>Ga0116229_10004316_pt1 | contig 23315 bp, 18 predicted proteins | sample S1TSphgellanicum_3_FD_87313 | JGI IMG/M metagenome (GOLD analysis project Ga0116229, IMG submission 87313) | Host-associated microbial communities from peat moss isolated from Minnesota, USA - S1T2_Fc - Sphagnum magellanicum MG | ecosystem: Host-associated > Plants > Peat moss > Unclassified...
GAGGCAGTGGAGGGAAATTACTGAGCATCACGGGTGTCGTCCCGAAATCAAACATTGGCACGATTCAGAACCTCACCACCTGTTCATGATCGACTTGGTGATTGCAACTGATTCAGAAGTGGAGGTGACCCCAAGCGTAGAATGCTTGGGGGTAGCTGAACATGAAGACTTGGAGGCTGATCAGGGGCATCGGAAGGGCCGAATCAGGTATTATGACAAAAGGGAGCAGCTGGAGTTGGTTCTAGCTGCTCAAGGATTGTCTGAGGCCGGAGGACATAAGGTGGACCTAACCGTTATGGATGAAGAAGTGGAGTATGGAGTTGGGGTGAAGGAACCTGACATATGGCAGGATTCGACCTATCTGGCGCTCCTAAAGGAAGGAGCGCTGCCCGATGTGGTTGAGTTGGAGGAGGGCAAGAGAGCTAGGAACCGAGCAGAGCACTGCTGTTGGAAAGAGCAGGGGCTCTTCTTCAAAGACCTGTATGTGCCCAGACCTGAGGAGAGAAGGACATTAGTGGTGCAGATGCATGAAGACTTGGGGCACTCTGGCGAACAAAGACTCTTAGTTGAGATCTATTGAAGGTATTTCTGGCACTGTCGCACTGAGGACGTCAAATCGGTGGTCAGGAGTTGCCAACAATGTCAGCTGGTTAAGAATGAAGGAAGCATTCGATTTGGGGATGAGAGGCTCAAAAACATCCCTGTCTGTGATTTGTTATATAGAATGGCGATGGACACTGCGGGGCCTTTGCCTGAAACCAAGGCAGGGAACAAGTACATACTTGTGGCCATCGACCATTACTCCAAATGGTGTGAAGCCAAGGTTGTGGCTGATCATGGTGCAAGGATGGCCGCCAGGTTCCTAGAAGACAATTTGATTTGCAGGTATGGAGTGCTTGGGTTTATACTGACTGACAATGGAGGGGAGTGGGGTGCAGAATTTGAGATTATGTGCAAGGACTATGCTATACAGCATCAGCACACTGTGCCTCAATGGCCCCAGTGTAATGGCATGGCGGAACGCATGATCAAGACCATCAAGCATGGTATCACGGTTTTGGCCACGAATCCAACAAATGTGGATCGCTGGGATGAGCACCTGGCTAAGGTTTTGTTTGGATACAGGTGTGGAGTCCAAGCAAGCACCAAGTTCTCACCATTCATGGTTCTGACTGGTCGCTCACCAAGACTCAGGGCTGACAACTACCTGAGTGCACTAACTAGTGTTGTGGATGATGGAGTAGATGTGGGACAAATTGCAGCACAATTTCTGGAGAAGGTGAAGCTCATAGCCAGCATACATGAGAATGTCTTGCTCAACGTAGAGCAGGCACAGAAGAAGCAACGAAGCACGTATGCAAATAGGAAGGGCAAACACCTGTTTGAAGGTTTCATTGCTGGAAAAACCATGGTCAAGATGAAGAGGCCAGGCAAGAAACGCACGTTGGCTGCAAGCTAGGAAGGCCCATACCGGTTTGTTGAGCATGTGGATGGGAAAGGCAACTATGACTTTGAAGAAAGATGTTGATTATGTATCATTGAAGATGCTGACGGAACACAGTGGCAGAGATCAAGGAGGGACTTACAGATCTTCCACATACAACTTGATTAAGCAGAGCTGAGGGTCTCAGCTTTTTAAGAAGGGAGGGGCTACATATGTAACCCGAAATTAGGTTACGTCACACTCCTGGATGTCACTGATCAGGGAAGTTAGGCCGTTGTTAATTAAGTCATTGGTTTCTATGACGGTTGCTTTTGCATGAGAAGCTTTGCTGGAGGAGCTGTACTGAGGAGTTTTGCATGACAGCTGCACTGAATGGGTATGGAGCTTGAATGGCGGCTCCAAATTATGACTGAGGTCGGCAATGCAATTATGGAGAATGGCGGTTTGGAGCGTGTGGGAGGAACTTCTGGAAGGATCGAACGGCAGAAAAGGCATAGAACAGGAGAGGTGTAGAGGAGTTAGAGTGCATAGCAGTGAGGGCTTAGCCATTGCTGGAGAATTTTTTCGCTACGTCTTAGGCATGGTTGAGCTCTGGTTGCTGAGCTGAATGAGAGGAATCAAGGAGGTCAAAAAACAATATGTTAAGGCAGCTTTAGGACCCTCTTCCTTTTGATGCGAGCTTCTAATGGCCAGAAATGCCTGAGCTCATGAGGATGTACATATTTCTGTGAATAAGCAATGAAGAGTTTCTTTGGACTTGTATTAGTGTCGAGATGCATGACCGGAAGCATGTGTCATTGAATTGTTGGCGTCGTTGGGTCGGTCAGTCTGTGGATCGTTGAGGGATCAGGGAGAACAGGAAGCCAGTTTGAGTTTTGGAGTTGTAGAGTTGTCAACAGATGTGAGGTCGATCTGCGCACAGGGTTCACATCAGATAGTGTATGCGCTGTCTGTTTTTGTAGGACCCTCTTTCTTTTGGCTACATCGTGACGTACGGTGTCGTAAGGGTGTAAGTCCATAGTAAGCTCTACTAAACAAAAAGATTAAAACTAGTCAAAGGTAGAAACAAATCAACCAAAAAGAGATGCAAGCACATATATATACAATGCACAAGAAGAGGCTGAGATGAAATTTTCATGTATCCCCCCCCCAACTTGAGCCGGGAAAAGCATGGTATGGTCTAAGTAGAAATCAAGGTGCTGTAAGATAACATGATGAATAGTACCAACTGCTAATGAGAAATTGAGTGAGCTATGGCTTGAGGCAAAAGATATGGTATCCACCATTACAATTATTATAAAACAACATCTGATCAGCATCATCTATCCTCTAACATACTTGACATGGATAGTCAAATGGAGGAATCCAAGTCGACATGATGATGGTAGGATCCAAGTTTGGTAGGTGGTAGGGCGCACAATTTTTGGAATGATTTCGAATTGTGTGTCCATCACCTCCTTGTAACTCCAACACACCTGAAGGCCTGATCACCTTAATCCTCAAGATAGTGCGATCGAAAGAAGTGTCTAGAGTGTCATTAGGTTGCCGCTGGAGATACACAAAATCACCAACATCAAATTGTCTCACCTTAGGTTTGTAACTGCCACCTTGTGTGTGTGCATATCGTAAGGTGTTTCGATGTTGTGCAATGGACAAGTTCTCCATGGCCATGGGTATAACCCTTCTGAATAGAGTAGCCCTCTCTATGATGACCTAGCCCAAGTGGATGGAACATCCAAGTCCACAACTTGGTCCATTTGAACAGCAATGGAAGAGGGTGGAATGGGATGTTTCCCGAAAAGTAGAAAATAAGGAGAAAAATGAGACAAATAAGCGTGTTTGGACATCTTGTAACCCATGGTGATGTAAGTGAGGGCCAAGTCCCAATCCTCTTTGTTCCTAATGAGGCAAAGATTTCGAAGTTCCTTCTTGCATGTCTAAACCATCCTCTTTGTAAGGCCATCAGCTCAGGGATGATCTCTGAAAGTCCATCGATGGTCAATGAGAGCATGGTCAACTAGGTCTTGGAATTCTCCCCTGAATTTTGATCCTTGATCAGTAAGGCACTCAGCACAAGCCCCAAACCTACTTAGGACTTGTTGTAAGAAAGCCTAGCTAATGTTGTGTGATGACTTGTCTGATAATGCAACAAGCTCAACCCACTTCGAAAAGTGCTCAATCATAATCATGATGTAGATATTACCCTTGGAGGTCTGTGGTAACTTTCTAACTAAATCACATGACCAGCAATAGATTATGCCCTGAATAGGGAGTGGAGAAAGTGTGAACTATCAAAAGGAGAAGGAAGTTCTCATTTTATCACATTGTTCACACTTAGCAATGACATCTCAAACTTGAACATACATACCTCTCCAATGGCAATGAAGAGTGAAAAGGCTATAAGTACACTTAACTCCAAAGTGTCCAAGCTCTGAGTGTACCTTCTGAATAAGACCAATTCATTCATGTGGTGGAGGGACCACTTTATCGCCTTGTGGTAAGCATCAGACGAGGTGATTATCCCTCCATGAGTAATGTTTGGACCGTTGTTGTATGCGATCATGTTGATTTGATGTAATTTGGGAGGGGTATTCCCCATGCTGAAGAAACCTTTAAGTGTCCAAGTTCTCCCATATATCCACAATGGGATGCTCAACCAGGTTACATTACAGTAGTTCAAAATAACTAGATGCATCAGATACATGTATTGTTGGAATTTGGTCAAAGTTTTGCTTAGCTTTTAAGAAATTTTGAAAGGTAGTGAAGGGTCTCTATGACACGATATCTGTGTTCTAATGTGTAATACCAGGTTAGTGAATAACCTTGAACTCATACTCCCGAAGTATAAGCGCCAAACGAGCTAACTTACCAATAAGCTCATTGTTGGTCATCAACCACTTGATAAGCTGGTGGTTAGTATACAAAGTGAAATTGGTGCCATAAATATAGGGCTTGAAATGTATGATGACCCATACAACAACAAAGCACTCCCCCTCGTATGAAAAGTAGTTGCTTTCAACCTTGTTGTTGCTTTGGGATACATAGGCAATAACATATTCCTTGCCTTCCTCATCAAGTTGGCCAATAATAGTTCTAATACCAAGAGCACTCCAGTCAGTGTGTAGAATGAAAACCTTGTTGAAATCAGTTCTTCTTAGAATGGGGAACTCTGAAAGCTTTTCCTTGAGTGTGTTGAAAGTTTCCTCAGCTTCATCACTCCATGTCCAATTAACATCCTTCTTTAACAATGCATAAAGAGGATGAGCAATAGTACTAAAGTTTAATGAGAAATAATTTTGATACCATGTGATGCGCTCCCAAGCTCCTTGATAGACTCAAATGTGAGTTTGAAGTGAAATCGGCGGAAGAACGTGGAGTTAGGGCACATTCCGTGGTTCGCAACACTTTGGGGGTAGAAGGGCGTGCTGGAGCTTCGAGATGGGACTACGAAGAATGGCAAACATTTAATCACTCACATGAACCTACACAAAACCAAAAATGAGTTAGTTAATGCATAATTGGAGCACTTTTGGTGCTAGAACAAGTCACGGGCAAACTCAAACCCACAAAACTCACCACAGCCCAAACTTGGGGGAAGCCACCACCTTCCCCCTTATAATATACTATATGGCTCTCCAAGAGGCCCACATCCAAATGGCATTTTTGTCCCGAGACTCCCAAATGGGAAACCTGAAATTCCCAAAGTTGGGACTCCCACAACTTTGAAGTCCCATAACTTTATGTGTAAACCTCTGATTGAGATGAGGTCTAAAGCAAAGTTGTAGCCCTCTTTGAGAGCTTTTCAATGGTATGTCGCACGCCACCTACACGCAAGGAAATCAGGTCGATTCCCGACTTTTAGTGGTCAAGAGTCAAATTGTCAATTTGATTCCCGACCTTTCTTTTGGCCATAACTTGTGTTTTAGATGTCCAAATGAGTCATGTGAGCCCATTTTAGACATTTAGATTTCGATAGCTTTCCAATGATATAAATATTTCTTCAATTCAATGGGTTTTTTCCCCTGCAATTGCTCCTTGAAGATTTAGGAGTCCATCGGGATTCCAACTCCCCAAGTGGGAATTGCCTTGAGAGTGCGAGGGTTCATTCTTTGACACTTTCTTGCACTTTTGGAAGTATAAAATGTGCCTCCCAAGCCTCCATTTTTTCCCACACTCTTGTAAGCCCTTGCCTTGGTCGTAAGCCCAAGGCTAGGGTTGCAACATCCAAGCAACATCCTTCTTTAACAATTCATAAAGAGGACGAGTAATAGTACTGAAGTCTTGGACATAAATTTTGTAGTAATTACATAGTCCGATGAAGCTCTTCAATGTGTTAACATCAGTAGGATTGGGCATTTCCAAAATGGTTATTACTTTGGCTCAATGAGTCATAATACCATTTGGCAAAATTATGTGTCCAAGGTAGATTACTGAGGTGACAACAAACTCACATTTTTTAGGATGGATCTTCATATTAACTTCATGGAGCCTTTTGAATGACTCCTCAGGATGAACACAATGCTGCAGGAATCCCTTGCTATGCATTAGGACATCATCTATGTAGCATTTCAAGAAATCTGCCCCTTCGAAAACCTGGTCCATGACTCACTGAAAGAAGGCAGGTGCATTTTTCAATCCAAAAGGCATCACAAGCCATTCCCACAACTTGTTGCTTCCATGGAATGTCGTTTTCTTACGATCCTTCGTAGCGAGCACAATTTGGTTAAAGTTTTGCCTCAGATCCACAATTGTGAAGATGTTTGAGTTTCTAATGTTATCAAATAGTTCTTCAGGGATGGGCATGGGGTACTTGTCCTGAGGTGTAACTAGGTTCAAAGGCCTATAATCCCCGCACATCCTTTTCTCAATCCATAATCCAGCTGAATCCTTATTTGTTGGCATTATTGTAATGGCTACAAAATCAGAACTTGATGGCTAAATGAGACTAGCCTCATGGAGCTCTTTGCATCTTTCATCAACCAGTTCCCACTCATGTTTATTTAACCTATGCCTCTTCCAATAGACGAGTGTCTCATTTGTAAGGCCTATAAAAAACTACATGGTTTTACACCAACCTAAGTCTTTCATTGAACACATTTTCATACTTAATTAACAAGTCTATGACCTAATCTTTCTCCTTCTTGGTGAGTTGGTTCCCCATAACGAAAAGGTAGTTAGAAACACATGGAATGGAGTTGAAAAGTGTGTTTGAAAAACCTGGTGTATTGGGTTCTCCGCTATCTATTTGCGTAGATTCGTAAAAGGTTATAATTGTTTTTCAAGAAGCTGATGTACCTCCAGGTTTATTAGAAACAACTTGAATCAAATTACATGGTACCTTTTCCCCCCCAACACTAAGAGTGAAATGTAGAATGTTGAAGATAGGCAAGTGTACTTGGTTGGGTGCCATGTGGTCGCATCGCCAAAACTGCAAGTTGATTGAATCAGTGTTAGTGTTGTGTACATTTAAAAAAGTACACAAGTTACCAACAACCATGTAAAGGAGTTCAGGTCCATGCCTTTCCCCAGTAGAACATTACGCTCCAATCTAATCACCTTAGTGTGACTAATAGTGCCAGTTTGGAACCCCATAGCCCTTTCTCTTTCTTTTGGGCTTGGTTCATCCCAAGTGGCTAAAGCATGACGATACACCAGGCTTGGTCCATCTCCTTGAAAGGCGTGTGCTCTTGGGAAGGAGACAAAGGTGGGCCAAACACCTCTTGGTTTTCCTATTGTGTTCATAGGAAACCAAGGAGGTTTCTTTTGCCTTGTAATTGGTTGGCAAGAACTTTGATCATCCGATATGTGAAAAACTTGCAAGTTGGGGTCTCTGATGGTGTATCTCAGAACTAGCTGCAAAACTGAAAGTGGTGCTAGGTTGGTCCACCAATTGCATAACTGGTGCGCATAGGAACCACATTATGCCACATCAAGTAGAGGTGGCTTTCTAAGGTAACGTTTAACCAACGTGTAGTGCTCCTTGACTTTTTCCCTCTTGTCAAGTTGAGAAAGGGTGTTTTCAATTACATAACCAATTAGTGTAGAAGAAATGGATTGAACTTAAGTGATCAATTGTACCATGTCCGTGAGGAGACCGGACCTTGTGTCATTCAAGTTTTCTCCAAATCCAACCGTTGAAAATCCTTGACACTCCCAACTTGAAATGATGAGGTCCACGGGCTTAAGTAATTCCATATGCTTATTTTGAATTAGTTGTATGTCAGAGGGCAAAAATGTGAAACTAGCCTTCCATGCGGTGGTTGCAAATTGTTGTGGAAATATGGTTATGAGCTCCCTCATTTTTTATGCTGCCACTTGCTTTGCAATAGGATCAATGTTTATGTAGAAATACTTTCGAACCACTATCCCTGATTGTAGTAGAGCTTCGAGACCTGTATTAATACCACCAAAGAACTCTAGTAATGCAATCCCTTCCTTAGGCAGTGTCCAAGTGATTAGCTGACAAAGTACTGGTTTAATTGGTTCGCCATGGCTTTCCATGTTCTCAAAACTAAACAAAGTTTTGACCAAGGGCTCGTGGGCTGCTTTGAACCTTTGTAAAACCTTTGGTCCGTGTTGAATGTCAGTAGGAACCACCTTCAAGCTTTCAATAGCTTAAGCGTAAGCTATATCCTCTTCATCTCCCTCTATCCATTCGTGGCTAACTTGTTGGATAGTGTGTGTTTCCTTGAGCATACAATGGTGAGCCATAGGACTATGGTTCCCATGTAAATCAAGGGGTATGTATCCCAAGTGGTGGCCATCAATCTCCCAATCCACTTGGTAGTATGCATGTTCGAACTAATTGTCAATTGTGGAATTGGGTGGAAACATGACCTCTTGCCTAATGATCGCATTGTAACTGGTGGCATTGGTGATTAAACATCTGACTTGTAGGCAAAGCTCATGATCTGTACTTTCATTGAAATTAAGTGTAATCAAATCCGAGCTCTCCCCAAGTACCTCCTCTACGTTCCCACTAACGGTGCGAATTTGCCACATAGATTTTCGTAGTTTGGAGTCGAACATGCCCATCTTCTTGGCAAATTGAACTCTAAGAATCATTGGTTGGGCACTTGTATCAAGAAGTACCACTCTGGGTGTATTTCCTCCCACTTGGATTGCTGACCCGGTATCGTCGACGATGGCAACTCTAATGGCAATGGAAGTTCTCTTAGTAGGCACCACCTTCGAAAATGAGTGAGAGACTTTGTGGAAAAAATGACTATCCACAATGCCTTTATTGAGTAACAAGTCCACAAATGAGGTGTTTTTAACTCCCTTCTAATATGTGAATGTAGAATCAAAGGTACGAAAACCCACTAGTTTAGCCATGCTAGAACTAGTGACCAGATTACGAATGCCATCTGCAACACGTGAGGCAATCAAGTGTCTCTCCAAGGTGTTGGATGGGACCCATGTAGCATGTGGATCAAGGATTAGTAAAGGACCTGATGTAGTGTTCAAGGTATCTTTTAATATTGTAATTATGTCCCTGGTGCTTAATTTTAAATCTTGAAAATTAAACAACAGTGTACTCACAAGCTTTTGCACCACTTCAACTTTAATCACCAATGCCACCAGTTGACACTCCATAAGTTGATTAGTGGAAAATTGTGTGTTTTCCTGATGTACATGTATTCCTGGGACACGAGAATTTGATGCCCTGGTAGCTTGTGGTGTAATAGTCTCCTCCCCCTTTGCCAACAAGGTGCATTCTTCTTCCATGTTGAGAGGACGAAAAGATTGTGGCATGACTATTTAAACTCCTCTAGCCCTGGTAATAGGACTTGAACTAAATGCGAGTCCATCAATTTGAATTACTTACCTAATGTCATATACTCTAGGTGTTACATTAGCTTCTTGTGCCACAAAATAAGAAAGTAAAAAAGAAGTGGTAATTTCTGGTGTGAGACTATGATTGTGTGCACTGGAAAGAACATATTCCCTAACCATGGCATTGTGTGAGAGGCCATAGAACGACCTAGGAGGTCCCTCTCGTGATCCTGAACTTTATATAGGTTGGGCATGATTAGTTAGTTGGGGAGACTTGCCTTTTAGATTAGCAAGTTGGGCCCTCAATGATTTGAGTTCATTTTGCAGAGTTTGAACTTGAGTAGCATGGGCTTGAAGCACTTCCCTCTTGTTAGCATTGTGCTCCTTCTTCTTAGCATTCTTACTGGAATTATCTTTGGTGGGGAAAACCTAAGTGGAAGGTTAAGGTGATTTGGCTTTTAGTTGAGGGGCAATAGAAGATGCTAGTAGATTTTGCTGTAGTAATCGGAGTTGATGGGCTCCCAAACTCCTCGATAGACTCAAATGTGAGTTTGAAGTGAAAACAATAGAAGAATGAGGAGTTGGGCACACTTTTTGGTTCGCAATACTTTGAGGGTAGAGGGGCATGCTAGAGTTCCGGGATGGGACTAGGAAGAATGACAAGCATTTAATCACTCACACGAACCTACAAAAAACCAAACAATGAGTTTGTTAGTGCATAATCGGAGCACTTTTGGTGTTAGGAAGAGCCACAAGCAAATTCAGACTCATAAGACTCACCATGGCCCAAACTTGAGGGAAGCCACCACCTTCCCCGTTATAGTATACTCTATGGCTGGCCATGAGACTAGCATCCAAATGTCATTTTGTCCTGGGATTCCCAAGTGGGAGTCTCGAAATTCCCAAAGTTGGGTCTTTCACAGGTTTGAGGGCCCATAACTTTGTTTGTAGACCTTCGACTGAGATGAGGTCTAAATCAAAGTTGTAGCCCTCGTCAAGAGTTTCCAATGGTATGTCGCACACCACCTGCATGCACGGAAATCGGGCAATTCCTGACTTTTAATGGTCGGGAGTCAAATTGCCAATTTGACTCTCGACCTTTCTTTTGGCCATAATTTGTATTTCAGGTGTCCAAATGGGTCATGCAAGCCCATTTTAAACATCTATGTTCCAAGATCTTTTCAATGATATAAAGATGTTTCAATTCAATGAGTTTTTACACTTACAATTGCCCTCTGAAAATTTGGGAGTCCATTATGACTCCTATTCCCAAAATGGGAGTTCACTTGGGAGTGTGAGGGTTCATTCCCTCACATTCTTTTGCACTCTCGGGAACATGAAATGTGACTCTCGGGTGTAGTCTTGGTTCGCACCTTTGCAAACCCTTGCCTTGGTTGCGAGCCCAAGGCTAGGGTTACGACATGAAGTGAAAGATGCTAGCAGATTTTGCCATAGTAATCAGAGTTGCTTCTATTCCGAAAACTTGGCAAAACAAATAGCTTCTTAATGTCCCTCTTTCCCACAATAATCACAAAAGAGATCCTCGGAAGGAATGTTGCACTCACTAGCTTTGTGGGCAAGATTGCCACAATAGTTGTAAGAAGGTAGGATGGGTGCAATCGAATGCATTGCTTTAGCCCTTGACGAAAAATGTGATGATTTAAGTGGTGTAGCTAGTGGAGGATGAGGCCTTGAACATGATGAAGGCCTCATAGTATTGGCCTCATAGTGTGCACGAACAAATTATAATTTTTCAGAAATGTTGTACACATCCAGTAAAGTGTACGAGTCTCCAAATTCTACAAAAACCCGTTGCAAAACCTACGCATGGAGTGTCAAAGTACCTTCCAACGAATAAAGATATCGATGGGTAGCTTCCAAGTTTGTGACGCTTTGAGTATCCTCTTTAAGCTTGAGAAGCCTCTTGCAAAACATCTTGAAGGTTTCATCCCTTCTACCGAAAAAGGGTGGCGAGTTGTAGAATGTTTTCAGAATTGTTGACCGGAAATTCTAGCTCAAGAATTTGAAATAATTCCCCCACTGGATCAGTAAAAGCTAATGCATCAATGGTGGGAGGAATGTTTGTGGTAATAGTAATGAGTTGTTGAGGAGAAAGGTTTACTAAAGTAAGTATCGGGTTTAGATTATTGGGCATAGTCCCATGATGTGCAATAATAGCTTATAGTGCAGCTTGAGAGACAATGGCGATGGTTGTGGCGTAAGTTGGATTGGGGATCTAAGTGATGCTTAAAATTTTCGGAGAATGTTGCTCATAGACATCCAATGCTTCATAATGCACATAATGGGCCAATTATTTGAATGCGAACGCTTCAATGTAATTAGCGCCATACTTGAGTTCCAATTCACAAACTATAGTTGAGAAAGATGCCTTGAATTCTCTCAAAGAAATGGTACCTAGCCTTCCGCTGAACTTTTCAATTCTCCTAGAAGAACTCCTAACCTCCATGGTGTATATTGGTGTAAAGGTAATGGTTTGCAGCGGAATATATGATGATGGTGTGAAAGCAGGTGCACCAGGAGGCATACCCCACTCATTGACCCCTCCAAATGGACTTTGATGTATCATTGATGTAGTGTAACCTGAACCTAAATTCTTGGTAGGAATTGTATTGGATGACGGTGGTGTTTTAGACGCTTGATGGTACCATCATGAAGATTATGAACTTAAAGAAATTGGTTCAAAGGATTGTGTGTTACTTTGTAGTTGATACCTGGGCTCTGGTTGAGCGATAATGTTCTCATCATCCGAGGACATGGTGTTTTCCCATGCCTCAAAATTTTGTAACAATAATGAGTATTAGTTATAAAGTTCTAACACAACGTATAATTTGAAGAATATGGTGCGTCGATAGGAATGAATGGCGACGGATGGAGGTCAAATGAACGTTGAACAAAAGCCGAATGAAGGTCAAACGAAACGACATAATGGCAAGATGAAAATCAAACGGAAGTCCGATGGACGTTCGACAACCGTCCGATGATAGTCCGATGGACATTTGACAACCGTTCAATGATAGTCCAACGGACATTCAACGAGAATTTGACGGATGTCAGACGATAGTTGAATGGATAAAAGTCGGGCGCCACTGCAACGATGGCGACATGACTACACTCGTGCCGTTGCAACAATGGCGGGTGGCGATGCTCGCGCTATTGTAACTCGCTAAGATGCAACGATGGTGGGCAGCAATGTTCATGCCACTATAACTCACTGATATGTAGCAATGGCAAGTGGTGACATTCGCACTATTGCAATTCACTGAGATGTAACGATGGTGAATGGCAACGCTCACATCGTTGCAATTCACTAATATGCAATGATGTCGGGCGGCACGAAGTGGGCGATTCATCATTGGAGGTCACAACGTTGTAAATTATCTATGAGCTATGTGGTGATGGCCGATGGCAACACAACACTACACTGCTGGAACATTACAAGCTCACAATGCTGCAAGCGATGCAAGCTTGCGGCACTGTTAAAGCTACAACTTGCGGCGACACTAAAACTCATGTTGTTGCAACTTGTGGGGGCGCTAGAGCTCGCGTTGTTGCAACTCGTGGTGGTAGTGCAATTTGTGTTGTTGTAACTCACGATGGTGGTGCAGCTCGTGTTGCTACAACTCGCGGCAGCGCAACAGTTTTATTGTTACAACTTGCATCATGGCAACTTGCGGCGGTGGTGCAGCTTGTGTCGTGGCAATTTGTGGCGGTGTTACAACTTATGTTATTTTAATTTACGAGGGCACTGCAACTCGCATCAATGTTCAATAGCAATGGTGGGCGATGTTGCGCTACTATACAACAATGGCGAGTGACACCGTCGAAATTTGTTTTTTTTTTCAATTCAGCAACTTCAAGAATTTGGTGTCTTTGTGCGAGAAAGAAAAAAAAAAAACGAGAAAGAGAAAAAAAAAAAAAGAGCTTTGAAACCTATTCCAGAATACGTCACTCCCCGTTTGGTTTCACTCTTCTCAGCTCCTCCGATCTTGGCGTTGTTGGTTGGTAGAAATGTAACAACACAAGTTCCTTCTAACATGCGTAACACCAATAGCAACAACACTAACATCAAAAAGAAATTCAAGAACTCAAAGCAAAAAAAATTTCTCACTTTCAACATTAAGTAACAGAAAGTAGATTTTTTCTAGAATTGAATTGCAAAGAAGGAAAAAACATGTAGTGTATGTAGACGGTGGTCGTGCAATAGCCACCATGAGCATCTAGAAATCCAATCTGACTATGGAGAAAACTCTTCTGACAAAGGAATTCTAGAAAAACTAAAAAGAAAAAGGAAGGGCTTGGCTTTTTATACAACCGCTAACAAGCTGAAACCCTAAGCACCTAATAGCATATAGTCACCTAAGAATGTACATTAACCCTAAAAGGCATGATGGTCATGCCCGTAACTGACCATCATGTATGAGGCCATGTACGGGCATGACAAATTCTACATTCTAATAAACATCAAGTAATATTTCAAAATTCAACTTTAATGTTTTAATTCATTTTTTTGTTGTGTTAATTTAACTTTAATGTGTTAATTCATATTATAAAGGTGAAAGCTAACAAGGCTAAAAATGCATTTAAAAAGTAAATTCATATTATGTCTAAATATTTAAATCCTTAAAAATTACATAATTATTTTAAACCTTGTAATTGTTTGAAACAAATTGGAACTGATAGATATCTAAAAAATGAAACCCACCCAACATTAATTTTTTTGAAAAAGGCCTTATAGGGGTAGGGAAAATTAAATAAAGTTTTCAACTAACCTTCCATTAAATTCTTTCCCCTTTTCCTTTAACGGGGAGATTATGAACCTTAATGGGGGAATGACCCTTTGGGAAAGTGCACCTCCATGAGGATTGGAGTGAATTCCCATGATTTGGGTAGGATAAGATCTTGATGGGGTTGAGTTATTGGGAAAACAGGAAACCTCGATGCTGTGAGGGGAACCACCTAGGGGTAGGACTAAACCTTGATGGGAGGGAAAAACAAAATCAAATGTTATAACATTTTCAACAATGTAAGTTGTATCCTCAATGATTTCTGTAGATTCCAACAATATGACATGGAATTGCAATCAACACAAACACCACTCTAATGCTTTTGGATCAAATTTGAATTTGCACCGCCTATTAAAATGTAGCTATTCCACAAATTGTTTTAAAAATGATCTTAGCTTAAATGTAAATGTTCATAACTTTTGAAAATGAATAGTTTGTTCCAACATATACTTCAATAATTTGATTTTCACCAAGAGATCATTTCATGCCATAATTTTATACTCAAATGTAATTTAATTCAAGAAAAGAGTGAATTGTATAGAAAAAGAAGCTAACACCTTTACTTTAATTATTACTAGTTCTTATTATACATTATAAGGATAGTTTTAAAAATCTTCACCTTGATCAAACCCCAACTTCAAACTCTTATTAAAATAAAATGTGAGCAAAATAAAGAATCCTGCAACCTTTAAATTTTATACACACATTGAGGTGACAACATGAACAAGAATTTGGCAACACTTAAACAATTAATAGCAAAGGCTTCTTCACAAGTACATTACATGAGCACACAAGGATATATTGATTATTTTTATTTCATCCATTTGGATGAACTTGGGTGAAAACACATTAAAAGGAGCCAAAAAGGCATCCATCATAGTGAATATTAGAAATCATCATAAATTTATTTATGTTTTTTCATTTGAAAACCATGGTAATCATGTCAAGTTAAATGACTCAAATGAATGTTAGGATATTCAAATTAAAAATCCATTTAATCCAACTTTAGGTTTTTTTTTTAATTAAGGACTTTTGAAAGTGAACAACAAATGTATTAGATAGGGACAATTTTGCATATATATATATATATATATTTGGGTCCCATAATAAGTCTTTTGATGATAAAAACATTTAGATCATAAGAAGCTATTAGCCACATTCAAAAAAACACTAACAAATTTTTTAATGTAAAATTCAATTTTTTAGAATTTCAAAATATGTTTCAAATGTCAAAATTTCAAGATTCCTTTATCACATGTATATGGGGCATAATAATAAAAAAGTGAACATTTAAAGGAATGAACATATTTTAGTATAATTTGAAATTATGATCATTTTGCATGATGAAAAAAAAAACTTGTAGAATTTCTACACTTTTAAAAATTTATATTTCATCAACAATGATTAAAACACATGTGATATATCATGGCAATTATAAGCATATTAAATAACATGTCCTAGAAATTTTCATTCAAATTTTTTTTTAATGATATTTTGGATAAAAAGATGTGTGGTCATTTAATAAAGTAATCTTATTGGCTTCTTTGAATGTATTCAGAGTTTAAACCAATGTTTTTCTTTTGCAATTTTGCAAGGTAGGTAGCATGGCAATTCTCCACAAGAGGACGTATCCAAATTTGGTTAAGAGTTGGGTAATCTTGTTATATTTCAATGACATGTTAGAACCCCTTATTTAAACATGGTGATTTCAATTGGTTTGAACCTTCATATGTGGTGACTTTGGGCTGTTCTTTCCCCCGAAAAAACCTTGGTATGAGTTGCTTTCAGTTTTGTTTTATCACTAGGATGCAAAAAAATGTCAAAAACAAAAATAGTAGTTTGGACCCAATTGAGCTATTGCCATTTGATATATACAAAAGGGGTTTCTAATGGAAATAATTTGAATAATTCATTCAATGTATTCAAAATCAACAAATTATTTAATTTCCAATCATTTCCAAGAAATTAAAATCTTGTCATCACAATGTTTCCATTGAGATTTTTTTTTATAAAATTAAAGGATATATGCAAAGTTTTGAATCATAAATTTTAAATTGAAGGATCTAGAACTTTGTAAAAAAATTAGATTTTCAAAAATTATTTCATTTATTACTGAATTTAGTTCATGAACATTATTTTTTTTGCCATTTTCCATTTTTAAAATCAAATAATATCTTGCTTTGTAGGATGAGAATTTAGTTATTAAAAATTGATGTTTCTTTTCAATTTGTTAGACTATTGGAAATATTGTGAACCAATTTCCTTTAATTGGAAATTTTCATAGTAATACAATTATTGAATAAATGCAAAAATATCTAGGACAAAAAAAATTAGTTACATATATATTGTGATGATACATTTATCAATAATAAAAAAAATCCTTTAAATTTTGAATTAGAAAATTTATTTGTGCTAAAAACTTGAAAGCCAATTATGAAGTTATGATATTTTTAAAATTAAAGAACATTGAATCATCCTTATTTAGATTAAAGTCCCCAAGTAAATCTTATGTTTACATTAATTTATCTTTAAAATTTATCCAAGTAAAAAGTCTTTGCCATTTGAAGATAAGTAATAAAATTGGCACCACTTTATAAAGGGTTCTTTCCATTCCTATTTGAGAGACATCTAGACAAGTGTATATTGATGGATTTAAGGATAAAAAAACTTGTGGGTTTTCATCAGATTACTTGAGGCAATAATACACAATATTTATATAAAAAAATTGGCAATCATTAGCATAACCAAAATCTGAAATGGTAATAAATGGGCAAACTTCATTTTCATCATCAACAAGTTGTTTGACATTAAAATCATGATGTGGAATATTGAATATTTGCTTTGAGGTATCAACTCAATTGCATTTTGAACAATAACAATGACAAATTATATAAGTTCTAAAGTGTGCAAGTTGTATCTACATATCCTTCATAGATGTATGCAATTTTTAAATTGTAGGGTTAGTAAGGAAATGGAGTAAAACCTTATAAATGAATGCTTGTCAACTACAAAATTATACATTATGGATAATACAATGTTTACATGTCCTTGGGGGAAAATGCTAACTAAACATGACTCTTTTGATTTGTAAACATTGCAAATATTGTACAAGGAAGCCAAACCTTTACAATTGAAGGTTTGTTAACTACACAATTCTACCATTGACATGTTAAGTATCTAGTGAGCAAACCCAAAAATAAAATAAAATAGCATTAGCAAATAATGGCATATGATCACCTCATTACTTCATACATTAAAAACTGAATTTTTAATTAATACAAGTTTTAAAATTCAATTAGACCAAAATAGGAAAGGAAAAAAATCAAATGAAATGCATAGCAATGGAATAAATCTTTGAAATAAGTGAAATATCAAATCAAAATCATCTCACACTACCTATTTTTAGAGAACATCTTTTAAATAAAAAATATTTAATCTTTTAAGCTAGTTTTAAATTACTAGGTATTTACATAAACATGCTTGAAGATGATTTATTTTTGTTGTAAAGGCAAGTTACTTCTATCATTAAGGTGTTGTAAGCCCCAAATGAATCCATAATATTGTTATACAAGTGCAAGTTTAGCACATGTATGTCAAATAAGTACTTAATTTTGAAGATTTAATCTTGAAATTTCAAATATTCCAAAAGACTATTTGATTTCCTTCACAAAAAAATGTTCTTTGAGAAAAAGTTTTTGGGAAAATTTTAACATTCCAAAAAATATACAATTTGTGCAAAAGTTGCATGGGTATTATAATACTTGCATAAAGGTTTGGCCAAACAAAACCTTACAATTGAAGGTTCACCAAACATCAATTGTACATTGTGTAGGATATATGTTTTTTTGCACATTGAGAATGATATAAACAAAAGCCAAAGTTGACTTGAATAAATTAAATATCATTATTTTGCCATGTTGTAGATATTGTAAAAATGAAAAAAATCTTACACAATTAAATGGTTAACAACTACCTAGTTCTACATTATGTCTAATATTCCCTACCTACGACGAGAGTTACAAAACAAAGTCCTTTTGATAAGGTTGTAAGTATTATTGTACAAGTGGTTTGAATGACACGAACATGTGTTGTAAGTTTAATGCATATTTTGCATTTCACATGTCAATAATATTTTAGCTTTTTAGATATTGGTTCAACATGTGTTTTTTTTCCTTCCAAGCTCTCCCCCACCAAGGGGAAAAGGGAGTTTAATCACCTAGATTTCTTAGTTGTTGCTTTTATGAGCATAACAAAATGATTAACAATGGAGCAAATTGCATAAGCTCTACTACCTTCACATTGTAGAAATAACTTGCACACCAACATCTATTTTAGGGCTCTTTGAAATTTCAAATGGATGGCCTTTAATTAAGACAATTTTGGTGCATCTATAGTGATATTGTAAATTTTAAAATGTCAAGCCTTTTGCCAACTAAAGCTTGAATAAATAAATAATTGGCTATGTGCAAGAGAAAAAAACATTGACAATTTGGAAAACATTCAACTTTTCAACATCAAAACATTGGTTTGGTTGGACATCAACATCCTACCAAGTTACTTTTACATGCCTTTCATGCATCTAAAGTTGGAACTATGAGATACCTTAGTTATATTCAAATTATTTCATTGCATGGTGATACTCACTTTAATATTTGTGAAAGTAACAATGATTGTAACAATTGACACCTCTATGGACTTGTGCACCATGTGTAAGGTAAAAGCGCCTAAAATCATTATTGCACCCTAAACCAACACCTAGAATGGTCTCCCATAATTATTCTAATGTGCTTGTTAATCCATGACTATAAAAGGTTTGAATTTTAAATTATTTTAAATGTTGATTTAAGATTACAATCCAATCCATTTCAAATATTTTCAAATCCAACCCATTCCATAGCTTATTTTGAGCACATGTGACCTTGGTTTTAGGATTTTTTTTTGACCATATTAAAGTCTTATTTTTTAAAGATTTTGAGTGCTACATCCACATTCATAGGGGAGTCTATTGACATGATAGAAGACCTTATCACAAATTTTAATTAATTTTTAAAATCCAAAAAAAAAGCTTCAACCTAAGTTAATTTTAAATCCTCTTGTCTTTAAGGGAAAAATGAAAGTAAGAAAAAGGGGGAAAAAATTGATCAATTTACTCAATATGCTTATTATGTTGATTTTCAATGCTTCTATCTTACCAATAAGAAAAGGCTTGGAGGTGGATCTTGAAGTTTGTAACAAGTTCTATGATCCTAAGGTTAGTTAAAGAATCATGTTTTTGTTAATAAATCTACTAATAAATCTTGTTTTTGTTATTCCAATTCACTTTTTTAATAAGTGTATACCCTACCTTATTTTGTTATGTTTTCTCCTTTATTAAAAAAAAAATCTAAGCAAGTAAAGACTTTGATATTTCTTAAGAGCTTTAGGGTTGGAAAAAAATCCACATATAGTCACAAAATGTGTGGGCCTCTCAAATTTATGGTTGAAGATTTTTGAAATGAACATCCCCTTTAATTACCTTCCCCTCAATGCATGTATGTTCATTTTGATCATATTATCTTGTCAAGGTGATATTTGAGGACACAATTTTCACCATCATTAGCATCATGATTCATGACATTCATCATTTTGGTTATGAGGATGTATGTTGCACAAAGAATTGCTTGTAAAATTCTACCCAAAAAATAATAACATGAAGAATCAAAAGCTTTAGGAGAAAATCTTGTATTGTATCAAAATGAACTAATGTGACCTATGTTGGTGAACACATATTGTAATATTGAATTATTTTGGAAAGGCCAATTGTACACCTTTAGATGAAGTCTGAAATCCAAATTACATGGAAAGTTTAATATTTGAACTTTGTCAAAAATACTAAAAAATCAATGTTTTTTGGACTTCATGTCTCAAAATTACAAAATCACTTCCATGAAGCGTCGTTGAGGGCTTTCCAACATTACCAAGAGTGTGCCCCAATTTCACTAGAATTTTAAATTTGGAATATATTGAATTTTCAGTTATAAATTTCATGTTCAACATTCAATAACTCTTCCACCTTCTATGTTTAAACATTATGAAACTATCTTAGTGCACTCCTACTCATTGAGGGCTTTCCAATGGTATCAAGAGTATGAGGGAGGAGGGTGTTGTGGTTTGGAAGATTTCAATGTGACAATTCAAAAAGAAAGAAACAAAAGTCTACCTTCCTTAATACATGGATGCTTTTTATACTTCAATAGCTTGAAATGATTGCAATGAAACAAATATGAGTCCCTCGCCCAAATGGTATAAAAAGTTCCCAAAAATTAAAAATCAAAAGAGTCAACCAATATCAAAATCAATCAACTTGTTCAATTTCTCACCAAAATTACCCACTCCCATATAAACAAAAGCAAAATTTGAACTTGGTTCAAACCCAACATCCTTCCCAAATTTACCAAAGAATCAAACAAGGAACAAAATTCTTGCTCTCAAATTTGAAAGGAATTAAAAAAGAAGCATAATTGAAATTCATTTCAAACAAAAGCAACAAAGTTTTAATCCCACACTGTTAATTTGTCTCAATTCTTTTGACATTTGCAAAAAGAAAGCTAGACCATCATAAATGCAGTAACAACAACATCAAGAATTGAGGAAAGCCAAGATTGCAAAGTTAAGATTGCAAAGTTGTAAGAGATTGAATCTAGATGATGAGACAACAAATTGGCTTGAAAGGAAGGAGGCAGTGACTTTGTAAGCAACTTGAGTAAAATGGAAGCCATCCCACTGAATGTACTCCTCCAAGTTACGTTGGTATGGATATTTATAAATTGTGAACCTCATGCAGATAAGGATGATACATTGCCACTATTCTTACAACAAACAATTAGATTGTAGTTGTATGCTCCTCCAAACCTACAACATGGTTTCAATTTAGTACTGGAACTTGTTTGTACAATGTTTGTACAACAAAGTCCCCACAAAAAAACAACCAACCCCATCTGCACCGTAACTCTAGGGTTGAATTTGGTATCATACTTCTAGATTGGGTTGGGAGAATTTAGAGGATAGATCATAAATTGATGAAGAAGAATACAGAGCAAATTATACATATATAATAATAAAAAATTGTATTGGGCTGGATTGGTAACCAGCTCGATGTTGGCATTGTAAAAATCAATTGGATAATCAATGTGCCATCTGCTTTGTAGCTTTGTTGGAGGTTGGTGAGTGCTTGTTGGAGTCCTATGTTGAGCACTCTGTTCACTTTGTTGTATTCATCCAAACAACCACTATTGTCATACGGTCCTTCACTCCCTGAAAATGTAGTCAGAATCACACAATTGCAACCTTGAGGTGGTTGGTTTCCAACTATGATTGTCTTTGCTCCACTTGCATGAAGTTGATGCAAATGGTTTCTCGTTATGAGTTAGTTTTTCCCCTGCAGCCAGCCAGCCACCACCCAAGGATCAAAACCTAAGCTGTTTATGCTGAGAGCCTTGCAGGAAAAAATAAATAGCACATGGTTTTCCACAAAGTGCTTACAAAAGGTTCACAACCCAAGTCACAAACCAAAACAATGTCTACAAAGATTTCTCACTCTTGTTGTTATGTAAGTTGACTATGTAGTTTATTGTTCATGACAATAACAACAAAAGTACTAGAGAGCTTCAATCCATAAGTCATATAAATTGGATAAGTTTTGCACAATACATGTTTCAAATACATATTTCAATACTCTTTCAGACTGAATTTGCAATTAGATCAGTTGATTTCTATTTCATTTGGGTATAAAGTGGTTGTTAATAAGTTTCTTTTACCTCCACAGCAGAGACCAAAACATTCAGTGATTTGAGCACAATCTCATCTATAATAGTTTGTGGCGAAGAACCTCTAGAATACGCATAGAAGAAGCCATTTCCTCCTATCTCTGGTATCAAGTGTGTTGCGTTTGGGAAGAAACTCAGTGGTGTAGATGGCTATGAAATAGTTGAGAATATGCAAACAAATAGTATTCATCTCAGATGTTAATTTTCTCCTAAAAAAACCCAGAGTGTAAATTGAAGCAATAGTGAGAAGCAAGTTTTTAGGGCAAGAAAACTGGATTGTCTACCACCCAACCAAAAACGAAGTGACCACATGATGTATGACATGTCCATATGCTCACAGAACAAAGTGGAGGTGGACAATGGACCTTACCACAATTTAGTTATTTTATATCGTATGTATAGTGATGAAAAAAATCACCTCATTGTAGGTTACAATGCAAAACATTCAGATTTAAGACATGCATGTAAGTAAAAAGAGCAGTGTTGTCTTTTACTTATGTGGAGAGCTGAAAAGTGCTTTCTTGTAGGCAAAGAATTGGTTGAGCTCAAGTTCAAGGTAGATGGAATTTTTGGTAATGTCAGCTCAAGTGGTTGCTCCTGAATATGCAAAGTGGATTCCATGAGTGTAATCAGTTTGGAATCCTTTGTCCAACTCTAGTAAAATGGGTTCAAAAAATGGGAAACCAAAGGCTTGAGTTGCAACCAACTAACAACAGTAACAAATATTTTAGTTTTTGCGATGAAAATTGACAGAATCAGCAAACACAAGTTACTTCAGTGATACGAGAATGGGTGGCAAAAGTCTAGAGGAGGTGAAGTGGGTGTCAATGAGTGTGGCGCTCACTTGTATGAATCTGCCAAGCTTTTGCTCCACCAGATGTGATATATAAGCTGAGAAGTGATCTGCTGATCAGGTAGTGCAGGAAATGAAGGAATCCTCTGCAACTTTCTGTGTGCTGCTGGCTGCATGCTTCAAAAGTCTACTAAGATGTTGAAATCAACACCCACACATTCAAAGACACTCAATCAGCTTCCACATGGTTTTGTCCCTTTTGTCTTGCAAACATTTGCAGCTGCACATTGTAAATGATAACAAAACTCATCAATTGGGAATTATCCCCATCTGCACATCCCAACAAACCCTAAACAAATACACACATCATGAAATTGCTCCTTACCGCTGCTTACTTCTCTTTCCTGTTTTTGATTGACCAAGATTGATTGGTAGCAAAATTGTGGGAGACAAGCAAATTTGTTCTCAACTGCTGCAACAAGAACACATAGAGAAAATCCACATAGAAGGGCTATGGCCTGGATTCACCAGCCCCTCCCACCCTTAAAGTCCACCCTTATGCCCCTATTAAATTTGCACAATTGCATTTTTTTTCAAAAAAAATAAAATCAATGGAACTTGAAGAGGTGATTCCCATTGATTATTTCCCATAAAAAAATTTCCACTCCAAAACAAAACAAAAAAAAGGAAAA
>Ga0116229_10004317_pt1 | contig 23315 bp, 20 predicted proteins | sample S1TSphgellanicum_3_FD_87313 | JGI IMG/M metagenome (GOLD analysis project Ga0116229, IMG submission 87313) | Host-associated microbial communities from peat moss isolated from Minnesota, USA - S1T2_Fc - Sphagnum magellanicum MG | ecosystem: Host-associated > Plants > Peat moss > Unclassified...
CCAGGACGACCTACCGCGACTCATCGGGAACGATCACGTTCAGCCTGCCGCTTTTCGCGGGCGGGCTGAACGTCTCGAAGGTTAGACAGGCGCAAGAGCAATATATCTCGTCCCGCCTCCAAATCGAAGTCACGCGGCGCAATGTCATACAAGCCGTGGCCCAAAACTGGAACAATCTCGTCGCCGCCGAGCGCAGCATGGCCGCCGATAGCGACGCCTTGACGAGCGCGCGGGGCTCGTCGCATGGCATGGAGGTTGAGTATAAGGCGGGCCTGCGCTCGACTCTGGAAGTCTTGAACGAAGAACAACGCCTTCAACTTGCCGAGGTCGCGGTTGCGACGGACCAATACAACAACTACGTGGCGCAAACCAATTTGTTGGACGCCATAGGTCGCCTGCAGACGGTGGATCTGGCGACGGGCGTTCCGCTCTACGATCCGGCGGAGAACTTCCGGCGCGTGAAGGATATTGGACGCACGCCGTTTGATCTGCCGATTGCAGCGCTCGATCACGTCGGCGAACCGCGGTCAGGCCCGCTGCCGGCCGTCCCGACCCCGCCGCCGGCCAGCACGCCCCATACCCTTGTCCAGACCGCCCAGTCCGCGTCGCCGCGTCCATTCGCCGACACAAGTCCTGGCGACCCAAGTCTGCCCCAAAAGCCCCAAACCCTGTCCTCGGCCGTCCTCGACCGCGACCTGTGGATGGTTGTCGCGAACGCATCGACGTTTCGCGTCGCCTCAGATGCTCATAGTATCGCGTGCAAGGACGGGGTCTGCTCGGCTTGGGAACTCACACGTTACAACGCCGCCCAGCCGGACGGGACGCTGTGGCTCGTCAACCGCGCCGAGTACGATTGCCAGAAGCGGCTGACCCGCACCCTTGACGAGACCCGCTACGCCACCGACGGAATAGGAAGGTCGGTCATATCCAGCACGTCGCCATGGCAGACGATCAAGCCGAACACCGCCGCCGACGCCTCCTCGGCCTTTACCTGTGCGCTCGGACAATCGCCGCCGCCCAGCCTCGCCGACCATAGGCTTGGCGTCGACGGCCGAACCTTTCCCGAACTGTCGACCGCCGAGGCCCAGAGCTTCATCGCGCCCCCGCCGTCCGTCGCCGTCAAACCGGCCTCGATGTCTCGCATGGTGGTGCAGGTCGGCGCTGTCCAGACCCCTGGGGAAGCGGGCGGGCTCATCGATAGCGTGAAGCGACAAAATCCGTCGCTCCTTGCCGGACGCGAGGGCCGCGTGGAGTCCGCTGTCGTCGATAAACGGCAGGTGTACCGCGCTGTGCTGTTCGGCTTCCAGGACGATCAGGACGCTAAAAGGACCTGCGACAAGCTGCGCAAGGCCGGCACGGTTTGCTTCGTGCGTCCCGAGGCCAAGGCGAGCACGTAAAACGGGGGCGCCGCTATTGCGGTTTTATCGGCTCCACAAACTCAATCTGGACGCCGCGCGTCGAGACGGGGCTCAGGAAGTTGCACATGAAGTCGCCGGCGCCTTTGACTGGCGCGCTTTCAAGCAGCTTCAAGCCCTTGGCGTCGCACCAGAGCGCCACCTCCTCCAGGCTCGCCACTTCGTAAGCAAAGTGATGCACGCCGCCCAAGCCCTTGTTGAACCGAGCGAGCGGTCCGCCGTCGGGAATAACCAGCTCTATGGCGGCGCCCGAGGCTGGCTTCGTGAAGATGCACCAGGCCTTCCAGATGTCCACAAAGCCGCGATAGTCCTCCTCAAGATCCATCATCGCCATGAAGGCGTCTGCCTCCTCCATGTCGGGCAGCACAATGCCCACGTGATGGAGCAGGTAGGGGCCGAAGCTGTTCATGAGCGTTTGTCCGCCTTGGGGGCGCTCAGATAGGGCGCCAGGATATCGGCCAGCCATCGCGTGGTGACAAGCGCGCCGGCCCGATTCAGATGGGCGCCGTCAAAGTACATCGGCTGCTCATCCGCAATCTGCGACTCTTCAAAGAAAGGCCCGAAGGGTTTGTAGAGCCCCATATGGGGTACCGGGTACTTGTTGCCGTACATCGGTATATGGACGAAGACGAGCTTAACATGATGCGCCGCGGCCAACTTGGCGATATCATCGACAAACGTGTATTCGATCGCATATTCAAAGCGATCGGGAATGTGACTCGCCAACCTCAAGGTTGAAATGTGGTTGCGATTAACAATTTCGGCCTGGTTCGACAAAGCTTCCGCCGGCTCTGTTCTCATGCCATTGACGGCCGTGCCATCGGGCTGACGATAGCCCAATGTTCGGTCCAGCCCTGTCCCAAGATATTGCGATGGTTGGAAGTGCGCGTCGATCCCGAAGGCGCCCGGCGCCAGGGTTTCAGCGAAATAAGTCAAGTGTCGAATTGGCAGATAAAACAGGTCCTCAAAGTAGTTCAGATTTAAGAATATTGGAGAGCGGATGATATCTGCGTCATCGCCCACATATTTGAATAACGGATGGGAGCCCGTTTCGGCTTCCTCAACCGAAAGCACAATTAATTTTACCTCTGGGCGGGTGGTCAGAAGGTCTTTGGCGATCGCATAATGCAGGTTGCGCCCTGACTGCAGCAAGGCCAGGTTGGCGACGTGGATGGGCCGACCGAGCTTTGTGCTGAGATCCTGCTGGAGCGCGACCGGGCTGACGCCGGCCTCCAGGCGGGAGGTCCCGATGACCGCCACATCGATGGGCGTGGGATCGAAATGGATGCGCTCATAGACCCAACGCGCATGGAACTGGATGGTGTCCGCCTCCTGCTGGTAGCGGACGTAGCGGGCCGACGGCAGCAGCATCACGGCGGCGCACGTTAGGGCGAAGCCGAGAAGAAGCCAGAGGGAGAGCCACGCCACGCGCCCATTGGTCAGCGGCTGGTCGAAGTGCACGTGTGGGGGCGCAGGCGCGCCCCGAGGCGGGCCTGGTGGAAACGGATCTTCGATGCCGATAGCGCTCGCCATGGGATGCTCAGAAGTTGAAATAGACGAACTTCGTCGTCCCACGGGCGATGAAGGCTAAGGCGAGGAACAGGGTCATCCCGGTCATCATCGCCCAAGCCGGGGACGGGCGCCACGTAAACGAAATGACGGGCGGCGAAACGCTTCGCCACTTCTTCCACTCCAGAACAGGGTCGATCCGGGTCAGGATCTGTTCGGAATTTGGGAAGAGGTAGGCGATCAAAGCGCTGGGCCCGGCGACCAGGAGCAGGCCTAAGCCGCCGAGCGGCTTCATCGCCGGCCAACCGCTCCAGACCGAGGCGCCGCCGCCGAGGCCCGCCATCCCGCTCCACCAGCGCGCAGCGTCCGCCAAATTCGCCGATCGAAAGGCTACGATCGCGACCACGACGGCGACCATCGTCAAGGCGTTGGCGCCGGCGCGCATCGCGGCGGTCTCTGGACGGCCTTTGCGCCGCTTGCGCGTCAAGAAGTTGAAGGCCTCGTTGGCGACCATGTACACGCCATGCATCGCGCCAAACACCATGTAGGTCCACGCGCCGCCGTGCCAGGCCCCGATGATCACCATGGTTGAAAAGGTGGGCAGCAAGGTGGCGACCATAAGGGCTTGCCCGCGCCCCAGCCCGCGCTCGGCCGACCAGCGGGCCAGGGGGATGGCGACGGGCTGAAAGATGTAGAGGTTCACGAAGCGACCGAGCGTGATGTGCCAGCGCCGCCAATAGTCGATGATACTGGTGCAGCGTATCGGCGAATGGAAGTTCAGGGGCAGTTTGACGCCCAGCATGCGCGCCAACCCGGTGGCCATGTCTGAATAGCCCGAGAAGTCGAAATAGATTTGCAGCAGATAGGCCGCCGCCACGCCCCAAGACGCGGCTATACCGAGGTGAGCGCCGGCATGGATCGCATCGCAGGCCGGATCGACCCAAAGCCCTAGGGTATCGGCGATCACCGTCTTCTTGAACAAGCCCATCGAGAACAGGGTCAACCCGGTCAGGATGTTCGCGCCCACCTCGCCCCGCTCTGGCCGGGCGTCAAGCTGGGGTCCTAGCTCGCGATAGAAGACGATCGGACCGGAAATGATCGACGGAAAGAACAGGATGGACGCCAAGTATTTCAGCGGCGCATCGCCGCGCACCGCGCCTCGCGACACATCGACCAGATAAGCGATCTGCTGGAACGTATAGAAAGAAATCGCAAGCGGAAGAACGAGCTTAATCAGCGGCATATTTGCGCCGACGACGCCATTTATATTTAATATAAGGAAGTTCGAGTATTTGAAGTAGAGCAGTAACGATACATTGATAACGACGCCAAACGTCAGGATCGCGCGACGCAACGCGCCTTGCGACCGCGCGACGGCGACGCCGAACAGGTAGTTTCCGACGACAGAAGCGAGCAGGAGCGGCGTAAACTGCGGCGCACCCCGGGCGTAAAAGATCAGGGTCGCCAAGATCAGGAACGGAATTCGCAGGCTGTGCAGCCGCGTCAAGGCGATGGCGTAATAGCCGACAACAGCGAACGGCAGAAAACAGAAGATGAACAGAAAGGAGTTAAACGCCATCGCCTGGGCCGCTGCTTAGGTCGACATTTCGAGGGCGGGGCCAGGTTCCTTCGACGTCGGCTCGCTAGCCACGCCTTGGATGGGCTCGATTCGGATCGGCAGATCGGGGGCCGCGAAGTCTTCGATGTTGAGCTCCCAGACCGTTCCGCCGCCGTCGAGCGACTGCACAAGGCTGAAACCAAGCTTTTCGAAATGCTTTTCGACGAGGCCGTTCTTCTTTGTTGGAAGATAGGTCCCCCGCAGGCGCAAAGCGCCCGCCGCCGACGCCGCCCGGACCACATAGGCCAAGACGGCTTCCTCCATGCGGCGACCCAGCACGCGGCAGCTCATCAGCCAGGTGTCGCAGCTCCAGACCTCGGGGCCGATGTCGAACACGACCACAGAAATCAGGCCGTTATCGCCAAACCGGTCCGCGAGACGGGCCTGGACCGTGAATTTCTGCGGGTCGGCTTGAAAGGCCGCGATCTCGGCCTCGTTATACCGGCGCGTGGTCAGGTTGAACTGATTGGATTTGTTGACGAGCTGAGTGATGCGGGCTCGGTTCACCTCGTCGAAGGGGCCGATCATGGCCACCATATCGAGCGACAGGAGGTAGTCCTCCATATTGGTGATCGACTGCTGGGCGCTGAGACGGGCGCTGTTGCTGCTGTAATATTCCGCGCGTTTGCGATCGTCGTCCGAAAAAGCGTTGGCCTCGAACCACCCCGCCCGCGCCACGGCGCCCACATAGGTGGCGGGGTCGTCGCCCACTTCGGGGACCGCGACTTCGGGCAGGGTCTGGCGCACGATGGCCCGTTCCGCCGGGTTGTCGTCCAAAAAGACCAGGGCGTCGACGCCGATATTCAAGGTCGCCGCGATGGTGCGCAGATTGCCGGCCTTGTCGCTCCAGTTCGCGACAAAGACGGCGAAGTGCTCCTCCTTCAGGATCACTTCCGGATGCTCACGGAACGGTTGGCGCGCGTTCGCCTCGTCGTTCTTGGAGCAGACGGCGAGGATCACGCCCCGCTCTCGCAAACTCAGCGCATAGGCCTGGATGGCGGCGTGGGCCTCCCCCGCGGCGCTGCCCTGACCGATCTTGATCCCGTCCAGCCCGTCGTCGCCGATCACGCCGCCCCAGAGCGTATTGTCCAGGTCCAGCACAAGGCATTTGCGCGCCTTGCCCCGGAACGCCCCCAGCACCCGACAGACGTGGTCGGCATAAATCGGGGTGAACTCCAGCGCGAAGGGAAGCTTGCCGCTATGCCAGACCCGGGCGTCATGCCAATTCGCCAGCCCGACCGAACTGGCCAGCGCGGCGACATCGATCAAAAGGTCGCCGGGGCCTAAGACCTCGGCCGCCAGGCGCTCATTGTAGCGGCCGATCATCCACCGCGGCGTCCCCGGCGTGCGGGCGTCAAGATCGCCGAAGAGCGGATCCGCAGGCAGCGGCAGGGTGGTGAGGGCGCAAGCGGCGCCGATCACATGACGCGTCCCCTCGCAGAGACTCTTCATCATCGCAATCGCGCTATCGACCGCCGCAGCGCCCTCGTCGCCGTTCAACCGCGGCGCCGCCAAGCCCAGCATGTAAGGGTCCAGAGCGAACAGAACGACATCGACCTGACCCGCCAGGGCGGAGGACGGATCCATGACGCTCTGAGCCACCTGGCCATAGGGCGTCGTGGTGCAGGAAAGCAAAATCCCGTGGCGGAGCGCCGTGGCGGGCAGGGCGTCGAGGATATAGTCGGTCGTATGGGACGAGACCAAACCCAGCCGCAAGGCCGACAGACCGCTCGACGCGCGCAAAGCGTCGTACTGGCTGGAGACGACCTTGCTGAGGCGACCCAATTGGCCAACGTCCAAGGCGTAGGAGGACAGGCGGCGCAGCTCCGCTTCGTCGGGCGCATCCAAGGCCTTCAGGCGGGCGCGAAAGTCGGCCGGCGCGGGCAGTAGCCACGGCATAGCGTCGTTATCTTCCACCATTTCCGGCTCCGCCTATTTGAACTCTAATGTGGCCAGACTGCGCGGGCGGTCAGGCCGCCTTCTTGGCGACGGCGTCGACCAGGTCGCCGACGGAGTTGAAACCCTCCATCTCGCTGCTCGTGAACCGAATCTTGAACGCCTTCTCAACCGCGACGATGAAGCGGATGTGGCTCAGGCTGTCCCACTCTTCGACGTCATTGGCGCTGAGATCGTCACGATAAACGATCGAGTCATCATCAAACACGTCCTGCATGAGAGGCTCGAGCCGTTTGATTATGTCCGCGCGATCCATCCGACCCTCTTATGCCTTTAACGTTTACAACCAAGCTCATAGCATCAATTTTAGGCCAAACCACCCCTATCGGGGATGGGCTGGGAGCGTCGCCTGACGGTGGGATATTCGTCGCGCCTCTATGAAGATGAGTTTACCAGTGCTTTTCAAAACGGAACTGGTCCGCCTCCTCCCGCTGGCGCAGAACCTTCGCCGGCACGCCGCCGATCACAACCCGATGGTCTGGAATGACCTGGGTGACGGTCGCGCTCATGGCGACAATCACCTCGTCGCCGACCCCGCTGCCTGGGGTGAACCGGGCCGCCGATCCGATGTAGGACCGCTCGCCGATAACGATGTCTCGGTTCATCGCGCTGGCGCCGTGGGTGAGGAACTGCGACTGAAAGCCAGCCACCCAGGTCCCCTTACCGATATCCACCAGGCCATAGACATCGAACAAATGCCCCTCATGGACGAGGCTGTCGTCGCCCAGGACCAGCATGCGCTTGTAATTCATATGGGCTCGGCGCGGGTCGGCGGTCGAATCGCCGCCGATGAACTGGTTCGCCTTGCCGACGTAGACATTCTTACCGATGCGCACGCTGATCGGCCCCATAAAGATGGACTTGCGACCAATATGGCTGCCGTCGCCCATGTCGAAGGACTGTACGTCGATCATGACGCCAAGGCGGATCGTGCAGCCTCGCCCAATTCTGTACCCCATCAGCCCCTTGTAAAGAGCGATCCGAAGGGCGTTCAGGGGGGCTAGGGATATGAGCAAGGCCAACCCCTTGCGCGCTTTCCTCATCATCGCCGGGTTGATCATCGGCCTCGGGCCCGGATCTCGCGCAGACTAACCACGCGACTCTTAGACGGCGTTTTGATCGGAATTTCAGCCATGCCTCACCTTTCCTTCGGCCACCCGACATGGCCGAATGGCCGTATCACCTCTCTATTAGCGAAGTGCGAAAGGCGCAGGCGACAGACGTCGCCGCCTTGCGGCGCTGGCCGCCACAGCTCGCCCTCGCCGACTTGGCGCACAGCCTCGGCACGCCCTCCAACTTGCGCCATTATAAGCAGATAAAATACGGTAATTTTGCAAAGATTTAAACGCGCTGAGGCCTTTAAAGGCTAAGGGCGGGACTTAGGTATTGCGTAGGATTGGGATTTTATTGTCAATGTCAGAAAGGGACGACCTTCGCAGCGTCGTGGTCGCCATACCGACCTTTCGCCGCCTCGCCCTGCTTGAGACCCTGCTCACGTCGCTGACGCCAGGACTTGACGCGAGCGGCGTTCAAATCCTGATCGGAGACAACGATTGCGCCTCAGACGTGGTCGATCTCGTCGCCAAGTTCCAGGCGCGGGGCGTCCAGATCCACTACCTCCCCGTCAGCGATCGCGGCGTCGCCCAGGTGCGCAACGCCTTGATCGCGGAGGCGTCTCGGCGATGGCCTGGCTGGCGCTGGATCGCCATGCTGGATGACGACGGGATAGCGGATGCGACATGGCTGCGAACCCTCATCGCCTGTGGCGAACGGTTCGACGCTCATCTTGTCGGCGGGCCGGTGCTAGGTGTGCTTCCCGACAACGCCACAGCCCTGGCTCGAAACAGCATTTTCGCCAGCCGACGGCGCTGGCCGACCGGGCCGGTCGATACCCTCAACACCACGCAAAATTTGGCGATCAGCCGTCGTTGCATCGACCTCCTCTCCACGCCCTTGTTCGACCGCCGCTACGGCGCATCCGGCGGGGAGGATTATGACCTCTTTCGCCGCACGGCGCGGGCCGGCGGACGTATCGTCTGGTGCGACGAAGCTGAGGTCACGGAGCCGGCGCCGCCGGAACGGCTGACCCGCCGCGGGCTGCTTCATCGATATTATACCACCGGTCTTTACATGAGCATCATCGACGCGGTCTATGACGGATCGTCTGCGACTTGGCTGGTGGGCGTCAAGGGGCTCGCCAGATCCGTGGTCGATGTGCTGGTCGGGGTTGTCCGGGGGGCCGACGACCAGACCGCCCAGGCCGTGTTGGGCGCAGCTCACCACGTCGGACGGATTGCGGGATCAGCCGGCCTTGTGTCGCGTAGATACGGCTGAAAGGACTCCTATGGCCACCGCCCTGACGATTCTGACGAGCGCTCTGCCGGATGGCGCAGTCGCTGTGGGCTTATGCACCTATAAGCGGCCGCAAGGCCTCGCCCGCGCCCTTGACCATATCGCCGTGACCATTGCGAACCTTGATAGGCCGGTCTCCATCATTGTGGTCAATAACGAAGCGAACGACACAAAAGTCGAGCCTCTGGTGCGGGCTTTCTCAAGCCGAACGGGAATCGAGGTGCATTATGAGACCGAACCAACCCCCGGCATTTCGGCCGCGCGAGACGCCATCTTCGCGCGCGCAGATGCGATCGGCGTCCGGTGGCTGGCGATGCTGGACGACGACGAATGGCCGACGCCGCAATGGCTCCGCGAACTTCTGGAGACCCAGACGCGAACCCAGGCCTCTGTGGTCGGGGGGCCGGTGGAGCCCGTGTTTCCCGAGGGCCAAGAGCGGCTCAAACGCCTCGCCCGCTACTGGTCCGTTGGACCCTACTGGCTCCAGGGCCGGCCGTTCGTTTACTGCACGTGTAATTTCCTGATCGATCTTTGGGCCCTGCGCGGCCGACCGCGGCCCTTGTTCGACGCCGCCTTTGGTCTTAGCGGCGGCGGCGACACGGTGTTCTTCCGCGGGCTGTTCTTTGACGGACTAGCGATGGCCTGGGCGCCCCAAGCGATCATGCTGGAAGACGTGCCGCCGTCCCGCGCCTCTATCGCCTGGATGCGCACGCGGCGCTTCAGGGTGGGCAATCATGCCGTCCAGTGGGAAACACGAGACGCCGGCGCAGCCCGAACGGCGATTAAAACGCTTGGCTTGATCGCTCGGCTCGCCATCTATCCGCTGCTGCGCCGCGAACCGGAATCCATGCTGTTTGGGTGGCTGTTCGAGGTCGATAAGGTCCGGGGCCGCATCGCGTCGCATCTGGGCGCTGGCGTGGTCGAATACGCCCGGCCGGATCAGCCCCCGACCAAGGCTTGCCGATCATGAGCTCAATCAGCGCCGCTCCCTCTCTTCGGCGCCTCACGCAAAAACTTAAAGCTCTTCACACCTATGAGGTCCGCGCCTTTTTCATATCCCTGGGCCCGACCGTGGGCCAATTGGCGCTGCAGCTGGTCACCTTCGTGATCCTGGGACGCGGACTTGGCGCGTCCAGCTTTGGCGAATACGCCGCTTTAACGGCGATAACGGCTGTGCTGGTCGAGGCCGTGGGCTGTGGCGGGGGGGATATACTTGTTCGCGGCATCGTCCTTCGGCCAGAGCAATTCTCACGCTACTTCGGCAGTGCGCTGCTCCTGTTGGCCTTCACCCTTCCCGTGATGGCGGCCGGCGGCATAGTCGTCGCGATCAAACTCATCCACGTCACCGCGGGACCGCTCGCCATCACCTTGTTCATTATCAGCGATTTGCTTGCGGGGCGTTTGCTGGCGCACGCCGAAATGATGTCGAACGCGAAACGTCATTTTGTCGGGGCGAGCGGCATGCGGCTGATGCTCATCCTTCCCAGATTCACCCTGGCGATCGTGGTGTTTGTCATCTTGAAGCACGCCGATCTGTCCCGATGGCTTATAGAATGTTCGGCGCTCTCGGCCGTGGTCGCCGCGTTCGCCTATGTCTATCTGGTGAGGCGCTATGGCGCCCCGACGTGGCGACTGGTCAGTCGTCATGAGTTGGGGATGGGCCTGCTGTTCAATGTGGCCCAAACCGCCAGGGCGGCTCAGAGCAACATCGACCGCGCCTTCCTGGCCGCCTTTAGCCTAGGGCCCGTGGTGGGATCCTATGCGGCGGCGTCGCGCGTGACCCAACTCGGCCTGTTCCCGATCCAGATCGTCAATAGGATCATCTATCCAAAGTTCTTCGCCAACGGCGCGGAAGGCATCGCGTCGGGCCGTCGGTTCGCGGTCAAATGCGCCCCCATGCTTTTCGGCATCGGCGTTTTGTCGGGAGGCGCCGTCGCGATCGTGGGGTGCTTGATCCCCAGCCTGCTCGGCCACGGCTTCCTTGAAGCCCGCACCTTCGCCTTCGCTCTATCGACGGCCATTCCCTTTATGGCGCTGCAGTATCCGGCGGCGGACGCTCTCACCGGCTCTGGAAAGCAGGCGATGCGCACGCTGATTTACGTCATAACGGCCGGCGGCTTCGGCATTTTCCTGGTGATCGGCGCAGAAATCGCTGGGCCTACGGGGCTTGCGGCAGCCTTTATCGGCGGTCAGGCCGCGATCGCCGCCCTACTTTGGATCATGTTGTTCCTCCAGAAAGAGGACGCATAACCTGTCGTTGATCAACGACGTCGGCGCCAAGAGGACAGAGATGGCCAATATCCGCGACGTTCGGGTTGCGCTTGAGGACGGCGCGCCAAAACTCTGCATCACTTTTGACGACGGCCGTGGGATGCAGATCCCGCTCAGCGAGCAAGTCGCCCTGGTCTTAAACGCCGGCGGATGGATGATGCGCGAGTATGCCGCCCGCACCTTCGAGGCCGATCTGCAGGGGCCCAATCTCGTGAGCCGGCGCCTTCGGATGATGGATGTGGGCGGGGGCGAACTATAGAACGCGTCCACGCTGTCCGCCCAAGGAATCGTCGTGAGAAATCCGATCACCCAGGCATGGTGCAACAGTCGCCACAATTGGGTCGTCTGATACCAAGTTGCTTTGATGTCGCCTTGCGCCCCGAGCATGAGCCGCGGAGAGGATCCTCGAGCGATGATATCGTGGACGGCGTGGAGGGCGGGTGGACGTATGACCACCTGGGCCTGTCATGCTCTGACCGTGATCGCCGTACCCGTTGAATAGACGTCTGTCTTCTTGGCGGTCGGTACGTCACCGCGAATGGATAACAGCATCATAAGCATAAACAACGACGGACCGGCGATGAAAACCAGATCTGTTTCTGCGAGACCGTTGACCATAACCAACATCGCACCCGCACTACATATCAGGGACGTTGCATTGGATGTGCGGAAGGGCAACACGAAGCTGATATAAAACAGAGCGCCGACCATGGCGATCAGTCCCGGGACACCGCACTCTCCAAGAGCAGCGATATACATGTTGTGAGGCGTTCGTATCGCGCCCAGCGTGACAAACCTGAAAAACAACTCCACCGTGATCGGCGACGGTGTGGTGAAGGAACCTGGTCCCTGGCCCAGGATCGGGTGCTCCAGGGCTCTGGGAAGATAGGCCTGCCAGATTTCCGTCCGGCCCGTAAGGGTGACGTCGCGATGCAGCGCCTTAAAGATCAATGGCATAAGAAAGACGATAGCGATCACACCGGCGATAGACCCAAGTCCCAGGATCAGCGTTTTCGAAAGGGTCGGGATCTTGGCCTGCCTCAGAACCACCACGGCGACAGCAAAAGCTACGCTGCCCGCCGCCGCGATGAGGGCGCCCACGGCGTGGGCCTCGTAGAGGCAGAGCGTGGAGCAGACGAGCATGCCGGCCGCCGGGATCAAGCCCACTTCCTTGCGAAAAATCGTGAGCAGCAGGCCCCAGCCGGCGACCCCACCGAGTTCGATCCGGTTGGGGAACACGCCTCTCCACGTCACGCCTCCCCCTCCAAGCCTGCCGTCGTGATCCAGGCCCGCGCTTTTGAACAGAAGAGCCAAAACGATCGACAGGGTCAGTTCAAGAAAAATGACATAGAATAATAGCTGCGCAGCCTGACGTTGGGATAAGCCGCCGGCGGCGACAACGCAAACGGACGAGCCCGCGAGCCAAAATATGACCGACCGCAGGGAGTTGATCGGAAAAACACCCTGAAAACTAGAAATGAGCCCGATAATCAAGAACGGAAAAAATAAGCCGACAGAACGCTTATAATATTTCAGTCCAAATGAATTTATATGCAACATAACCGCAAATGGCAAAATGGCCCAAAGCGTATATTGCGGGATCACGGATTTGACGCCGGAGACGTTCACAGCTGCATTGTGTGCGCCGGCCCAGTACCAGGCGCCAGTCTCGGTCGGTAGAGCCAGCAGAACAAGAAAAATGCAAAACAGAGCGGTCAAACCGCCGCCGGCGTCTGTAGAGGCGATCGGAGCGTTATCGGCGGCGCCCCGCGCCGGCGCATCTGGGATGGCGCCCAACACCTGGATGTGACTGTTGTACGTCATGGGCTCAGCGGCTTCGACTCAGCGGCGGTTGCAGAATCATAATCTCCGCATACGCGCTCTTGATTAAGCCATCGTGTCGCCGTGGGCCCGGTCATGCCGCTTGAACCGTCTGCAGGGCGTCAGCCGTATCCGCCAGGCCGGTCTGTCCAATCGCCCGCTCGTAGATGGCGCGGGTTTTGAGGCCGATATCGCCCCAGCTCGCGCCTCGCGCCTGGGCGTCGCGCGGCCCTTCATGGTCGATGGCGCGGCTGATCGCCCGGGCGAGCGCTTCGACATCGCCGGGCTGCACCGTCTCGCCGTCTATACCTTCGACGAAGTCCTCAGCGAACACGCCGACCCGGCTGGCGATGATCCATTTGGCTTGAGGCCGCAGAAGATAAAAGACCCCGCTGGCGTCGACGGCGCGGTAGGGCAGCACGAAGACATCCGCCTCGCGGAACAGATCGGCCATCTCCGCTTCGTCAAGTCTGCCATATCGAAGCTGTATATGGGGCGCGACCCCGGCGGTCTCTATGCGCTGCTCGATCGGCGTCATGTCCATCATCGCCGCGCCGGCGACGATAAAGCGGCTCTTGTCGCGCAGGGCCTGGGGAAGGGCGGCGATGGCCTCGACCAAGATATCGATGCCTTTGTAAGGTTTCATCTGTCCGAACAGCACAAAGGTCTTCAGCCGGCTGTTCGACAGCGACGCCGGCGCCGTGGTTCGCGGCAGCGCCGGCAGGAACAGCGGGCCATGGGGCACGATGTTGATCTTATCTGTGTTCACGCCCGCCTCGGCCAATCGGTCGGCGCCGACCTTCGTATGAACAATGACCTCGGACGCCAGGCGAGCGGGCCAAAAGAAGCCGGCGCGCTGGGGCAGCGGCAGGGGCGACCCATTGAACGGCAAGGTGTCATGAACGGTCACAACGACGGGCCGGCCGCGCCGGATCAGCCAGATCGCCAGGGCGTCGAGGATGGGAATGACCGTCCATTGGATATGAACAAGGTCGCACCGGCTGCGCTGGGCCAGTCGAATAAGCCGCGCGAGACCGACGACATGGGCCAAACCCTTGAAGAGCGCGGCAAGCTGGGCCGGAACGCCGCTCAGGCGATCGACACGCCGATAGAACAGGGGCTGGGTGACCGCTTCGGGAAGCTCTGGGCGCTCCCCGCGCCGCAGGGGCCGGATCGCCCACTGGCAGTCCACGCCCGCCTCCACCAGACCTTGCGACAGCCCCGCATCATAGGGCGCGGTGAAGAGGGAGGGATCGACCAGCAGGGCCTTCAGGCGTCCCGCTCGGGTCATGAATGGAACGCCGCCAGAACCGGCGCACGTGCGCCACGCCTGGTCAGCAAGCCTTGGATAAAGCCGAAAGCCCAACTTGCGTGCATGACGGCCGCCGCGGGCCCGGTCATCAGGCCGTAGGCCGACCGCTTTCGCAACGCCATCACCAGGGACGTCGCCAGGATCACCACAGCGTAGGCGCCCGGAACGACGAGCGCCCAGGGAAAGACGGCGGATACGCCCAGGCACACGGCGATGCCGACCATGGCCGAGGGCACGGCCAACTGTCGAAGTTTTAAGGATTCAGGATGGCGCAGGAAAGTGCCGGAGCGCCCTAATCCATATCGGCGGTATTGACGCGCAAGCGCGGCGAGGCTTTGCCTTGGCCGGTATTGGACGCGCAGGGTGGCGTCCATATAAATGGAGCCGCCAGCCTTTCGAAGTCGACAATCGTATTCTGCGTCTTCGTTATGGGTAAACGTCTCGTCATAGCCGCCCAGGGCGCGGAAGCGCTCCATTCGGAAGGCGGCGTGATGTCCGTGATCGACGAAACCGCTTCGCCGACCGCCGCGATGACGCGATCCCCCCGAGCCTAAAAGCGTGTCCGACACCCAGGCGATCGCAGAGCTGATCCCATCATAGCCCACCGAGTCCAGCGGTACGACGATGGAGTCAGCCCCTGTGGCGCTGAGCGCGGCGATAAGTTTGGCGATCATCCTGCGCGGATAAACGGCATGGGCGTCGCAGCGGATGAGCACATCCATGTTCTGGCCATATAGACTGACCGCCAGATTTATGCCTGCGCTTTGAATTCGCAGCGGATTATCAACCAGCACGACTTTGGGATTGCGATCGCGCACCTTGCCCACCAGCTCCCGCGTCGCGTCGGCGCTCCCGCCATCCACAACGATACAGGTCACGTCGTCCTGCTCGGGCAGGTCGGCCAGAAGGTCGTTCAGCACCCCCTCGATCGTCGCTGCTTCATTCAATGTCGGAATAACGACGAGCGCTTTGACCAACGGAGCACCTGTTAACTGTTAGAGCTAAACGCCTAAGTCGCTCCGACGATCATTTCCGCTTCGACATTGGAATAGTACGGGTGAACATGCTGATCGGGCCGTCACGCGATCCGCTAGACAAAGGCGGCGCCCCAATTGCGCCCCCATCCTCAGTGATCGACCATGATCGATCCTACTATACGGGTCCCAAATTCGGAACAGGCGCGAACAAGCCGCTGGGCGCTTTGAACGCGGGTCCGTTCCCGCCTGGATACGACCAGCGCTCCGCTCGCCTTGGCGGCGACGAGCTGGTATTCACTTCCAGCTTCGGCGGCGGGCGTGTCCAGGATCACCACCTCAAACCGCTCGAACGCCGTCAGAAACAGCTCATCGATAGTCGGCCGCAGCAAAAGTTCCTGAGGGTTGGGCGGCACGCCGCCGACCGGCATTACGGTGAGCGCCTCCAGGCCGGGTATCTGCATGAAGTTCGGCCCCGCCAACCGGCCGGCGAGATAGCCGGACAGGCCGTAACGGTCATCGAGCTGGAATATGCCATGCTGTGACGGATTTCGCATGTCTGCGTCGATCAGGAGGGTGCGAAGGCCGACCTGGGCGAACGCAACGGCAAGATTGGCGGCGACGGTTGATCGGCCATCTTCCCGGTTCGGACTGACGACCGCCAGCGCTTTTGATCCTTCCGGGTGCTTGAACCAGCGCAAGGCCAAGGTGTTGCGCAGCGTACGAAAGTCTTCCGCCGCGTCGGATTGGGGCTGACTCGCGACAAAGAGGGCCGGTTGGATGGCGCCGCGCAGGGTGGGCGTGCTGGCTGAGAACTGCTCCGCCAAAACCCGGTAGAGATCCTCCCGCGAAAGAATGCCAAGATCGACGGCGGCCTCGCCAAAACGCATCCGCTTGGCTCGCCCATGGGCCGCGATCTGGTCCGCTTGAGGCGCGGTGATCAAGCCCAAGCGCTGGAGCGTGTCCCCGATCCTGACTTCGGCCATCAGACTGTTCCTAGCCGGCTTTTGCTGAAGGTCGTTGATCATTGCTTAACCCCAGCCGGCCGCGGCAGTTGGTGTTGGATTTTCGGGAGAAGCCGCATCGGCGACGACGACCGAACAGGCCTGATTTCACCCAGGTTCGGAATGTGCAGCCAAGCTTCCGCATCCGATGGCCCTCGCATCCGCTGATCAAAGAATTCCAGCGCCAGCGCCATCCCTGCGCCCAACATCGCCCCGACAATCACCCCTAAGATCGTGACGATGGCGACTGGGATTCCCGCGGGTTTCACCGGCGGCGAGGCGTAGGTTAGCACGGACACGTTGGTCTGGTTGCCAGATCCAAGGAGGCTGGCCTGGGCCCGCTTTGCGACGACCTGGTTATAGATAAGCTTCAGGCTGTCCACCTCCTGCTGAAGCCCATTCAGAGAGTCGCGGGCTGCATTGCTCGCAATGACTCGGCTCTTTTCAGACTTCAGGTCGGCGGCGAGCCGGCCCACAGTCTCATTGCTTTGCGCCGCAGACGCCGCCACGCTGTGGGCGACGAGTTTTTCCTGTTCGTCCAGTTGGCGCTTGAGTTCGTCCACCTGACGGGAGATTTGGATATAGTCGGGGTTATTTGGGCCCGCAGTTGCGCTCAAGGCGCGTTGCTGCGCCTGAGCCGCCGCCAGATCGCCCTGGATGCGCTGCACCACGGGGCTCGCCAAGGCATCGGGCAGGGCCCCGTCCTTTGTGCGGACGTTGGCGACCGATTGAGCGCTCTGAGCCTGAGCAACCTGGGCCGACAGGGAGTTCCAACGCTGGGCTTCGGCATCGGGCACCACGAGGTCCGACGCCACGCCCAGCTGCTGGCGCTCGGCCGCGAGCTTGGCCTGGGCCTGATCCAACTGTTCAAGGAGGTCCTTGGCTCTTTCGTCGTACCAGGTCGACGCCTGGCGGGCCGGATCGACCTGGAGGTCGAGATTGACTTGCCGGTAAGCGTTTACGAAGGCGTTGGCGATTTGGCTGGCGGCCTGGGGCGTCGGCTCCCGCGCGATGACGGAGATCACACGCGAACCGGGGCTCGGCGTGAACTTCAGATGCTTGCGAAGCGCGTCCGCAAAGAACTTCGCCGGGGACCCCACTCCGCCAGCCGCGCGGAACTGCGCCAAAGCCTCTTGATTGGTGGTGAGGCCCAAGAGATCGACCGCAGCCAGGGCCACCCTGTCGCTACTCAAGACATCGACCTGGGTCGAGACATAATCCGTCGAGAGCTGTTCCGCCGGCTGCGTATCGACATCCCCAACAGGAATGGTGTCTGGCGTACGCACATCGACGAGCACCTGTGCGGTCGCCGAATAGGTCGGCGGCTTAACAAGCCCGAACGCCAGAGCCAGGACGCCGATCAGGATGGCGGACAGCAGTACGATTTGCCACCGCGCCAGGATCATCCGGACGAAAGTCAAAATTTCCATACGACGACGCTCCGCTTAAAACAGCCGTGGCTCGACAACGATCAGATCATCGGGCGCAACAGGCGTATCGAGGTGCACGCCTTTTAGGATTACGATAGAGCCGTCCGGCCGCCGTCGAGATAGCCGGAACCGAGACATCGACCCCCGGGGCGTGACGCCGCCTCCAAGAGCTATGGCTTGGCCTACCGTCATGTTGGGCTCGATCGGGAAGGCGCCCGCCCGGGTGACCTCGCCGGACACATAGACGGTCGGCGCTGAGCGAACCACAATGATCTCGCCGTTGTGCACGGGCTCGTCGGTACGGCCCGAGATGATATCGGCGATGTTCATCTGCTTGCGCGGCGCATCGGGCTTGGAGCTTTCGATCACTGTGACGATGGCGTCGCCGGTCCCGAAATTGGCGCCGGCGCGGGCCAAGACGGTCGCAACCGTGAGGCCCGGACGGTCGAGGGGAATTTCGCCCGCCCGTGACACAGCGCCCATGATCATCACGACCTTGCTGTTAATTTCAGCCACCAAGACGTTCACGTCGGGGTTGGTCAGAATTTTTTCGCTGATCAGCTTTTCGCGGATGAGCGCCGCAATCGCGCTGGCGGTCAGGCCCTCCACGCGAACCGGGCCGAGCGCTGGAACGGCGATATCGCCTTGGTCAGACACCCGAACCGTCGTGCTCATGTCGGGCGACCGGTAAACGTCAATGCGCAGAAGGTCGCCCGGCCCGACGGGATAGTCGATCGCCGCCGTCTGGTTGCCCACGAAGGGCGCGGGCGGGGCCGCCTGAGTCTGCGTCATGGCGGTTTGGGCGAACGCGACGGCTGGGGCGGCGCTGCATAAGCCTAAGACCAGCCAAGCGAAAGAGCCGGTACGCATTGCATCTCGTCCTTTTGAAAATAGGCCTAACGACATTTGGGGCTGTTTCAAGCGCCAGCCAGCAAGACCGGCGGCTCGCCTTTAACATATATCAGATGGGCGACAGCCAGTAGACGCGCGGCGACCTGGTGCATCATGGCGCCTCGCGCGGGGTTGATGCGCCGGTTGCGGGTTTGCCGTTCGGCTTGCCGCCGCACCATGGGCGGCTGAGCGTCGACGCCGTGCGCTGCGACCGCTGCGCGCGTCTGCTCAAACTCACCCAGCGAAACTTCAAAGCCGCCCTTACCGTGAACAAGGGCTTGATCTTTGGGCTCTGTTAAGCAAACCGGAGCAAATAGAGCGATATCGACAGCACTGGCGAGCCTCGCGCTAATTAGCCTTCCGTACCGGGTCGCCCAATATTTCAAGGCCATATCGGCCGCCCTCTCGTTTGCATTACGACCAGCGCCCAGCGTCTTTGCGCGATGAGGCCTTAAGCCCGCTTTAAATCGAACAAAGAAAAGGCGAGAAGGCCAAATCTTCATCCTCAATTAGCGTGCAGACGCCGCATTAGCAAATGACGCTCCGGAATGGCCAGGAGGCGGCCAGTGTCCCAAGCGCAACGCGGCGCTGCAAGAAGGGCGCCACAGCCCATGCGTGGGCTTGAAAGCCTAGACCTTTGTGCAGGTCATGATGCAATACCAGGCGAGTTGGTCGCCGAACGGGATCGAGAAGATCGCCTTATCGACCGGGCGTAGGGCCTTGCGGGTCGCTTGTTGAGCCTTGTAGGGCAGGAACGACGCCACCAGCGTGGTCAAGCCGTAGGGCTCCATCGTCGTGTCGGGGAAAAACCTGCGCGCGATCTCAAAATCCACATCAAGCAGCGGGTGTTCATCCACCGTGCGGGCGCTGGGCGTCAGGGCGCGGTAGACGTTGAAAATGGGATTGCGGCCCAGAGGCTCCCAGAACAGAACTTTGCCGCCTGGGCGCAGGACGCGCTTGCATTCAGCCAAGCATAGCTCTGTATCCAGATGGTGGAGGATGCCGCGTCCGAAAACGAGATCGACGCTGCTATCGGGGATGGGCAGGTTCTGAGCGTCGCCGCAGTAGAAGCTCATTCCGGCCCGGGTTCTGGTGCTGGCTTGGCGGATCGCCTCATCGGAGATGTCCACACCAAAGCCCGTTTTAAAGTCAAGCACATCATCCAGGGTTTGACCGACAGCACAGCCCAGCTCCACGATATCTTTACCCTGCGCAGCGGCATTGACCATACCTGTGAAGCGCAAAGCCCCGTCAGCGATGGCTGCATAGTATTTCTCTTGCGCCTGCCGCCCCTCTTCGGCGAACCGTTTGTTATGGAAGTCTTTTTCTCTTTCCAACCGCGCGCTATCAGGTGCAGTTAACGTCATCTGGTCCGCTTTCATGCCGACTAACACCATGGTAAATGTCGATTAAACTGAGAGCAACGTAACAGTTTTCTTGTTTTATGTCAGGCGTAAATTGTCCCGGCGCCCCCTTCGATCGGCTCCGCCGCTCGCGATGGGGGAGGCCGCCGCCCAGTCCGGCGGCCATAAAACCTTGCATTGATGGTTTTTTTCGGCTACTCAGGGCTTAACGCTTGCAGGCGTCGTTCAGGAAGACCGAGGCTATCAACCGCGACCCCACCCCGCTGGCCGTCGAAGCGTCAGAGCATCTAAACGCACGACAACGTTGCATAAACACACCACTTTAAGACATATTCGTCCGTCTTTGGTTCAACGGCCTCATCATCGTTCTTGCACTATCTATTGAATGGATTGATGTGGCGCGCCGCAGCGCTATGAAGTCCTTAATCTACCGGCGACGACAGCCGAAGCCTTGGAGAATGCCTTGAAGACTCGCTGGGGGGCGCGCCTTGGGCGCGCGGCAGGGACCGTAGCCTTAATGCTGACGATATCGCGAGCCGGCGTGGCCTTCGCCGATATCAACGGTCAGATCACCGCGCAAAATACCTACGACGACAATATTTTCCGCACGCCTGATCGAGAAATCTTCCCCAATTTTTCCAACGCCGACGACGTTTTTACCCTGGGCGGCGGCGGGACGCTCAGCCTTAACAAGGAAAACTTCCAATTTAACGTCACGGGCGACGTCAGCGAAAACTGGTACACTAAGAACAGCTTTTTGAGCAGCTTAAGCTACGACGGCACGCTTGAGCTAAAAGAGAAGCAAAAATACGTTAGTCTCGACGTTCAAGCCACACAGAATCAGGCGCTAAGCTCATTTGCGGATATTCGAACGCCGCTCAGGAATTTACAATCCTTGACTAGGACCGCGGCCAGAGTGGGACTGTCCGTAAGCGGGGATATAAGATTTGTTTTAGATGCGAAATTCAATCGGGACACCAACACTAACGCTGAAATTTCTCAAGCGGACTACAATCAGTCAAGCGGTGGAATTGGCGTCGGCTACTTTTCACCCTCTGGAAACAGCCTGGTGTTAGAAGAACTCCGCACCTACACGCAAGGCATTACAGCTCAGTCATTCGTGATAGACGACATATTAATTAGCTCAAAGATCAATTATATAGATGACACGACCATAGTACAGCTAAGCTACGCACCAAGCCCTGTTATTGGCCTGTTCGCCCAGGGCGGCTATCTGAGACGAACAGATCAGTCTGTATTTCACGATAATAAAAATACGCCAGTCGGCTCCTTACGCTTATCTTACCACCCGGACTTGATCGCAGGGGTCGATATCAGCGCCGGCCGTCAGCTATCGTCGCAAAGCTATTTACTGGTTAGTGGAATAACGGATAGTTATATTAAAGCTAACCCGACCCTGACCTTTCCCAACGGCATAAAGGCCTCCGCTGACTTCAGTTATGATCAGAGAGAATACGGCTTCGTCCCCCAACTCGCCTTTATTTCAAGCAACACCTCTGACGAAACCATGCGATATGACGCCACTCTCAGCTATAAGCTGCTCGATAATTACGAGTTTGGAATAACTGGGTACCATGAAGAGCGCCATTCCAATTCAATATCTGATACCTACACTGACAATGGCGTGATGTTGACGCTGACTCTGCGCAGCGCTCGCCCGGCGCCGCGTCAGGAAGGCATCGAGAATTCGGACCTTCTGCTCCTGCCGTAGAGCGTGACAGGCGGACGTGGATACCGGTTCCGCCGCCAGCCACGCTCTAGTTTGCGGGGTCGGCGGGGCTTTTAGCCAGGGGGTAATGGCGCACCCAGGACACGTCCATTGACGCGGGGTAATCAAACGGGCCGAGATAATTGCGCCCGTCCACACCCAGGTTGATAATGAGATAGTGCGGATCGGAGATCGCGATATCGACGTCCCAGGTGCGGACCTCATCGACAAAGAAAGTAAGGTGGGTCGGCTCCCAAAGCAGGCCGAACGTATGCCAGGTCTCCGGCTCGATGTGGACCGTTTGCCCTCCGCTCAGGGTTTTGCCGCCCGCAAGATGTAGGCTCGAAATCGGAAATCCGGTTCGGTCCAACGTCCACGCCCGCTGCGCTGTGCTCGCCGTAGGATCGGGCACGCCCTGCCTCACGCCGGCGTATTCCTCCAAGATGTCGATCTCGGGAATCGCCCCTCTGTTCTCAGCTGTCTTGGCCGTCGGCAGGAGCCAGAAGGCCGGCCAACTCGCCGACGCGCTGGGAAGACGGGCCCGCATGACCCAATAGCCGTAGGTTGAGGAGAAGAGATGCTGAGTGCTCACCAGACCCGAGACGTAAAGTTCCCGAGACTTTAGATGGCAGAGCTCGCGGTCAGATGGGGTCGCCGGCCGCGCCGTGATGGTGAAGCCGCCCTCGGGGTTCGACGTCACCGTATCCGGAACCGCGCAGTAGGATGGATCGATATAGCGCTCGACCTCGCCCGTCGCGCCCGATAGCGTATGGTTGTCGCCGCCGAAGTAATAGGCCCTGGTCATGCCGTCGATGGACTGCGCCTCCCAGTCGGGCGGTCCCAATTTGGCGCTGTCGAGATGGACGGGTATGAGGGTCTGCAAGGCGACCGTCATGGCGTAAAGCGCAACGTTCATACCAGATCACTCTCTCCCCACACCCTATAGTCTGATCATCTCTGAGGTAGGCGCGTCAACGGGCCAGCGTCCGCCGTTGGCGTCTAAGCCACGAGGGTCCGCCATGAACCATCGTCCTTGAGTTGTCTGGCCTGCGGCTTGCAGTCATGGCAGGGCGAGGATTTTATGGGCCCAAAGTCACACATGGCGCGGCGCGGATTGAGACGGGGAAGCTGGCTTCCACGTGGACCACGGCGTCTCTGTGGCCGGGCTTTGGACGTGTCGCTGGCGCTGATCGCCTTGATCGCCTTCGCCCCTCTGATGCTCGCGGTCGCGTGTCTCGTCGCCGCAGAGCGGAGCGGGCCTGTTCTATTTAGGCACAGTCGGATTGGGCTGCACGCGAAGCCGTTTCGCATGCTGAAGTTTAGAAGCATGCATATCGACGGCGACGCGATCCTGGCGGCCCATGTGGCCGCCAACCCCGCAGCCGCGGACGAATGGGCCCTGAACCACAAACTTCGCGACGACCCGCGGGTGACAGGACTCGGCGCCTTCCTGAGGAAATCCAGTTTGGATGAGCTGCCTCAGCTCTTCAACGTCCTGGCAGGCGATATGAGCATCGTAGGACCGCGCCCCATCGTTCAATCCGAGGTCGCTCGGTACGGGCGCTTCTTCAAAGCCTACTGCTCGGTCCGGCCCGGCATTACCGGCATCTGGCAAGTCAGCGGGCGAACGGATGTATCTTATCATCGGCGCGTTTTAATGGACGCCCTC
>Ga0116229_10004321_pt1 | contig 23301 bp, 26 predicted proteins | sample S1TSphgellanicum_3_FD_87313 | JGI IMG/M metagenome (GOLD analysis project Ga0116229, IMG submission 87313) | Host-associated microbial communities from peat moss isolated from Minnesota, USA - S1T2_Fc - Sphagnum magellanicum MG | ecosystem: Host-associated > Plants > Peat moss > Unclassified...
AACTGGCTCATCATCATAGCTGTATGGAATTCCTTCTGATTTTCCAGCCTACAATGCGGGGTTCTGTACAAAGTTCCATACAACATTATAATGAACTCATTTGACCTGCCAGTTCACAAATCTTTTTGACACCATAAAATTTACAAGCAAACAAACCCAATACCACAGGAGGATTTTCATTGCTAAATTCACTAAGAAAATCAACCTGAGCTTATCAGTTTCATGGTTGCTTCTCTAGCTGTAATTGGACGGACTGATAATTCACTTTGCAAACAAGCTGATACATCTGGATAGATTGTTTCTAGTCTCACATTATCATACCTGGAGCAGTCTATCATAATCACTCTTCAGGTAACGTTCACCAAAATATTCACAAATTTCTTCATCAATTTGTTGTCACAATGGCATCTGCAAGTAGTTTTTGATAGAAAAAAAGGCACCACAATGTCACAACAGATGCACACAGAATAAACTTGATGCCATGATAAAACGGAAAAAGAATTTCCTCTCTTAAATAAGGTACAAAAATGTGTACACCAGGGGTTCTCAAGCTGTGGGTGAGAATGCTATGACCATGAAATTTTCTTGTCCACATTTTGCCTTGCATCTTAAAATGCAGAAGGCACCAGTAGAGACAAAGGTGCATAATCATGATCTGAATAATGGGTAGTAGTGTCTTTGCTGAACAGTATTTGTGTAAAGTTTTGTGACTTGCAGTGATGGAAGGGTTGCAAGAAGTTGGCATACAAGGCTGCATTACCTCCCATCCATGCTAGTATTGAGAAAAGAGTAAGAAGACATTGAAAAACCTTTTGAGTGTGACTACATTAGATCACTGCAGAAATGAGGCTTCAGCAAGATCAATTGCACACCCAAGACCTGCAGCTTTGTTCATGGTCTCTTGGTACTCACTCTCTGGGTCACTGTCTGCAACAATGCCTGCGCCTGCCTGTACAGCATAAAATGTGTTGAGATGAATACCAGGGCAAGAAAACACCCATTTGGCAAGAACCAAGTGGGTTATTGAGAGTATTTCTGACAGAAACTAATTACTTTGGACCATTACTGCCTCCTGGAATTATCATGGTTTTTTTATAAGAAAACATCATGATCACTGGAGAAAAATTACAGAAGCCCAGGTTTAGGGTTTAGGGTTTAGGGTTTTGTATACAGAAGTGTACCTGGATATGGACTACCCATTCGCGACGGTGGTTCACATCTTTGTAGGAATAGATCGTGTCAGTACGACTAGCTGGGAATACCATAGTGCGGAGGGCTAGGGCCATGTCCATATCTCCAGTGAAAGAAATACCCCCAATGCCTCCACTGTATGGACCTCTTTGTGTTGGCTCAAGCTCATCAATCAGCTCCATAGCTCTAACCTACAACCATTCAGTAGCCAAAGGCAAAACATACATTACTATGGACACCTGTAAAAGCTTATCAAAACAGGTTTTTTTTCCTTACCTTCAGAATAATGTCCATACAAAGTATGAACATATTTGCCACGATGCACTCTCATGTAGCACCGAAAAAAATATAACTGCACATAGTGAAGACATACATACGCCCAAGCAATGGAGCAAGAGTCCACCTTTGGAGCACCACTGACTGTGCCCACAGGTAGTGCAGCTCGCAGTGCATCCCAACTTGAAAGATTGTCCAGTAGCTCACCTGTCACCTGCACAGAGAGTTCTTGTCACCATTTAGGAATAAAAGTGGGGAAGGGGGTGGGTGTTGACTAAATTTGTGCATTTCACAACACTCAGCAAACACCATACAACACAGAAAACCACAGAACGGATCATTTACACCCATCAATGGATTTTGAATGCCTGGCAAATATAGGAGCAACATACTGTGGAACTGATATGCATGACATGGGAGTAGCGCTCAACTTGCATGAATTTCTCGACTTTCACTGTCCCAGCCTTTGACACCTGATAAATGACACAACAGAAAACAATTCATCCAGGAGAAAATGAGCACTGTCGCTCTCCCAGTTTTTTACATCAACATTTCACTTTGTTATAGTTCTTCCTTGGCATAATAACCTCCAGAGAGAATTTTGTGTATTTGGAGGTATTCTTACAGAGCACAAAATCCTGCAGGGCACTTCAGAAAACAGAACACCCATGTAGCAACTGTGTATCACAGATAAAAAACAAAAAATCGAATCAATTTTTAGGCTTGGTAGTGCCCTCAGAGCGGGGGAGTTCTGGACATAAGTGCCCCTCAGCTCCACCTCAGGCAGGTGCTTACTTTCAGAACTCCCCACTCCTCAGGTGTTACCCTACACATTGACAAGGGAAGTAGTATCTCCAGCTGCCACAACAACATCACTAAGAACAGCAACTTCAGAAACCTCACTATTGATGCCAAACTTCAATTAGGAGCAAGTTCACTGAAATCTTCTTACTTTGCCCACATCATTCCGGCCTAAATCAACAAGCATGACATGCTCTGCACACTCTTTCTCATCAGCTAGCAACTCTTGCTCCATCAATTGGTCCTCTTTATCAGTCTTTCCACGTCTCCGAGTTCCAGCTAGTGGTCTATTCACCACTTTGCCCTGCATTTTCCCAGGATTATCAGATCTGGCCAGGACTAACCACATGCAATTAAACCTCCCCACCATACATAAAGATGCCACATCTCAAAACCAAAGCTATTCACCACTGCCATAGGTTTTAGGGCTTCGGGTTTAGGGCTTAGGGATAATCTGACAGGTAAATCACAATACCTTTGTGATGCGGGTGAGGATCTCAGGACTGGAAGCCACTAGTATTGAACCACGTGCCTGCTCAATGTTCATGGTAATGATAAGTCTTTGCATTTCAAGTTAAAATGAACAAGATCCAGACATACCTATTAAGCCCGTGAAATGCCAAAGATGCCTTGAAAGAGCAAGTACTACCTTACTTTTACAGATGCTTTGCAGACAAAGAGAATGAGTGAACTGAGAGTATCAGATGCGGTCCAGGCATGAGAAGAATGAGAGCATGGAATGAACCTGCAAATATATCATGTATGGACTTGGATTTACGATTCGAAGAGCTCGATAGACTTCGAAAGGATCAGCAAAAGTGCGCCTCTCAAAGCGCTGGCTTAAAACCAATTGAAAGATATCACCTGCAAGTATGTGCTCCTTCACCTTCAGGATGGCATTCTTAAATTGCTCATAGCTGAAATTGGATACTGCTGAATTGTGGCCAAACTGAGATATGGACATGTCCACTGACCCACTTGGAAGCTTGAGCCTGGAGACAACCACCAGCCAGCAAAAGAAAACTGTAAAACCCTGAGACCCATTATGAATTGAAAACCTTGTACCCGGTGCTTCTCCTACAGAGGGAGCCAGCATTATTCCACTATATACACTTGGGAAAGGCTAAGGTAAATTACCCTCCTACAGCTTGAAGGCGAGCCACCAAGAGGTCCAGGCGGCACTTGCCATCCTTGTAAGCGTGCTCTGGGGTGTCAAACTGGTCAATGTGAACCCAATGTATTACATATATCAACTGCAATATTCAACACACAACAACAAGAAGCAAATTCACCTGAGTCAGAAATTTCAGCAGTATATGCATACTCTGGAGATATAAGTGAGAAGAAGATTGGAGGTTTCTTCAAGTGTGCTAGAAAATACACAGAAGCAAAATGAGGGACAAGAAGGCAATGGGATATACAGCAGCAGCACCTTTGATACATGATCAAACACCAATACATCATTGTAAAGCCCTAAGTGGATGTCTGGCAGGCGCCGATCATCATCAGGCGCTGCAGAAAATGGCAGCTTCTTTTTCTCAGTATATCTCACAGTGTCATAGGAAAAATACCCAACCCATCCTCCTGCACACTTCCACACATGAAATCAAAACCTGATCCAATAATCCAAACAAACAATCCATTTTAGCATAGAAAAATCTAACTGTGGAGAAAGAGTGTTTTTCAGAAGCAGCATACCGCATGGCACATTAGGGTTAAGCTTCAGGGTTTAACATCTAGGGAATTTAGGAGGCGCAAAGGAGTTTGGAGATTCACCACAAAACACATCCGGAAGACCATCAACTGGAACTGGTTGCCACTTAGATGCTATCTCAGAAGGTTCCCCCAATGGATCTTCTGAGGTCTTCTCAACCCGAGTGCCTTCCTCATGATTCAAAACTGTGATCCGATTCTCCTTTGCCACTATTTCCATGGATGGTTGTGCACCCACCATGCTGTATCGGCCCTGTAAAATTGTACACCTTGTTTGCTTAATCCTTTGTCCTCTCTCTCTCTCTCTCTATATATATATATATAGCCCAAAACCCAGGGATGCCAAATAGTTGGTTCAATCGAGCTGAAACTCTCAAAAAACAACCACACACCACCACAGGCCCTGTCCTCTTGCAAGAGCAGAAGAGATGAAGAAGAGGTATAGTGTACCATATTTACAGTTTTTTGACCATTCTCTACTGACTCGAATAAAAACGAAGGAGCTTCCCTATCGTCTTCCTTCACCAAGCACCGGTATGCAATAACCGGAGTCATATGGTCCGAGAAAATGCGACAGAAAACTGGCACCAGATTGCCCTTCTGACATGCCTCCAAAAACATAGATTGCTCTGCCAAGGAAACATATGTATCAGATAGCTGCAACTATACATTACAGCATCATCCCAAGGACCTAAAAACGAACTCCAGAACAAAAACCATTGCATTTTCATGTAAAACAAAATCACAACCCTGTTGCAATGACAAACTCCAAAAGCAACAACAACAACACTTTAATATGGGTCCCAACACCCTAAACCTCACCAGAAACTTTAATATGAGCCGCAAACCCTAAAACCCAAAACCTTGGAATCAAAAGAATCCAAAGACCGGAAGAGGTCCTCACAAACTTGTGACCTTGCAAAACAACTCCAGAGCTTCTTTTTGGCATCTACACTACAGGACTGGGTCTAATCTCACCAATCTGCAGCTGGAGAGAGATCAGGGACTTCAATAGCTGACTACTAAACCCTAAAACCCAAATCTTTGGAATAGAAACAATGGAAAGCCAGAGCTCCTCATGAATTTCTCACATTGTGCAGAATGCCTGCCAGAATTGCCAGAAAGTTTCTCACAGATATTTTCTGGCATTGGAGAAATCCCACAGAGACACAGAGAGACAGAGAGTTTCGCTATGTGCATCCATACCTGGAGAGACATCAGGAGCTTTCACAGAAGTTGTTGTTACACCCACGTTTGCTTCAACAACTTTGCAAGAAACAGAAAACCCTTTGCCAACCCGCCTGCTCTTCCCAATCTGCAAACAGAAAAACCAGATTGTTGTTCTCAGATGGTTGTCTGAGAAAAACCAAATTCACATTTCCATGGCAAGAATGGGTTTATTTTCTTATTTTTAATTTTTTGGTGGGTCCTTCTCTCCTCCATTCTTCCTCCCGCAGCACACTGCCAAATCGAAAACCCACAAAAATAAATTAAAATACCCCTTACCCGGAGGCCGACTTGAGTCTTCTTCTTCTTCACTGGACCGAGAATGCAGCAACTCTTTGGACAGAATCCCACATCATAAGTCTTCGTACTCACAGCGTGAGTGACATAAACAGCACCACAACTCGCCAACCTCTCCATTGCAACACCCATTCTCTCTCTCTCTCTCTCTCTCTCTCTCTCTCTGTGTCTGTGTCTATGTGTTGCTGCTGTGCTTGATACTTCTTCACCTGAAAAGAAAGAAAAACTCGGAAAACACAAGAACAAAAAAAGGGAAACCGAGCAATTGGGTATTCAAAGACCGCCAATCCGAACAATGGGTGGAAACTTTCTTGCCAGAATCGGCAGTGGAGAAGCTCGAACGTCGAGGGGACGAGTAGGAGGAAGAGAGGACGAAGAAGAAGAAGAAGAAAACAGAGAGAAAAGAGGAATATTTTATTATGAAAAATGAATGATGAAAATGTTTTGGATTGGAATCTGGTACAAAAATTTATTATTATTATTATTATTATTATTATTACTTGTTTTTTTTTATAGAACAGAAACTATTATTATCCTTTACAACAGTGATGAGATACCTCTACAAAACTAGCTAGGTAGTAGTCTTATTGCAAATGGCACCAATACCCATTCCGGTTATCAGGCCGGTTCTTAGGATCCCTCACCCTGGTGCTGAGAGAAACAATCAAAAGACCTAGTTTTCTAACATACTACTACCACCACCAATTGTTCTCCACAAATTCAAAACAACTGGCCACAAAACTAGTCGGTTTTTATCAGTTTCCTTTCATGAGAACCGCCGGTTCTTTCAAGTCTGGAATATAGCTGGAACCACAGCAGTTCAATGGTTTGGAAAGAGGATTGATGGTTATCAGCAAAATCAAATACCCACCCAACACTGGTCCCAATCCCAAACATAGGATCCGGCCATCACATGAGGCTTATTTGGGCCTCTATACCAATACTAAGTTGTGTTTGCCCCCCATTCATCATGCTTGGTAAAACCTAAAATCATACATGCATATGTCTATTAACTTAGGGCAATAATAAAGTTTTATAACATAACAGGCAACAACAATACAAACAAATTAATCAATTAAAAATTATTTTCATTATAATTTTTGTTATTAAATCTTTATCCAAGCCTTATTGAAGTTTTTAAAATAACATCAAATTAATTAAAAACATTTATATCTCAAATATATATATATATATATATATATATATATTGAAATGTTTTATTTTAATCAGTACTTGCATAATTTTTCAAGTCATTTTAAAAAAGAATCTCATTTTAATAAGATTTAAAAGAATTGAAGCTAATTAAATTGTATGTTTATCAAACAATTTTCATTTAAAAAAATTAATCACATGAATTGTTTTTTACATTCCATAGAGTTATGAAACCTCACGATACAAAAAGATAAGCAACAACCCCAAAAAAAATTTAAAAATGATATAAAAAGCATGATTAAATCAGTTACCCAACATTCATATTTGAGAAAAAACGCAACATATAAACAGATGGGCAGACTTCAAAACAACCCATGAATTGAATCCAACCTTTCATATTTTGAGAAGAAACCCAACAAACAAATGGGTAGATTTCAAAACAACCCATCAATTGGATGGGTACACCCAAAATCTACACATGCACGTCCATTAGCTTGGGGCAATAATAACTAAAGGAACTTCATCACAAAACATTTGTGTGAAAATCACTTTAGTACTATCATGAATGATGATGTCCTTTATGTGTTAAAAGCTTAAAAGAGAGTTCGATATTTGACAAATTTTCCAAGATTGGGACCAGTTATCAATCAATGTAGTGGTTGCAAATGCCAGAGCCTTGCACTGTATCTCTTTGACGAGTTCGTTGTTGGCAACTTGGTAGTCATGTTCATTCAGCTGGGTTCCAATTGCTTTTGGCTAAGGACTTGTGGCAGCGCATGCATCAGAGTGTCAGGTGATTTTTGTGGGAGTCTGTTCCTAGTTGGTACCAACAAAGGCAGGAAGCTGCTAAAACGACGAAGCAGTTAGTTTCTTTGCCAAAAGAAACAACAAACTATTGTGACGACGGATTTGATTCGATTCGAAGCAATTTCTTTGCAAAAAAAAAGAGGGTTATTGTGGACAATGGATTGCATTCATGGACTGATGCTTCAGCGCCAAAAAAGAGATCACAGTACAAGATAAACATCCGGATCTGACAGCAAATGCTTTCTGGCGCAAAGGAGGAGGAGTCGCACGACGACAGCAGCATCAACAGGCAACAGGACAGTGAAGGTGATGAAATCACAGTACAAGATAAACATCCGGATCTGACAGCAAATGCTTTCTGGCGCAAATGAGGAGTTGCACGACGACAGCAGCATCAACAGGCAACAGGAAAGTGAAGGTGATGAGCGCTCATCACCTTCACTTTCACCTAAACCCTAAACCCTATTTTTAGGTTTATGCTGAGTCTAAAAAGTTTTTATTTCGATGGCGTGTGTGAAAGGGCAAATGGGTGATGTGAATTATAAGATTTAATGACATAATGAACTAATTTAAAGAAACATTTTTCACCTTTTAATCTATGCAAACCATCTACCATCTTCCCTAATCACTAGCTCCCCTTATTGACCTCAACCTTTCATGTGAATGTGTGGCATCAACCTAATAATTTTTAAAATCTCACTAAATAATACACATGTAGAACCTTTTCCTCTTTTCGTTTTATCAATCCCTATAATTTTTCATGATCTGATCTGACTTCAACCCTTCATGTGAATGTGTGACATCAACTTAATAATTTTTCAATCTCACTAAATAATGCACGTGTAAAACCTTTTTCTCTTTTCGTTTTATCAATCCCCATAATTCTTCATGATCTGATCTAACCTCAACCCTTCATGTGAATGTGTGGCATCAACTTAATAATTTTTCAATCTCACTGAATAATGCACATGTAAAACCTTTTCCTTTTTTTCGTTTTATCAATCCTTATAATTCTTTATGATCTGATGTTTCAACTTATCCCATCTCCCCAACATGCCTTCAACCTTTCCTTAAAGTCTTTTGTTCCATCTGTGTGGATGTCAATTTATCCTTTGAAAATTAATTCATTACCAACGTATTTTTCAAGCATCCAATTCTCTAATCCAAACCCACATGACCATCTCGACCCAATACACTCCATTACTCCAACCCCACCTTCATCAACATGAGCTTGGGTTTTTGACATTGGATGCCTTTGAATTATTTTATTAATCTTTTGTCGTTTTCAATTGTCCAACTGCATCCTTGTCGTTTTACAATGCAATGTACAAGTGAGATTTTATTTTTCACTAGTTGGCATAGGACCTTATGATGTGGCAATTTAACATTCGTTCCTCTTATTACCCCCATGATGTTTTGTTTTGCCCCCTCGAAGGGGGGCCACTAGGCATTAAAAAATGTGGATATAATTCAAATGTTTTTTAACAAAATGATTGGGAAAATTTATTAGAGGAATTTTTTTTACAAGCCCAAGCTTTGGCATTACTTTTTTTTAAGAAAATTTATGACTAAAGCATTTTGCGACTAAGGGCCAAATTTAACCATTGATTTGACTATAATCATCTAAATGATTATGATTAGTAGTCATTTTGATATATAAAACTTACATTGTTTAGATAACATAGGCATTATAATATATCAATAAAACTTGTATCACATCACAAACTTGCTCCCTCCATGTATTTGTGTTTTTACAAGATTTTAACAATGTGTTCAAAGTTAAATGCTACCAACATGTTCATACAAGCATTGATATGATGTTGTGACAACATTGTAACACATTGTGATGATTGATCATTGTGTTACAAAGCCATTACAACATCGTATCAATGTTGTAATGGCTTTGTAATCGACACTTCATTTGTACTTAATTTTGAACACGTTGTTAAAGTGTTGTAAAAGCACAAATACATGAAACAAGCAAGTTTGTGATGATAAGCATACTACCTAAGTAATCATATATAGCTTAGGTATATTAGGCATAACATACATATAGCCTAAACAATGTACATATCTTAAATATAACCTACATATAACTTTACATACCCTATTTATAACACTACAAAGCTTACATAATTTAAATATAACGTAATTATAACATGAGGTAAAGCTTATATAACATAAACATAGTTTATGTTTAGCTTGTAAAACCTTAATATAGCTATACATCGCTTAGGTATAGTTTAAGTATAGTCGTATTACATAACTTATATATAGCCTACACATAATCTTAGATATAACCTTCATAACCTAAATATTAGCTTTATTTAATCTAAGTATAACCCTTGGTATAGCCTTACATAGTCTAAATATAACCTTACATAGCTTAAGCATACCTTAAATATAACCATACATAATTTATATATAACCCTTCCCTTTTCTTGGTTATCTTTCTTTGTAAAAGCTTTTTCAATTATGTTGTAAAGAATACAAACATCCTCCATCTTAAGTCGGGCAACACCAATAAGCCTAGCTACTTCCCAACTTCCACCCTTTCAGAACAAGTAGTTGATTGTTCAAATGGATAGTTTTTGACATCTAGTTTGTGTTAACTTAATGTCCTTTAAATTCTCCCTTTGTTTTTAATGCCCTTGTACATTTTTGAAATCAAGAATGTGTTTATAAATAAAGTTTTGCAAGTTTTTGATGATTAAAGCTAGAACCTTAAAACTTTAAAATTTAAACATAAAACCATAAAACCTTAAAACTTTAAACATTATTACCTAGGACCCTAACCCTTTACCTAACCTTATGATCCATAATTTGTAGAAAAATTCTTAAACTTGATAAGTTTGATTTTGACCAACTACAAAACATCACTAGTTAATTATCTAATTCCCCAATTTTTCGAAATTTTAAATCTTTTTAAAAATCAAATTCTAGTTTTTTTTCAACACCACATTCACAAGCAAATCTTTGATGATATTTTTCATTTTTCTAATTTGCATAATTGGCTAGCATCCTAGGAAGAATTTGTTTAGCATTAAATGAAAAAAAAATCTTAGAATATGTCTAAATAGTTTTTTAACTAGTTTTTTTAAATGCTACCAAACTAAAATCAAAATCCTAGTGTGGTGAAAAAAAATCAACTTTTCTTTTTTTGAAATTTGACAATGTTTTTCAGAAAAAACAAGAATATTTCCTCCTTTTTTTTTTCCATTTTGGCGAAATGCCATTAAAAAACAATGCTTAGCTGCTTGTTTTTTTCTTTCCTTTTCTTTTTGTGCAAAACTTCAAAGTATCATTTAACCCCAAAAAAGAAAAAAAAATTGCTTTTAAAGAAAACCATTCTCTTAGAGGAACCGAAGGATATATCATATACCCATGCAAGTACCCGGCCGGGCCGGGCGGCGACGGGCCCGATTCGACCCGACCCGACCCGTGCTGGAGCTCCGAGGCTCCAGTCCCTTTGCTTTCCTGCATCGCTTGCTGTGTGTGCAGCGATTCCACTACCGCGTTCGTCGCAGCGGCCTGGTCCTCTCTCTGCCCTTTACAACTCATGGTTGAAACCAGGTGATGTTTCCGGAACCGGTTTGATCGAAATAAGCTTTTGAAGCTCTTGTGGGATCGTCATAAAAGGGGTTTTGATCTTTCTTCACTGGATCTCGGTTTTTTAGGACCACTTGTTGATTTCTTTGAGGATCCTGAATGCTGCAGACTATCTGGATTTGTAGTAGAAAGGGAATTCCAATCCTTTGAGATTGACTTCCACTACAATGGGGCAGTTTTTTGTCTCTTCACTTTCTGTGGTTTGACAGATGTGAAGGGACAAAAGAGAAGAGATTTTGGAGGTTTATGCCGAAATGATCGAGATTCATCTGCTCTGCTTACTTACACCTTGAAGAATTCCTAGTGCAACATCTGTTTGCCTGTTTTTAGTGTGCGGGGTTTTATCATCACCTTGTCTCTCCCAGTGTTTCTTGGCTTCCAGGATTAGGGCTAGGGTTTAGGGATCAAATGGCATGAAGGAGCAGTTTTAAGGATCATCCGAGCTTTTGTTGGAAACTAAGTCTTCTTCACAGAGGGTGACACTATTATGGAAGGCTGCAAGGGGGTTTTTATCATCATCTTGTCTCTCACAGGGTTTCTTAGCTACCTGGATTAGGGTTTGGGTTTAGGGATCAATGGGCATGAGGGAGCAGTTTTAGGGAGCATCTGAAACTTTTGTTGGGAATCCCTCTTCTCTTCAAAGGAGGGTTACATCATCATGGAAGACTGCAAAACACCACAAGTATCGGCAAGTGCTTCGTTCCGCGACTCAGACATTGAGTTTCTTCAAATACAGACAAGGGAATGGCTGGAGGCAATTCTCAGGGAGAAACTGGATGAGGCACAGAGCCTAGCAGATTTGCTTGCAGATGGATCAGTTCTGTATCGAGTCTCACAGATTATCAGGGAGTTCATGCAGAGAAAAAAATCAGGCATTGATAACAACAATAACAACAACACTACGCCAACAAAGATGATGATGATGTCTCCAGAAGGTAGTAGTAGCAAAGGAAGCAAGAACAACATGAAGTACCTCCCTTACTCATATGTTGAAACTTTTCTTAAGCTTTGTAGAGACATAGGGCTTGTGGATGTTGATATCTTCAATGCTCCAGATGCAATCGACAAGAAGGATATCAGAAGAGTCTGCATGTGCATCTGCAGACTATCCAAGGAAGCTCGTTCACATCACCTCCCAGTACCTGATTTCACTCTCTTCAAGTCTCAGGCTTATAATTCTACAACTCCTCAGAAGCTTGCAATGTCTACTGATCTGGTCGGTGGGCTGCGTGAATCACTCCAAAAATCATCTTCAAAGATACAGACAGATGTTCCCCAGGCACCCGAGGAAAGGTCAACAGGTTTTGCAGAGATTGGATTCTGTGAGACTATTGAAAAAGCTGAAATAGATCAAGATGTCATAGTAATGTCTTCACAGTCTCCATCCCTGCTGGAAGCTGCTGTGGAAGTCGGATCAGGGTCAGAAACTGGTAAGCCAGTTGTGCATTGTGACACTGCAGAACAGTGCATGATCACTCCAGACAGGAAGTTTAAAAACAAAGCTCCGGATGTAAGCAGCAAGTCACAGGAGCAAAAGACTGGCAAGGCTGTCAAAAGCAGCCTACAGTGGTTGGCATGGTGGCCAATGGTGGGGGGATTGGTGGTGTTTCTAGGTACATTGCTGTCCGTGCAAATGCAAAACAACAGGCAAGTTTATGAGGTTAAGGAAGGAGACACTCTAGCCTTCATCTCTAGACATGTCAGCAAGTCAAGCTGGCAAGAAGAACTTGTGCTTAGAAATCCAAATATTGGAAACCCAGACCTTGTCTATCCAAGTGAGTGCCTCAAGCTATGATGGATCACAGGCAGAACAACAACATGGCCTCATGGTCAATGGGCAGATCAAACCCAATCAGGCACTGTAAACCGAGAACCCTAATCCCAAGTGCTAGCATTTGGATTCTCTATCTATTACAGCTTGGGACTGGTTTACAGTCTGATTTGGTCTTCTCTTCCTACAATAGTTTGTGGGATCTAGGTTGTAATCTAGATGAATTCATTTGGAATCTGGTTCATGGATCTTAAGATCACAAATCTGATTGGAGAAGCAGATAGGAAAAAGGTTGCCAGGCACATGGAATCCTGAGCACATTTCTCCACAAAAGATCTGAGCACCACCCAGATCTATTATTTCACTGCCCTGCACTTTCTCAATAAAACTTTCTATGCTGCTTTTTATATTCTATTTCCACTGTTGCAGCTCCACCTCACAACAAATCTTTCTTTGAGCACTGGATCCAGGTTATGAGTTCTGCAGCAAAAAAGCTTGTACTATCCCAGATTGTGCTCTTAGGGTTGTCAACTTCAGCTCTGTTGAGCAGCACTGAGGTGGTGATAAAATACTGTACCTTTTGAGCTCAAACTTACCAATTGAAAACCTTGACTTTTGTCAGCTGAACATTTCAGATTTGATCTCTTATTATGATTTTCAGAATGACTATTGATGTTCATCACAATACAAAACCAAAAAAAACCACAAGTTATATACATACACAGGCGTCATGAAGATTGCCCTTCATGCCCTGATTTTCAACAAATTTTGCAGCTATGTACAAGGAGCCAAAACAGCCAATTTCTTCTGGGTGAGTGGCTTGGAATGCAGTTACTAACTACCTTCAGTAAACATATTCTGAGACTCTTGCTGGTTCTGGATACTCATGTCTTTGCAAACTAGAATTTCCAGGTTTTTGGTCCTTGAATTTCGTCCAACTTTGTGTCGTTGAAAGATCAGAAATTTCTCAACACATTCTTCCAGCTTTGTTTCCTTGAAACTCCAAATTTCACAACATCATGGTCTTCCAGCTTTGTGCCATTGAAAAATCAGAATTTCTCAACACATTCTTCCACATTTTTTGTACCTGAAAATCAGAATTTCTCAACATGTTCTTCCACCTTTATGCCAAGTGCTGTCAATATTGCCAAAGCTGCAAGCAAAAACCAAGCATTATTTACAACCCGCTTCAAACTCCAAAATACACCCACAAGTTCAGGTAATTTCCATAACCTAAATTCACAGTCTGAACAGCTCTCTTGTTCCCATTACACAAAATGGCACGTGTTTGTTTGTCATTCACAAGGGGGGTATGTATAATGTACCCATGATGACACTCATCAGCCGTACAACAGTACAGCATTGAAATGGCTTACATAGACGAAAGCAAAGGGGGCGACAAACCTGGTTGATAAATTTCACTATGCAATGGTCTGAGAACACCACGCAAAATTACGTCCTCAAACAGCAACAACTGCATTCACAATTGGCACATTGTGTTCAATTCCAACCATTCCAAAACTATCAACAGTTTCCATGTCCAAAATTCAAACACATAATTAGGGTTCATGCTTTTGTGGGTATACAATTAGGAGTTGCATTATGGTTGTTAGTGTGTGTTTTTGCATTAAGTTCCAGAGCTTCAACAATCTTAAAGGGTCCCAGAATTTACCTGTGCTGCAATAGCTACTGGCAGGCCAACAGTGCGAGCCATAGCTGACTGAGGTCGGACAAGCAACTCTGTGCCCTGTTCACTGGTCTCTCCAAGCTCTAACAAAGTGGCTGTATGCTGCTCACTCGGATGGCCATCATCAAATACTACCTCAAGCTCATGGTGTAAGAGCACCATATCCTGCTTTCTCACAGATCAAAGCCCAATCAGAACACCTAGGTATAGTTTGAATCTGCTATCTTGCACTGTGAATTCTTTCACTCCCAATTCACAGTAACATACCTGTTCATTTGGAGCATAAGTGAGTCTCTGTTCCATTCGATGACAGAGTACATCAAATGCATTCTTGCAAGCTTCCGGAATACTCTCTTCTGCATCAAGACCCAGCCATCTGCACATATACCAATTGCAGAATTTCCAGTTACCAAGTCTTTACAGGATAGAGCTTGAAGATACCCAATGCCGACTATCCCTGGATCACATGATGAGACCAGTAGAACTCATCAAGGGATTAACAGGTTTTGGTAAACAGATAAGGAGGCTTTCAAAGCATTGGATGGATGAAATGCCCAAAAAGAAATGTCAGAAAGAATGCTTCACGGGGTAATACCTGATGCAATTTGCAGCTTTGAAGGCAACAGATGAGTCCTTGCAGCAACCCAGACTAGCCAATTTATTTGCAATCCAACTAGTGTTGGAAGAAACAGTGTTTGTTTCTGATGCGCTGAATTGTCCAGGGTGTTCAGGAATCTGAGAAAGAAGGAGCTCCAAAACTGCTTTATATGTCAAACCGGAAGAAGGTGCATCATTGGCAGTTAACATGAGTGGATCCATCTTGAAAAAACCAATCTTACCCAATGCTGCCATTATCTCACTGAAGCCCTCATAACGAAGAGTAGCCCGGAAGACAGTGGCAGCTTCATTGGTGATTCCGTAGAGATCACCGTAACTTAGCGAGTCCCTATTGGGTAACCGCTCAAGTGCAAATGCTGGTGTGTTCTGCAATCTCAATGGCACAGCTGATGCAAAGAGTTCCTCACCTGCACTCAATCATTGGACAATAACTATTATCTATCACCACCCCAAAGCTGGGATTGGAGATGGCATGAGCATACATTATTGCAGTTGGAATGGAGGTGGGTGCACAACCATTTTTGCTTTCTGTTTCTGAATTTTGGTCAGTCTATTGTTCTCTAGCACATGAATATCTTTATCTCATTTGTTAGTATATTGGAAATCTCAGAACTAAGGAATCCATCAAAGCCACATACAGATAGAGCCTTACCTGCAACTTCAACTTTTTTGCCTTGGTACAAATAGACAGCAGGGTTGCGCCCAGCTTTTATAGCTCCAGATGGGTTCCAGCTGTAGCAAATCAAAGACAAAGTTAACAATTTCTCTCCCAGCAAGGTCTACAGCTATATCTGGTTGTATAGTTAACAAGTGCATTACAGTCTCTAGCTAAGAGATCCAAGCTCCAACATGCAGTCTTTGCATGGATAGGCACCATTATGGTTTCATCAATTTTAGGGTAAAAGATGAGCAGCACTGAACCTGAATTTGTAGCCAAGGGGATTGTTTGCAGCTGTAGGAGCTGGAAGGCCACCACAATAAGAAACAAATGACTGCACACGACCACCCCTTGCATGTGCCTTGTCAATCATCTTCATTGCCAGCATATGATCTGTGATTTCCATACACCCAAAAGTCTTATTGAAGGCTGCATTGTAGCACTAATAAAAAAAAGCCTGTCACAAAGCCCATTGCAAGCTAGCCCATAACAGCAACTATGGGCCAGCAACAGATTGGCCATCATTTGAACCAACCAAGAACAACTTCTTGTCAGCATGACAACTGGATATCTAGTGGAACAGGTCAGAATTTTTTTGGTTTGAGAGAGAAGAAAAAACCAAACCAATTCCAGGGTCCAATCCCATTTCACACAGCAGCGTTACACCCGCGTGTTTGGCCTTTTCATTCAAATTGTCCATCTCTGTGCTCACATAACTCGCTGTAACCAAATGCTTCTTCAACTGCCATACCCAAAGACCAAAACAGTTCAGGAATCTACTGTAACCAACGATTCTTCAACTGCCAAGCCCAAAGACAAAACAGTCCAGGAATCGACAGTAACCAAGGATCAATTTGATCCAAATGAAACTGGTTCAACCATTCAATCACAAATGCATAGAAACAAATTGGTGATGGTAAGGACATATGCTAATTCCCCACCAAGGATATAAGAATCATTCTTAGATCTAAACCCTAAACCCGGGCCTTTACAAATACTCTGGTGTATTACATTCATGTGAGTACCTAATTGCTTCCTCTGAGATCCACTGTTTTTGAGAAGGTACCTACCTCTATGCAGGCATTGGCAACAGCAACATGACAATTTGCTGGCAATAAGCTTATCACCACATTTGCCTGAGTTCCGCACACACCCAATTACATCAACCCATCAGCAATCTAATCCCAGGACAACAATCCTTGTAGGCCTGACTAAAGTTGAGATTCTGCCATATTAAGCTCCACTGTTGTCGGTAATGTCCATTGTCAGATAGAGGGTATTACAACAGAAATTTGTTACTCCATCAGAGTCAAAATTATTTCACCTCGGAGATCAACTCATGGAGTTGGGCTCCATCTGACACATCAAGCTGTGCAGCTGTTGCATTAGGAATGCCTTCAACAACCTGCATTGCCATCATCATCACACATCAGATCACTCCTGAAGATCCACTCTGATATACAGTGACAATCATTGAAAAAGAGGATTTGCAAAACTGGAAAGTTCAGTAAAAAAAATTTCTCTTCCAAGCAGAGTACTGAATGGCTCAAAAACCTGGATGCGAAAAATGATACTGTTGTATCCAAGACCCAGTTTCAAAAAAAAGGGAGTGAAGAACACACTGACTAGTTTGCTACTAGTGTGCATGCACCAGTCAAGTCACCTTTTCAGCATCTGAAAGATACAAGGAAGCAACCACAACACCAACTTGGACATGCACAGGCTGTTGTAGGTTTCTCGGGGTTATGAATTGTCCATCACTCAAGTATTTCACTGCAGGTTCGCACATGCGTCCCGCTCCTAAAATGAGCACCTGTGGACCCCCTGTAGATCCTCTGTCTTTCAATTTTTGTAGTAAAGATTGCTTTGTCTTCCTGCTGTATATAGCATGACCATTCCAGTATTGCTTGTTCCGTCCTTCTCTTGCTATGACTGCAAGCTTATTGACTATCCCATTTAGTGCTTCTTCACTATCTGCTTCCACCTGTAGTAGACAGGCAACAATCAAGAGATCAAAGTCACACTGTCCATCACACAATGGGAGACCTGGCACACAATTTTTCAGTAAAACTAATTCTAGAGTTTCTAGAGCACCCAGGAAACCTAGAGTCCCTGAGGGTTTAGGGTTTAGGGTTTCTCAAAAGTTTGGACTTTCGGGATTTTCAGTGTTTGGTCTTCAGAGATTTTTTTCAGATGGGTACCTGAAGATCAGCATGGGAAGTCTCCGCATCAGACTGGCCAACCTTAAAAGTGGCAACTTGGAATCGCCCACCAGCATCACAAATCACATCAAGCGCTTCATTGATAAGATATTGATCAAACAAATGTCCACTAAGTGAAACCTGTTCCCCAAATTGGCAAATGAAGAAGAAGAAATTTAGCACATTTGTTCACCATTTTGTCCACAATTTATCACTTCAAAAAAATCAAGGCAAAATGTTCCAATACAAAACCACCCATCATGGCAAACAATGTGATTCATACATGTAGACAGAAACTACTCACCACTCTAACTAGTTGGCCATTCTTCTCTCCATTCATCTTTGCTGTTTGTTGTTTTTTCCTGCCACAATCCCAGACCCTCAATTGACATTTTTTCTCTCTGTCTACCATTATATTACTCATAGAAATCTGTTGGAAACCTGAATTGATCTGAAACACCCATGTGGTAATAAAAAGGGCTGTGCAAATCAAAGTGAAAAAAAGAAAAAAAAGGGGGGGGGAGTCGAAGGTTGTGTGTTTTCATTACATGGTATCTTGAGACTGTCGCATGCGGTGGATGTACTCGTAAAGTGGTCTGAGCTTTCCATTGTGAGCAATGCATGCATTTTGAATCGGAACAAGGTTTTCCTCTGGGGAGCTTGCATGTGCCATACTGCTCAAAAATGGATACAGAACATCTCCAAAATGCTTTGTAGCCTGCAACCAAAAGTTTTCAGAAATCAGAGTCCTGGATCCATCCCCCTCTTCATGCCAATGCCAAATTCAACTATAGACCCCACTGTTACTCATACAGCTGAGTTACAAATTAGACTGGAAGATCTATCTATATATATTTTTCTACTTCATAAGGTAGGCTCTCAGAGACATGTGTAAAATCGGAGATTTCCTTGTACAGCTAAAAATCGCAGAAAGAAAAAGCATTGCCTACCTCCTTAGGAAGCTCGGTAGGCACACAGTCAACTGCTAGAAAAATGATTCCTTCTCCATTCATGTCTTTGTGAATCTCACCCATTTCTGGATCATATCTGGAAAAAACCCACCATGAATAGCAAAAAAATTTAAGGGAAATTTCACTTGCATCTACCTCTGTTTTTGTGTAGATCTTACAGTGGGTGTGATCATAGTCTCTCTATCACCAATCCCTACAATTCATGATTTATTTTTATTTTTTTTCATGAATCTCATGTGGTTGAAAGGTGATGATCAAAAGACCTTAAGAAGGGGCTCTCAATTGCAGTAATCTCACGGACACACTCAATGGAGCCACCGATGTCACAGGTAATGTCACCAACAGCCAGGAGACGGCACATTTTCTTGCTGTGCAGCTCTCGTAGCTCATCATTCGTCAACAGACGTGGAAACCTTCTCTCCCAGTACATACAATTCACTGTACCCACAACAACAACAAGTCCACAAACTGAAAAAAGGGTTGGTCATACATGCTGCTGCCATTACATAGATAGAGACCCAGCTCACAACGACAAGACCCAATCAAAGAAAAGACCAAAGATTATCATCATCATTCTTGGATCTGTACATAGACCCATTTTGAGCTCATTTTTCACTATTGCACAAAGACTCTGCTGATGTAAAGAAACAGCAAACTTTAGGACTTACCAATAACAGAAGCATAAGGGGCAATAGTTTTAGCAAATACAGACCGATATTGGTCTGGATGCGCATAGTAATCAGCCTGCACACTCACAGCAACAGCACCAAAAAGGTGTGCAAATTCTCATCTTTGGCAGAATGCATGGACAAGGCACAGAGTTAAACAAAAAGGATATTATGCAAACCTATCACATTTATTATATAAACAATCTGAATACTACCAAAGGAGAGCACAAAGGAGTGCACCTTATCAAACTGCTTCAATGAATCAATGGGCTCAACCATGTGTTGAGACAAAACAACAGTACCGTACACTTGAAATTGTGATTTCCCCACCCTTGCTCCTCTTGCTCTTTGCTGTAAGTCTGATGTCTTTGAAAATTTCACCCCAAAACCGAGAACCCAAAACTTAGAGAGATTGCACTCTTGTAGAAAACAGAACAACTTCTGACAATGTCAACTGCAATGTAGGTAACAAAATCTCCCACATGTATGTGAGAAATGAAACACCAAAACCATGTTTTTTTTTTTGTTTTTGGGTAAATTTCTGTCATGTTGTGGGTTGTGATGAGTCGTGGAATATTCAATAGACAGCCATGACTGGGTATATTACACAACAACAGAATCTCCCACTTTTGTGCTTTGCTTACAGGTCTCATGAATCTCAAGCTTCTCAAGCTGACAGACTATGATTTTGTTGACAGAGGATTTTTTTTTGACATGTGTTTGTAGGCACAAGTGAGCTTACTCACTTGAGACATAGATGCACCTGGAACGAAAAGGCTTTGAAGTTCAGATGGTTCCACAAACATGTGAGGCAACAACTGGAACATCTCCTGTGCACCCTGTGACACTGCAAAGTAAATCACGTAATGCACTCTCTAAAATTACTGTCACAAAAATCAGAAATGATCAACATGACTCCTAAAATCAAAACAGAAGATGACACTTGAATAGACAGATATATTATTCTGAGAGAGAGACTGCTTGAACATAATTCATTCCCAGTACCCACAAAGTCTCAATACTTTTCAAGGAGCATGCTTGCCAGTGTTTTGCATATATCTCTTACCATTCCCTGTGCCAGTGAAGACAAAAATGAGAGGACATATGCCAAGAGGAAGGCCTGCATTCTTGATCTCCTCGCCCACTGCCAGCACCGCTTGCTTGGCTTCTTTCAAGCTTGTGTACATATATGAAGACCCGAGTGACAAAAAAGGTGTTGAAAACCCCTGGCTTAAAAACCCTGGCTCAGAAACAAACAAAACAAAAATGACCCAATACTCAGAGACCAATCAAATCACTAACTATCTAGTATGCAAGCATTTTATGACACATGCCACACCAAGCAGCAGGGTTTCAGTTATCACACAGGAAGCACCATGCAACACAGCAAGGGCATGCACAAAAAAACTCAGAAGAGAAGAGATATATAAAAGAGCTCAAAAAGAATGACACTAATTCTTACGTTCACCCAATCCTCGAAGAAGGTCAATCATCCCAGCAAGTCCTGCATACTGTCCAAATGCTACTAGTCTTTCGCCGTGCTCACCCAAAATGAGCTCATAATCATACAAAGAAATCCTCTTCTCAAGAACCTGCCAAGAAATGATGATTTTCTCAAGAACTGGGCTCGCCCATTAGATGTGATCTGTGGTCTTGGATCTTTAGTCTACTCTTGCTTCAACAGAAGAAGAAGAAGTGAGTTCTAGCCACAATTTCTTCTTTGGCACAAAGAGATTTTTCTAGACCCACTTCTTCAGCTCACAAATTGCAAAGCTCAAGTTGTCATCTCAAATGTTTACTGGGCTTGGTGAGAGTGTACCTACCTGGTCAAGTACAGACATGTTCTCAGGCTGGAGCTTATGAGTGTGCGAGAAGAAAGCATAGGATCGCTCTGGCAACAATTCCTGTTTGCACAACAAAAAAGACCTGATGATTTCTTCACAAATCCTGACTGTGCAACAAAATTTGCTACTGTGGTCACAACAAACACCAGAAATCATGTCATCGTCATGATGTCTACAAATCGTGGTTGGTCCTTTGAAAAAGAAACATGATTGCTGGGTGCCCAATTGTCTGTTGTGCATGGTGGGTTGGTCCTTTGAGAAAGAAACATGATTGATGCCCAATTGTTGGTTGTGAATGGTGATCAGACCTTTGAGAAGAAACATGATCAGTGCCCAATTCTGGGTTGCACATGCTGGCCAGTCCTTTGAGAAGAAAAATGCATGATTGGTGCCCAATTGTTGGGAATTGACCCATCAGGGAACCTTCAAGCTGGTGTTTCGTTTTGCAAAGAGAAAGAAAAACCGGAAAATTCAAGCAAAGAAGGAAGGGAAAGAGATTGTTGACTAACCTCAGGTCTTTTGATGCCAAGGAGGAGACCACAATCAGATAAATCAGGAGTGATTTCACACCCAACTTCTTCATACTGAGCATCAGGAAAGATGCGCTTCGTACACGGCTGCACAAGGATCCTTTTCACTCCATGTTCAGCATTCAGCAGCCGTGCACAATGTGCTGGGGTCACAGGTGCACGACGCTCCCATTTGTTATGAACTTCCCTGAGCACACCCACAATTCCATTGCCTCTCTTTGATGTGGATCCTTCTTCCCTAGCCATCGTAATTCCTCAACCCCTTTCCTTGCCAGATGCTCCAAATCCCTGGAAAACACAAACATGCACAGATGACCACAGTTCAGTATCATGGCTCTTCAGAAAAACCCACAGAAAAAATTTCTTCCCAAAAGCTTGATCAATGGAAAAGGGAAAGGAAAAACAACTATTACATTTACAGAATTCGAATCCATCCAGACACCATTTGGACAGGCAAAAAACCACTCAACCCACAAAGAGAGAGAGTGGAAAACAGAAAGGGAAAAATCAAGAAATAAACAAATAAAAACCCATCAACCAAAAACAAGAGAGAGAAAGAAAAATTAGTTGATTCCGAGAAAGAGCTGAGATTGCAAGAGACAAAAGGAAGAAGAAGAAGAAGAAGAAGAAGTAAGGAAAAGCTTTACTGGAGAAGAGCAAATGGGTCTTCCGGATAATCAGAGCAACGAAGGAAAATTTGCCAACACTTCGCAATTCTACCTGTGTTCCTGGAAAATTGCCAAGACTTCCAAATCCTCTTCAAGGTGTAAATCTCTTCTTCTTCCGCTTCTTCTTCTTCTTCTTCTTCTTCTTCGCCTTCGGTGCGCGACCGAGCGAGCGAGTCCGGATGAGAAGAAGGCCTCGGCGGTTGAGAAGACGACAATTCCACCGTAGAATACGTCTTCTGGCTTTCAGGAACACAGGAAGCCTGGGCAGTTGGAAAAGGGGAACGGGGTAACAATTCCAGCGCAGAATGAACTGCCCATTCTATTCTGAATTAGATCACTTTGATGGTCAATTCCACCACGAAATGGGCCGGTTCCAGGGGTCCCAAAAAAAAAAAAAAAAAAACACTAGCATTCAATTTTTTATAGTTTTTTTCAGTTTCACCCTGTCTTTCATTTTTTTTGCTTTTTTTTCTTTTTTGGGGTTTCCTGAGCGCCTCCACTGCTGCTACATATAATTTCACTGCTCCTACCTGTACAGGTTCTATAATTCCTCTCGAACCTTGTGCATTAAATGCTGAGTTTCAGGGTTTTAGGGTTTCAAGTTTTTTTTTA
>Ga0116229_10004323_pt1 | contig 23296 bp, 21 predicted proteins | sample S1TSphgellanicum_3_FD_87313 | JGI IMG/M metagenome (GOLD analysis project Ga0116229, IMG submission 87313) | Host-associated microbial communities from peat moss isolated from Minnesota, USA - S1T2_Fc - Sphagnum magellanicum MG | ecosystem: Host-associated > Plants > Peat moss > Unclassified...
CTCTCTCTCTCTCTCTCTCTCTCTCTCTCTCTGTGTCTCCCTCTCACCCTAAACCCTCCCTCTCTGGGCATGCATTCATGGCTTCTTGTTGTTATGTTGTTGCAGCCAAAGCATCCAAGGAATGATGCATGGGACCGAGCGATGGATGAAAGAGATGCTCGAATCAAACAAGAAGCTCACCAGGTATAAGAAAAACAAACAAGACAAAAATAATTTCACAGGAACCATGCTTATTCATCAATTGGAGTTGTTGCATTTTGAGCTTCTTTCATCATTTTCTGTCTCTTGAGTCAAACTCATCCCCCCTCCCACCTTGCACAAGCAATTGACAAGCTCCCATCAGCCAACAGAGAGTCCTCATTCTCAAGATCCATGGATGGACAACTGATGCCCAAATTGAGCAAGATGAATATCTAATCTGCTTCTGTTGGGCTTTGCAGAATTGATGTCAGTTGGTTACCCACCAAAACTGTGGCAGGGAATGTTTTTCTTGGAAAGCATAAATGTGATTAGATTTCTCTCTCAACAAACAAGAGTTCTCTCACTTCTCATCTTTTAGCTAACAGATGCTGCAACATAAACAATTGCTTCTTCCTGCAAGCAATTTAAGTTCTCAGAAGCTTGAGAAGATCTGATTTTTTGGAAGTTTTCGTTTCCTTGTGTTTGATGATGATGTTCTTCATTCACAAACATTGAACTTTTTTGTATTTGTATGCATCCCCCTTTCACTGATGTAGAGCTGTGTTGCATTTTGGAGTAGAGTCTTGGCTTTTTTGGTGCTGTTTTTTGGCATTGTGGGTGTGGTTCAGGAACTTTTTTTCATTTGATGTTGTAATGGCATTCTTCTGTGTGTATTGCCTGTGCAATTTGATCATGCAATTTTGTCAATCATGCAGTGATCAAAATGGTTTGTGGCAAACAAAGTCCTGCTCCTTCAGACACACTCTTGATACTTTTGAGATTTTGAGCTCTTCATGATGTGATCCTTTTGTTACTCATCTCTTTACATCATCACATTGTGCTTTTGAGCAAATTTCTTGCAAATGCAGGTGGTGCTCTTTCTTCAAGGCGACATACCACTCGCAGCACTCTGTAAGTTCCTTTGGTTCAAACCATTGATCGATAGAGGTCATTGTTTTTAGTCTTTTGCATTTTGCTTCAAATGTTCAAGCTTGGAATGTTCCGTTGTTTGGTATTTGCATTTTGCTTCGAATCTCTTGCATGTCCAAGAGAGTGTATGATCACAAGAATCCAACAAAGAAATGGATGTAGAAAACAATGAATGACCTCATTGACAAACAAGTAGGTAGATGCAAGAGAATTTTCTTCATGGGTGAATCTATTTGCGATGCACAATGTTTGTGAAACACATTCACTCTTTCTAGTCATCATTGGAACAACTATTTCTTGCGGGGAGTTGTAGTGACATATGATGATTTCAACATGATGTTGTAGTATGATGATGTACATCATACTACATGATGTACATCATCATATTACATCATCATTATACATGATGTAATATGATGATGTATGTAGAATGATGATTCAATATGTGTGGTTCAAGGTCAAGTTTCATTAGAAGAAATCAAGGTTTTTCCAATTGGTTTTCGGGATTAGTTTTTAGTTGTAGACTACATTTGCAACTATATTAGAGTAATTAATGTAATTAATGTATTTTCAAGGATTACATTAATAAGGTGAATTAAAATTTTCATTATATTTTTATTTTCATTATATATATAATAAAATAATATTTAATGTTTATTATAATAATTCAAAAATAGTTATAACAAGTGAAATAATAATGTGAATAATAATAAAATCATTAACCTAGGTTACAATATAAAGATGAGTATTATTGTTAATTATTAATATCGTATTTAATGTTCTTTACACCAAATAGAATAATAATTGAAATAACTATAATAAAATAGCTAATCTAAGGTAATTATTAGCTACATTAATAATATTATTACTATATATAATTTTTCATTTTTCATTTTTAGATATTAAATAATTACATTACTAAGATTTATATAATTAATTTTAATATTTACAATTAATATTTAATACTTGTTAATTAAATAATATAAATTTATAATTGACATTTTAAATAAATTGAATCCTCATTTATATATATATATATATTATAATATTTTAATTAATTGGTTAATTATATAATTATGTAACTATAAATTATTGATGAATTATTGATATATATATATATATCATTAATTAACTAACTTGTTAATTAATTAGTCACTTACATACTGAATTATACAACTTACGAAAATAAAAGTAAAGATTAAAGATATGGAATAAGGCTTCTAGTTGTAAGTAGTTTGCAACTAAATTTTTCTAATCGCAAAACAATTTGCAAGGAAACTCCAAGCTCCAAATTTATCTTATAAGGTTTGTCTTTCATTCTCATTTTGAAAGCTATATAACAAAGGTTTTTGCTTCAAATTTTCATATTCAAAAAATGAGCCATAAAAGATGAACCAATTATAAGCTTTAACCCAAAGTTTACGTATTTACATTTTAACTACCCTACTTCCATAACCAACCTATCCAATTTAGTTATTTACTTATCTACCTACTTACCTACCTACCTAAATTGATTTTGGAAAAATTCAATTAATATGCCACATGGCACATTTTGATTGTGCCATATGTCACAATATAAAATCATCCAAACATAGAAATTAAGCATTTTAGATTATTTCAATTTTTCATAAATAATAAAATATTGAAAATGTATTAAATTAATGACACATGGCAACATACCATAAAAATACAAGGTTGACCAAATTAGTTGTAAAGTAGTTGCAAACAATAATACATATATGGTGGGTCAATAAATGAAAATGTACCGAATATTTAAGTTAGTTTGACAAGTTTTTGTTGAATATTTAATTAATTTTCAAAAATCCAATTCGACATTTTTTTTAATTTTTTAAATTTTTGATTAAAAATTTTAATATTTTTTGGATATTTCAACAATAATAATCTTTAAACCAGTGTAATAAATATCTAAACCAATACATAATAACCTCGGAAAAAACTATTAATGTATTTATAAGGCATATTACATTTAATGATTATGTTTACAAAAAAAACACTAAGGCGAAAGGTGTAAGATTATAAAATCCCTAGGTTATAGGATGTAAACAAATGAGATATTTGGAAGGCAAATATATATTTTTAAAACCATTGATTATTTTGGTTTTATGTAGGGTAAGGCCTTATTATTAAAGAATTATTATGTGGACCTCAAGTTTTGCCTTTAACGTTCACACAATAGTTCCTCAATAACAAGGCCTTACCCTATATAATACATTTATGAGCTAGTGCAAAAAAAAAGGCTTATTGAATATTCAATGAATGATAACCAAGTTTCATGAACATTCAACAAATGGCGAGTAGAGTTTCTTGAATTTTCAACCTAATTATGTACCATTTTTTCAAAAAATTGACAAAATAAAAAATATATAACTAGTGTCAAATTGACCCAAGTATTATGATATTTGTTGATTTTTTTTCCCATCCATGAATGGTTGTTGTTTATGATTAATGTTGTTTGCGACTTGTGTAACATAATTAAAGGAAATATAATTGAAAATGTCATCTACAATTAAAATGAATAAAAGTTTGTAAATCTTAAATTTTGTAGCATTACTAAGAAATGTGGTCCCAACTATTATGCATTCCATTAATTTTTTAATGGATTGGACCAATTCCATTATAATGACATTATAATGAAATCTCGTTCAACTTAGTGGAATTACCCAATGAATAAGGTCACATGGCAAAAACTAGTGGAATCCTAATGGATTAATTTATTTGTAATGGCATGAACTACCCAAGACAAAGGTGAATCAATTATCCCTTTAGATTCTTAAATGAAATACATATTGATGTTCTGATGATTACATAATGATCTTTTTGTGATTACTCAACCTATTGTTCTAATGGGTGTATATTGATCATTTAGTGATTACATCAAATGGTATTGAAAAATGGTTGTGCATTGATTTTTATGTGGGTCCATATTGATTTTCTAGTGACTAATTATGGTAATGATTCTAGAAAGTTCCAATGTGTGCACACCATATTACACACATGACTAATCAACTTCTACTAACATTTTTTTCAATAGCTATTAGATTGCGATAAATATTAAAAATTACCCAAGGGTTCAATAATTTTGCCCTTAATAAAAATACATTTGAAACGTTAATGCAAGCGAAATAAAAATTATAATGCCATAATGTTGGAGTTATTTTATCAACTTGTAATTCAATTTTGCCTTTTGATTACATTTCAAAATCAAAATGTGATTAATGTTTTAAGTGATGTTGTTATGGTACTTATGACATTTATCACCAAACTATTTTCGTTCAAACTAAAAAAATCAATATCAAACCTTAAAACTTGTTGAATTAAACCTTATAAAAAATGTATGAACTTTATTAGACATAGGAAACTAAATTAAACAATTAATTTATGGAGAGGATTATATTAACAGGTTTGCACCTCATAATTATTTTGGGTCTTTTCAAACATTTTCAAGTGTGTTCATTGAGTGGTATTAATTATTATTGGTCTTTTTATTGAAATATTCCTCTCCCCACCCCGTTCCTCTTGATTACATATTCGTTCAATTTAACAATTTCATCAATGAATTCATTATTATTGGCATCCATGACTTGTAATGAATTTGTACCTAATTTTTAATTTAGTTTTAATTCACTTTTAACTCATTTCCAGTTAACTCTTAGTTCATTATTAATTAAGTCTTAGTTCATTTCTAATTGACTCTTAGTTGACTTTTATTTAACTTTTAATTGATTATTAATTGAGTTTTTTTTCACTTTTGGTTGAATTTTTAATTCACTCATAGTTTACACATGGGCACACATGAATGAACATGGGCCACATATAGGTTGGAAGTCTTTTATAAAACTTCTTTAAGTTAAGTGCCTAATGGGTATAATTTAAAGTAGAATTCCCCATTAATTTTAATGTATTCAACATTAATTTGGAATACGTTTTTTTATCATATCCTTATTTTGTTCGTTTTCCTTGTAATAAAACCTTGTTGGATTCTTGATTCGCACGTGTCGTATTTTTGTTAATGTTCTTTTTGTTTCACAATTTGGATTTGGAATTAAGCCTACCTTTGTTTTTGTTTTGATTGGAAAATCTTGTAAACTTGATTATTTTTATGCATGTGATAGTTACCATCTTATGACAAAAGGTATTTCCTATTTTAAAAACTACCATAGAGAATGAAAACATAGAGAAGAAACAAAAAATATATGAACATAACAAAATATTATGCAATACCAGTTGTACCCGCACGCTTGGCCTCTTGATGTTCTCTTTGTGTAGCAGCAAGATCAGAACTTGTGTGGATAAACTACTGCCGCCACCATGAATCGTCGTCGTCCTCCCGTTCCATCTTTTTCTTTCGGGATGAAGAACTTGGATGGACAGATGATGGGACGAATGGATGGAAAGGACGGCCACCCAAGGATATTATATAAGTAGATTAATATGAATTATTTTCCCTTCCTTCATCACATTCTAAATAGAACACACATTAAGAAAAAAATTAAAATCCATATAACTTTCAGCCATTCTCCATTATATTCTGACAAATACAATTTCATTTTATGTTACTCTCCTTCTTTCACACATAATAATGTCACACACAAACATCCTTTTCCTGATTTAATGTTTAATTTCCTTATGAATAATGAAAATTAATGATCTAATCTTTTAATGAAATCTTTCATTCTTCGCAAGAAATAAATAAGGAACCCAAAAAGGATGTTCATCACACAAAAGTTGAACCTTTATCCTCCTAAATTTCATTATTTTAATCTCTTCCATACATCTTAGTTAAAGGAAATCCATCCATCCATTATCCAATTGGACTAATTAACCTAAATGGATTCATCATTTAGTAAATAAAAAATGGTAAGTAAAATATTTATCACTAGTAATTGAATAGTTATTAGGATGCCTTTCTGAATAAACTAAAATATTATTTCTGATAATTAATATGATTTATATTATAATTCCTCTTTAAATTAACTTTTGATTATTCTACCCTATGAAGGTATTTCATTGTATTAATTATACCACCATTAGAAAATAATTTCATTCTAAAATTCTCTTAAGATTGTTTTGCCATCTGACAATAATTACCATCCAATGATGGTATTACGGTCTCCTAACACCCATGGTGTTTAATGAACATAGGACAATTTTGTACCCTTAATAATTACTTAAATTAATTTCATTTTATAACTTGGGTAATTTGTACCATTCAAATTGTCATTTGAAATGGTGTTATTAATCAAAAAATTTGCATCATGTGATTCAGTGACGTGGGAAATCATGTGAAATTTTCTTTTCACAATATTGTTATTGGGTGCAACTCTTAAACATGTGTCTCTTTAATTCAAATTCCAATGAAAAGTTTTTTTTAGAGTTAGTATAAGGAAAATTTTGCATAATCCTTTGTGTGGTTGTCCATGACAATTATAATTAGTTGGAATGTGAAAAATCATACGAAAATCTAAATATTCCACTCCTTTTTTTGCTAACTTTTTCCTTTTCTTTTACTTATTAATGTGGATATTAAAAAACAAATTAACATGTGCCTTTTCATGGCCATCATATTTATATTTATATTAATTATTTTAAATTCTTATTGTTTAACATAATGATGATGTTGAATTATTAAAAACCATATGGGAACATAAAAGATGAAAAAAAAGTTTGATCATCATTAGTAATGTGAAATAACATGGAGCCCAAGCTGAATAAGGAAGTATTAACCTTCAACACAAGAAGAATTCCAAATGTAAATAAGGGGTTTGCAAAGGGGGAATAAAAAATAAATAAGAAAATTTGCACCATTGATAAACAAAGGTTGTTGATTTTTTTGTGACTATCTCTATGTGTTTTTGTGTTTGCATGCATATTTTTGTGTTTATGACTTTCTTTGTGTGTGCGTGTTTTTAATTGTATTGTCACCAAAAAGAAAGGGAGGTGATTTTGATATGGAAATCCCTAACATTTTGAATGCAAGTTCAACAAGATTTATTGGAAATTTTCGAGTTGTAGAAAGAATGTTACAACATATATTGTTTTTAAACCTTAATCCTTCCAGCCAAACAAATTTTGTTATTCTAGTTCTATGGACCTCAAAGGATTAGACCTCTTTTAATTTCCTTTCACAGAGCAAACTGATTGTTGATGAGTGTGACAATTCATCGTTCAACAACAAAAACCCCACAATTACTACCCCAACATCATTACAATAGTTTTTTTTAGAAGTTGGACAAAGACAAATAATAAAGTAAGTAGTTGTGATCATCTACACCTCACAATATCCTCTTGTTCCAAAATCCCAAGAGCTCCCATTATATCACATGTATTTTCTTCTCATAATTAACCACATTACACATTCACATAAAAAACCCCCATTATTTGACAAAGATGATGATTGCGACTACAACCGTTCCTAAAATTCGCTAGACTTTTTTATCATTTCCCTTGATTTGGTCCCTAAAATGCAAATGCTAGACCTCCTATTCCCTTCCTGACACTCTTGGCACAACGGAAAATGAAGCGTTAAGTTTAAGAGAAGAAGAAGTCTAAAGGGACTTCCGTCCCCAACTAATTACTATCAAAATCCAAATAAACTCAACACTTCATAACTAGAAGAATCGGAACTTAGTTTTTTCCCACTCCCAAAAGAAAAATCCTTCCCTCTTCCTCCTCCTCATCTAGCTTCATATAATTTTTCTTTGTCCACATCCCTTCGCTCCTTTGAAAGCTCAACATCAATTGTCTCCAAAAACCGTGATTCACACTCCCCATAAATATTGTCAATTGCGCAAACAAGATTTCGTTCCATCACTGAAACTAACTCACCAAAACCACTCCACGATAACTTGCAAAACAATGAACAAAACCAAAAACAAAAAACAAATAATTGGACTTTTGGCATCCTTAAAGCACAACAACTTTGGCATCATTTGCCACACGGTTGAATTAGGGTTCCTACTTTCATTCATCCACAGAAAATGTTGGACACTATTTTTAGATCACAATTGTGAAAGTCTCTGTGTATTTGTTTGTCCTTGTTTTTCAATGGTTTTCTTTTTGTGTTCAAATGTCATTATGAAAATAATAGCTTTTGTTACATGGAATAAACAAATGAAGGTTGAAAACACTTAAGATATTAATATAAGGGTTTGGTTTCACATTTGTGTGAACACTTGTTGTCATTTTGTGAGAGAATTTTGAAAAATCACAAGTAATGTTGTGCATGTATGTTGTTTTTGTTATATTCACTAATAGAAAAATTGTTATTTGCAGCCAATTTTTGCAACTAAAATATGTTATTTGCAATTGAAAACAACAATTCTTTTCCAACGATCCTTGAGTAAATATATGTATACTTTTTTATTTATTTACCTAGCAAGTAAGGGTATAATAACATTCAAAAAATTTCATCAAGTTAGGTTATGGATATTAAAAATGAAAATTTCTAATAGATGGGTAAGGTTTGAGTACTCCCTATCATATACTTTTTGTGGGGTAAAAAGGGCATTATTTATTTATTTAAAATGAAAAAATCCATGTTTTGAAAATTAAAAAACAAATTTCAAAAACCAAATCCTATGTCAAAATGCAAGAATCAAATTACTTGATTCATTCACCATGATTAAGGTAAAAATGCTTGTGAATGAACCATTAATGTATTACAAATAAATGGTGTCATGGTTAATGGTGTCATGGTTGACACTTAGTTAATGATGAAATATAAAAACAACTTGTAGTTCTTTTGCAACGTTCCAATAAACTCTTGAATCATTCAATTATGTTAAGTAACATGGAAATCATGGTCCCCCAAACAAAGTAAGGGAACCATTCCACTTGGAACATATCCTTACCATGCACCTACCACTTTTAATATGTGCACATTTACCACATGTTAATAGTTTTCAATTTTATGTCATATGCTGTGCCCAATGTTATCCCCTTTTCATTTGTATAAATGGGTCAAAAGGAAGGCACTACATTTTAACATAGAAACTTTTATTTTGGGGAACTTCCAAAGTTTTTATTTATTTGTGATGGGCCAATCAAATTGACTCACTACCAAAAAAATAAAATAAAAATGGGAAGCATTCCATTTAATTAATAAAACTTAACAAAGTTTAAGGTTTAAATTGTACTTACATTCTTTACCTAAATGTCAAAACATATGTAATTTCATGTACACATATTTCTTACATATATCTAGGGCTATGAATAAGATATAAAATTTCAAATTTACATACCTTTGAGCATGTGTTTTGTTAAAGTACATCAATTTAAGGAAAATAATTTAAAGCTTTGGATTGGGGAGTGGTGTAATGTTAAGAGATAAATAATATATCATGTCCATACTTGCTTGGGGAAGGGGGTGAGGAGTTGGGATCTAGGTCACAAGTGAACAAGAGTGGCATTCGTTGTTCCACAATTTTTTTTTATAGCAATTAGATCCTTGATAATAATTCATAGCTTTAGTTTTGGTTGTGATTATTTTCAAATTATGTTTTTGGAAGGGCAACAAGGGATAGTCTTGGTCTTGGTTATGATGTTGACAACTTGAACTAATTTTAATGGAGGTATAAAGGTGATGAACACACATGCACCCTAGACGTTCCAAACCAAAACTACTTTCAAATTTGGTATGCAAACTCAACTTGGTTGTTTTAGCTACTAAGTGAAGAAGGTTAAGTTTGTTCATATAAATTGCATGTGAAGAAGGTTAGGGACAATTGAAAGTTGTTGCATGTTTCATTTTACACCCCATTTTGTTTCTTGTGTGAGCAAGGTGCAACAACAACAATAAAAATTCATGTATCCTTGGAAATCTCTTTGAAAAAGTAACAACATGTTATAGAATGGTCAAGCCCTTGCCCAATATGTTGGCAAGGTGTTAGGGAAGCGAGGCAAAACACCCAACAAAATGTGCAAGGGTGAAAAACCATGTTCTTCCTATGGTGAGATTTGATTTGGGAAGCACTTCCATGACATTATGGTTTGGGGTGTTAGATTCATAGCTTCAAATAGAACTTATGTCCAACATACACATTTTGGTCATTATTGATGAGTGTATGATCATCACGAGAAGGTTATGTCATAAAATGTTGTTAAGAAAATGACATAACTTGCCACCTTAGACCTTCATGTCAATAGAAACATCATCATTTGCCTGAAGCCAAATCAATGCCATAATCAACTACTTGGCCTATTAGTGCACAACCATAATGCATTTACATACTACACAAATCTCGGCACAAACTCAACTCACAAAAGGAAGCAAGCAAAGAATGGCAAGCAAATCCATTGTGACATTGGGTTTTAGTTTTCTTTTTTTCTTGAGTTATTGATGCTGTCTAGTTATGAGCCATTGTTTTGTTTTTGTTTTAATCATGGGTGCAAGCTCCAATGTTGGCAATGAAGGAAAGATTTGATCTTCTTTACATGGGTGGCAAGCAATTACTGCATTATGAAAAGCTTTCCTGAAGAAGCTTGCTTCTAGGTCTGTTTTGGTAAAGTGTGCTTGTTGTGCAGTCTAATGCAAGTCTATTTGCGAGACTTGCATTGATAGAAAACATCAGTGGCTGAGGCAATTTGGTGATCCCCACCATTTGGGATCATCAAATTGCCTCAGCCACTGATGGAGGAGGTGGATCACCACAGATCCCGGTGAGAGAGAGACACAGAGAAAACTTTGGAAACAGAACCTCGATTCTGTAGAGGGAGAGAGAGGAAGAGAGAGTTTTGGTGACATACATTGCCTTGCTTTTGTTGTGGAATAAGGAAGGTTGAAGAAATAAAGGCAGCAGAGTGTGAGGACCTTCGTGAGGGGCTGTTGCATAAGGATGAGAAGAAGGTTGTAAAGCTGTTCGTTCCAAATACCCCTGGGTACAATATGTCACGTTGATGGCAATTCGCTCTCAAGAGCAATTGATACCGCCATGTTCCATTTGCAGCAACCCAAGTTCCAGGCCCGGCAGCGAATTCAGGATCACATTTGCAAGGTAATTCTTCTTCTTCTTCTTCTTCTTTTTGTTTGGTTACTCCTGATGATGTGAAGAAGCTATTCCCCCAATGGTGTGTGTGATTTAGGGTTTAGGGTTTATGGTGAACTGGATTGACGGTGAAAGCCTCATATTTGAGATGAACACTCTCACAAAGTGCATGCCAATTTGAGGTAGATGATATCTCAATAGATTGTAGCTTTATATTGTCAAAGCACATCAACATTACCGCATGCTGCATGATTAATGACTGCAAAGTCTATTGGCATGTATGCAGTTATGTCTACAGGTTTTAAGGCTTCAAGGTTTAAACCCAAAACCCTAAGCCCTAAACCCGAAACCCTGGGCCTGGGATGGTCATCTATTGGTTTGGCTTCATCGATGAACTCAAATGGGACCACCCGGATGTGCTTCTTCATAGATTGGTTCCCTGACAAGAGTGAAGTGTACTGCTTACCAACAATGGCAAGAGTGCAATTGAAGAGATAACATGCTGTGCTTATGGTGCTCAACATTGTGTGAACAGTTGCTGGACTTGTCAACCTACAGAATCGTTTTGTGGTGTTATATGTATGTTGATCAATAGTTTGTTTGTGGTGATGTACTTGTGCTGGGACAGGTCTTTCCACTCTACAGGTTACGATGTTGTGCATGCTGATCAATAATTTGTTGATTTCAATTTGTAGAGTGGAAAAATCTGTGGAACTGGCCACCTTTTATCGATTGCTGTTGAATGTCTGTTGTAGCATGGGTACACCCTCTGGATCACACAGAAGAGGAAAAATTGAGTCCAGCAGATTCAAAGCATACCCACTGGTGGTGAAGGTAATATACTACACCTATCTTTGTTCTTCTTAAATGTCTGACCAAGATTTCAGGTGTACACAATTTTCTTGTTTTTTCTCCCCCTTTTCTTCCAAATCTGTAAAGGTTTTCAAAATCTGCATGAGTCATAAAATGCTCCATGTTTTCAGCTGTCTTTTCACTTGGATTCTGAAAGTTGGATATAATCATTTTTCTGTAAATTGCAATCAAACCTGAGGAGATTTCTGAAGCAAAAGATTTGGCCAAGAAGGCCTGATTGAGCAACAATACATGTCCAATGATGCCTAGAGAAATCTTTGAAGGTGGACCCATTTCTTGTTACTTGATCACCCAGCTTTCGATACAACCAACCTCACTTCAGCACAAGGAAATTCAATTCACTGAACCGTCCGATTCCAATCCATGACATTGCTCTGGCAATTTTGAAAGCAGAGAAATGACAAGATGATCAACCATTGTCCAGTGAGAGAGAATGTCAAAATCTACTATAGCTTGTATGATCAATGACAAAAGTGTATTGTAACCATTGGTGGGAGGTGAGGATCACAGACAGACCTGCTGCATTTGGGGAAGAAATGCAAATCCAGCTCTAGTGATATCATGGCAAACATGTTGGTGAGCCAAATAGTTCAGACTTGACTGCTCCAAATCAGTGCAACATGGCACACAACTCAGTGCTGAACTTTTGAGCATCTTTATGTTGTTGGCACCTTGATGGATCCTAACACCTTTTCTTGTGTTGTCAATCGCTTGAACAAGGAGAAACCTCACTAAAAAAACAAAACTCATATAACAAGCTTCTGTTAAAACAAACTTCACAAAACTATTTTCATCTGTTTTAATGCCCACTTAACAGAAGTTCTGTGCACCCTAACTAACTACTATGTACTAGGGGTATTGGGCTTTGGATCTTATTACCTAGTTAGTTGCAATTATATTGTTTTTGATAACTTGAGAAAAGCTCTTTGTAACAAACAGTCTATATTGGTATTGTTCTTCAGTTTAACAAACAATTTTTCATGTGATGGAAATTTTTGTTTCCAAGCTTTCCATCTCCATTTTGTACTGGTGTTCTAGGTTTAGGGTTATTGATAAAAGAGGGGGCTTGGGGGGGGAGGGGTAGCAGCCAGAGAGTTAGGGACTAAAACTTCAAGATGTCAATCAGAGTATATGTTGAGAAAGAAAAATTGGCTGAAAATTAGGAAGTTCATCAAAGATTGGCAAAGCACCTCTACTTATTTGGTGGGTGGGTTGATGATGGTGCTGCACAAAAACAGAAGAGAATAGCAAACATTTCATATATGTATGTGGTTGGGTGGAGTGCAAGCTTGAAATGGGGAAATTTAGAGTTTGCAACACTTTTATGTATGTGGGTGAGTGCATACTTGAAATGGGGAATTTTAGAGTTTGCAACATTTCTATGTATGCGGGTGAGTGCAAACCTGAGATGGGGAAATTTAGGGTTTGCAACATTTTATGTATATGGGTGGGTGCAAACTGCAAACTTGAAATGGGAAACTTCAGATTTGCAACATGTTGTGTGTGTGTTTGTTTGTTGCCAACTTCAAGCTTAAAATGGGAAATTTAGGGTTTGCAACATTTTATATATGTATATGGGTGGGTACAAAACTACAAGCTTGAAATGGGAAACTTTGGATTTCCCAACAATTTGTGTGTGTGTGTGTGTGTGTGTTTGTTGCCACCTTCAAACTTGAAATGGGAAATTTAGGGTTTGCAACATTTTATGTATGTATATGGGTTGGTACAAAACTACAAGCTTGAAATGGGAAACTTTGGATTTCCAACATTTTGTGTGTGTGTGTGTGTGTGTGTGTTTGTTGCCAACTTCAAACTTGAAATGGGAAAATTTAGGGTTTGCAACATTTAATGTAAGTATATGGGTGGGAACAAAACTACAAACTTGAAATGGAAAATTTATAAGTGGCAACACTTAATGTGTATGTGTGTGTGTGTGTGTGTGTGTGTGTAATTTGTAAACTTGAAATGAGAAATTTGGAGTTAAGAAATTTAGAAATTTAGGGGGAAAAAAAAAGAGAAAAAAGAATGGCAGAAAAGAAAAATGGGTTAAGATTAAGCAAGATGCTCTCATTTACTGATTGTATCAAGGTGCAAGGTGAAGAAGTCGAGGACACCGATGCAAGTGTGAATGAAGGAGGAGGAGGAGCTGAGGGGTTTAGTCGGGTTGTGTTTTGCAATCAATCGCAAAGACATACGAAGCCTCCTTACATCTACCGATCCAATTATGTGTCCACCACAAAGTATAATCTTCTTTCCTTCTTCCCCAAAGCATTATATGAGCAATTCCGAAGAGTAGCAAACCTTTACTTCCTTCTTGCCGCCGCAATCTCATTAACACCCGCAACACCGTATTCACCACTTAGCCTAATTGCACCCCTCACATTCGTTATTGGAGTGAGTATGGCCAAGGAAGGGATTGAAGATTGGCATCGATTTTTGCAGGTAAAATTGTTTTTTTGTTTAATAAATAAATAAATAAATATTTTAAATAAATTTTATTGGGCTTAAATTATGTTTGAGTTAATCATTTTGTAGACTTATTTAATTTGCTTATATCAAAACTTATATCAATACATTAATCTTGTTTTACTTACTCAAATCCACCCCAAAAAAAGCCCAACTTTAATGTAAATACGCGATATAATCTTTGATTATTATGACGCAATGCGAATTAATTTTCGAAGAGTCTTGGTCCCAAAATTGTTGCTTTTGTGGGTTATGGTTGAATGTAGGATAAAGAGATCAATGCGAGGATAGTAATGGTATATGTGAGCAAAGAAGCACAATTTAAAGAGACAAAATGGCAAGATGTGAAAGTCGGGAACGTGGTTAGGGTCGAGAAGGACAAGTTCTTTCCTTCGGATCTCTTGATGCTTTCTTCGAGCTATTTGGACGGGGTTTGTTACGTGGAGACTATGAATTTGGATGGCGAAACGAACTTGAAGTTGAAGAAATCGCTCGAATGCACGGTCGAGTGTGACGAAGACGCCAAATTTGCAAGCTTTAGTGCGGAAGTGAAATGCGAGGATCCAAACCCTAGTTTGTACACTTTTATTGGCAATATGGAGTACGGAGGAGAGGTTTTGCCGATCGGGCCACAACAAATTTTGTTACGGGATTCGAAGCTTCGCAATACTCAATACGTATTCGGTGTCGCCATTTTTACGGGTCACGACACGAAAGTGATGCAAAATGCAACGGATGCGCCCTCGAAACGGAGCGGAATTGAGAAGAAAATGGACTCCGTCATCTATTTCCTTTTCAATGTTTTGCTTCTCATAGCTACCGGAGGCTCCATCGTATTCGGCATTCGAACAAAAGACGATTCACCTATGTGGTGGTACTTACAACCGGACACCACGACCGCCTACTATAATCCCAAAAAACCCGCCATGGTCGGAATATTGCATTTTGTTACCGCGCTTATTCTTTATGGTTACCTCATCCCCATCTCTCTTTATGTTTCGATCGAAATCGTCAAATTGCTTCAAGTTTGGTTTATAAACAACGACCTTAAAATGTACCACGACGAAACCGACAAACCGGCTAGTGCTCGGACTTCCAACTTGAATGAAGAACTTGGGCAAGTGGATACAATTCTTTCCGACAAGACCGGAACACTCACTTGCAACCAAATGGACTTTTTGAAATGCTCGATTGCCGGTGTGGCCTACGGTCGAGGGGTGACCGAAGTGGAAAAGGCCATTGCTCGGAAGCTAGGGCAAGACTTGTCCTTGTTGGAAGGTGCTAGTGAGGACGATAGTAATAATAATAATAATAATAATAAGGGGTTTGGGAAGAGCCCTAAACAACAAAAAATTAAGGGTTTTAATTTCAAAGATGTCCGCCTAATGAACGGGCAATGGTTGAAGCAACCCGACTCGGAAAAGATTGAATTGTTCTTCCGCATCCTCGCAATTTGTCATACCTCAATTCCCGAACTTGACGAAGCCACCGGCAAAATAAGTTATGAGGCCGAGTCTCCCGATGAGGCATCTTTTGTGGTCGCCGCAAGGGAGTTTGGATTCGAGTTTATTAAACGCACACAAAATAGTATTTTTGTCAAAGAGAGGAATCGAGCATCCGGCAAAGGCATTGTGGAAAGGCTAGCAAGTTTATAACACCCTCTTTTTCTTGTTACGTTTTTTTTTTCATTTTTTTTTTTTTTGTGGTCATTGCCGGTATAGATTTTAGCTTAGCAATAAAAAGATTATAAACCAATTAGGTCATACAATGTGCATCCATTTACTTCAAAATAGACCTAAACTTTGTAAAGAGGAATATGTGTATATTTATATATAGATAACATACACATTCCTTTTGACAAAAAAAAATTAAAATTAAAAATCAATAAAATTATATATATATATATATATATATATATGAAACAAAATAAATGGCTAAACTTAATTGTGGTTTTGCCATATTTTTTTTGTTTTCATGAAGGTATGAAATGAAGCATGACTTTGTGCATGTTGAATGTAGGGAATACAAAATTCTCAATTTATTGGAATTCAATAGCACTCGGAAACGCATGTCATGTGTTGTTAGGTTTCCCAATGGCCCACTCATGCTTATGTGTAAGGGTGCGGATAGGTGAGTTTTTTTTTTTTTCTCAATTTTTTGTCCCACTTGAAATACACATGTAAATGTGTATAATACACAATTAACATGGCCCATCTAATGGTCCCTTTTTTTTTTCAAATTTTAAAGTAATTTTTTCGGTAAAAGTGGCAAAATTTTGATGAAAAATCACATTTTATATATTTAAAATTATTCAAAATTTTCCTTCAATTAGTTTTTTCATAAATGTCAAAAAGTTTCACCACAAGAAAACAAAAAAAAAAGATTTAAAAAAAATAAAATAGTGACCCCGTCACTACTATTTGCAACATTAATTGATCATTTTGTTCATATTTCCTTTTTCATGTACACATGTTGATAATTTTGTCTTTGCAACGATTTTTGTGATGTTTCAGTATTATTTATGATCGGTTGAGTAAGATCGGCAAGGTCTATTGGGAAACAACTAAAATGCATCTTGCAAAGTACGGCGATGCCGGATTGAGGACACTTGCACTCGCCTATCGAGTATTGGAAGAGGCGGAATATGCTGAATGGAACGATCTATTTCACACAGCCAAAACAACAATTGGCCACGATCGGGATGCACTATTGGATGCCGCTTCGGATTTAATTGAGAAGGAGCTTACACTCGTTGGCGCAACCGCTGTGGAAGACAAATTGCAAATTGGGGTTGGTGTTTTTTTTTTTTTTTTGACAAAATATTGGGAAACTTCCATTTTTCTAGTGTAAACTTTGACTAATTTTGCTATAATTTTGGGGGGAAATTTTTTCCATTTTGTAATCTCTCACAAAATTTGGAAAAAATAATAATTTCCTCGTTGGTTTGGTTTTTGGAAACTCATCTTATTTTTAAAACATGCCAATATTTTAGAATTATGAAGACATGATTTTATGATCCAATTACATAAAAAATTTGCAACATTAAATCTTTAGACAAAAAATTTATGGTTGAGGAAATATTTTTTTCATTAAATATTTTTATAAATAAATAAATAAATAAATAAAAATATTGGAAACCTTGAGGGTTTTGATGTTTTAGAGAAATGTTTTGGCATTCCAGGTTCCCGAGTGCATTGACAAACTTGCACAAGCAGGTCTCAAAATATGGGTATTAACCGGTGACAAGCAAGAAACGGCTATTAACATTGGGTAAGTATGGCCTAATCTTATTAACAAAAAAAATGCTTGAATTAATTATTCAGATGAAAATGAAAGCCAAAACACTTATAAATTATTATCAAAAATCTATTTTTTAAATAATAATTTTGGTTTTTTTTTTCCTTCAATTTTTTGGTTAATTTTCTAAAATCCAATTAATTTTCTATTTTCTTAAAATATAAAAGTTGTCACATTTCCTACATTTAATGAGTTACAAATAATATAGAGGGTTTTTTCTTCTTTTTTTTTTGGGCTAAAAAATCAAAAGCCTTGCCTTTTCTCTCCATGTAGGTTTGCATGTAGTTTATTGCGACAAGGAATGAAACAAATAATTATCAGCTTGGAAAATTCGGATGTAAAGGCGGCCGAAGAATTTGGGGACAAGGCGAGCATTGCAAAAGTGAGTAGCAATTAAAGTTCTTGTGAAGCAAGGTTTTTTTATTATTTTTTAAAATATAATTATATTTATAATTGTGATATTGAAATTTTGGTGAAATTTTTTCCGCTAAAAAATAATAATAAAAAAAGATATATATATATGAGGAAACCTAGATCTTTGATTTTTTGATTTTTTTTTGTTTAGGGGTGCCATCTTTTGTTCATTGTAGGTGTCGGTGGATAGTATCACACGTCAACTTGCACAAGGTTTTGAGCTTGTTTCAAAGGATTCCGATGAAGACGCAGCGTATGCATTGATAATCGATGGCAAGGCATTGATTTACGCCCTTGCGGACGACATGAAAAACTTGTTCTTACGTCTAGCGGTTTTATGTGCATCCGTTGTTTGTTGTCGAGTGTCACCCAAGCAAAAAGCTTTGGTAACAACAATTCTAGTCACTAATTTCCTAATTTGGAATTTTATTTATCACTTTTTTAACATATTTCTTCAACATAGACAAAAACCAAAACAAAACAAAACAAAACAAAAAATGTTTAAACAATCAACGTGTTGATTAAAAACTTCCAAGTTTTTTGAAACCATTATCAAAATTTTAAATAATTATATATTTTCAAAAACGGGAAGAATATTGACACGTCAAAATTTAAAATTTGAATTAAAAATAGATCTCAACTAGTTGCATTTTCAAAAATTAAGTTAATAGATAAATTCAATTCAAAAATTAACTCGAAACTTAAATGCCTCAACTTCGGAATACAACCATAAATGACTAATTGATAAGCTTGGACTAATCAACAAAGCTTAAGCCTAGAAATTCACATAATTCCTTTACCCCAAGAAAAGAAAATTTCCAATGGCTCTTAGCTCTCATGCCAACTTCAATTATTTTTTCAATCTTTATATAATTCATAATTATGTAACTTTTTTGAATAAAAAATTTAGGGTTTTAGAATTTAAAATTATGAATTTTGATGAAGTTTTTAAATTATGAATTATGAATTATGATGTGATTACAAACATTGTGAGAAATGATGAAATTTGCTATTAAGTTGTTAATTAAGTTTGTCCCTTACCTCAAATCTTACACAATATATCATTTACTTGGTTTATGACCTAATAATATATCCAACACCTAACATACCAAGTTCCAACCCATGGTTTGTAGATAACTAGGTTGGTCAAGGTTGGTACGCGCAAGGCTACATTGGGCATAGGGGATGGTGCTAATGATGTTGGCATGATCCAAGAAGCTGATATTGGTATTGGCATTAGTGGTGTTGAAGGAATGCAAGTAAATTTTCACTACAATTAAACTATGAACATGGCCGGGTGGGAATTTGGTCAATTATATTTCATAAATTAAATTATGACATATATATATATACTTTTCTTTTCTTTTTTTTGCACTTTTTTGTTGTAAAAAAGTTGCTAAAATTTAGAAAAAAATTTAAAATTGTCCAAAGTTCTAAAGTGACAAAATTTGTTGAAGTTTTTTTTTTCATTGAATAGATATCATCATATTTTAGAGTTTCAAAAATCATCGTTGATGCATGGATTGTTTTGAGGAACAATGTTTGATCATGGCAGGCTGTTATGGCTAGCGATTTTGCAATTGCCCAATTTCGGTATTTGGAACCATTGCTCATGGTGCATGGCCATTGGTGTTATAAGCGTATTTCTCTCATGGTACAATAATCTCATTAGTTAACACAAAATGCAAAATTGCCTTCAAGTTTTCATTCATCATCATTCAACAACACATGAACCCAAATTCATATTGTCTTGGGAATATGGTAAAGCCCTAGGGTGAGGAGCATTCCCGAAATAAGGGCCCTAGGATAGGTGGTAGCCAAAGTCCAACGTCGCCTCTTAAGAATGTGCCCCACCCTTTGGCTTTACCTAAGGTTATCATGAACCTAAACGATAGGTACATCATGAGGCATATGAGGGAACGGGACATTGTGCCTCCTCCTTAAGAGTTGAAGAGATCTTATGCCTACTTAGGGATCTTAGGCATAGGCATAAGATCACCCTAATCCTTGAGGAGTAGGAATTATTTGCATCCCCTCTTGAGGAGGGATCCTCTTCATGGATATAGAGTGTTGTCCAAATACACTTGGACATGTTCCCAATGCTTTATATTGTTGAAACCCATGTCTTGTGTGCTTTTTTGTCTCTTGTATACCCTAATAATATTTTATTTTATTTCTAAAATATTTTCAAAGATTCTTCAATTTCCTTCACAAAATTTTGATTTTTTTGAAAATTTTAAACATTTCTGAAAATAATATAATTTAGTGTTGAACCTTTCAAGGGACTATGGTACTTTGCTAAACAAAATCGGACTTGGTTGTAGGTTTGTTATTTCTTTTACAAGAACATCACCTTTGGCCTTACTATCTTTTACTACGAAGCATGCACAAACTTCTCCGGGCAGACCGGATATAACGATTGGTATATGTCCCTATTTAACGTTGTCTTCACGTCTTTGCCGGTTATGGTGTTGGGTATTTTTGAACAGGATGTCGCCTCAAACGTTTGTTCAGAGGTTAGTTTTAAAATTAATAATATATATTTAAAAATATTTTAAATATTAATAGGTTGATTAAATATTAATTAATTATTTAATTAAAAAATTGATCAAATGACTTTGGGTTGATTTTGATGATATTGATACAAGCATATTTTTCCACCTAGTTCCTTGTGTTTTCTCTCTATCTATGTGAGGCTTATCTCACACATGTTGGGAACATAGTTAGAGCCATCCATCCTACAACCCTAATTTCATGCAACTAACTCTATACAATAACAAGAGGAGTGAATTTTCATCCCTTAGTGTAACTTGAGTAGGATGTTGTGACATTTGATGTTCTATTCTAAAATTGGATGAAAATTGTGGGTTGCGTTGTAAACTTGTCTTCGAAGTTCCCAGCTTTGTACCAACAAGGCCCGCACAACTTATTTTTCCGTTGGTCTCGAATATTAGGATGGATGTTAAATGGTGTTTATAGCTCGCTCGTAGTCTTTGCAATTGTCACAATCGCCTTGAAACTTGAGGCGTATGACATCGAAGGCCATAACGCGGGGATGGACGTGTTGGGTGCCACAATGTATTCGTGTATTGTTGGGGTGGTCAATTTCCAATTGTTTATGACTCTAAGTTATTACACATGGATTCAACATGTAGTTATTTGGGGTAGTATATCCTTTTGGTACGTATTTTTGGCCGTCTATGGGTCGTTGCCTTCGACATTTTCTACGACCGCGTACAAGGTTTTGGTCGAAGCTCTTGCTCCGGCACCAATCTATTGGCTTCTCATTTTGTTGGTTCCGTTAACATGCATTTTCCCTTATGCTACTTTTCAATCCTATCGACGAATGTTTCGGCCGATGGATCACCACTTGATTCAAGAGATTCGACATCTACGGAAACATGTGAAAGAACCTGAAGAGTATAAGTATCAAAACAAACAAGCTGTTAGAAAAACATCGATTGGGTTTACCGCTCATGTGGATGCTAGAGTGAGCTTTGAAAGAAAAGCTTCTCGGCTTATTAGAATGGAAACAAGTATTACAAATTCTAACAAATGAAAAAAAACACCTTGACAAAAAATGTCCCAAAAAATCTTGATGGTTTCAAATTAAAACATCATCTTCCAATAGGCAATTGTCATATAAGAGTAATAAAAAAAAGATTGCTAAGATTTTGATGAGTAAAATATTGTGCGTGTGTGTGTGTGTGTGGAAATCCCAAGCAATTTTTTCTCATAAACAATAGAGTTATTCAGAAAGTCACTCAATTAAGGGGCAAGAACAGCCAGTTTCGCATAAAAGGGTATCAAACGCGTAATTGGGAAGGAAAATTTTAGAAAACGAAATAACTGGGATCCAAACTAGTTTTTTCACCAATTGTGGTGGTAAATGGAGTTTCATCGTCTTTCCTTTTTCCTGGGCGCCTCCACTGTTGCTAGGTATATTTTCACTGCTCTTACCTCTACAAATACTGTAATTAGTCTTAAACCTTGTGCATTAAATGCTGAGTTTCAGCATTTCATACGAAGATTTAATATAATTTCCTTACTTTGCGGATACCACTGAAAGAGAGGATAGGGGGAAAAAGCAGGCCCAAAGAGAGGGTGACTATAGGGATAACTCTAATATGTATGGTTCGATAAATGGTTCAATAGTAGCTTGCATGTAAACATGTATTAGAGCATCACTAGTTGTCTTGTCTATAGTGATATGGATGAAGTACAACCTTTAAATAGATTCAATTTGGTCCTGTAAATTTACTTCCAATATAGTGATCTCAAAAGGGCTAGCAAAAGAAAATGACCACTTTCAATTGTCTAATTGTAATGATTTCTCCCTTTATGTTGTCTAAACATGGGAAAATAATTAACACTCTACAATGATATAATAAACATTGGTAGAAGACAAAATAATGGAAACGCCTGGAGAAGTTGTGGTTTTCTTTTTTTCTTTTTTTTAAATTTAAAATTTTTTTTTGGTGATTTTGTGTTATAGCAAAAGTGACGATGATCTACAGGAAGATTTAGCCCAATTTGGCTACAAGCCTAATAAATATGAAAGTAAATTCTTTGAAACATCCTTCTACACTTTGGGCTACCCTACTTGAACCATGTACAGAAATCTGGCGATTTTTAATTATTTTTTTATTGAATTATGGCTATTGATAATTAAAAAAACACTCGATTTGCAGCATTAATTAGCATTAAATGACGACTGTTCTAGGTGGGCTATAGCATTTTTACAAAAGTTCTACTACAAGTGGCGACCAAGGAAGTGCCTAAGTGTATAGATGTGGCCAATTTAATTTAATTTAATTTTTTTCGAAAAATGGCGAAAGAAAACCAAATTTTTCATGTTGTTTTTTTGCATTTTCTAGGGAAAAACAATTTTCACCAAGTTTGTGAAATTTCACCACCCGAAAAAAAAAAAAAATGAAAATTGTAGAAAGTTTTGAAAGCAAGATCTTAGCTGGATTTGAACCGCTGATCTTGAGCTTTCCAGGCGGGAGGAGCCGAAGCCAACAAGCTACTTGTAATTGCCAATCCCAGTAGGGTTTAGGCTTTATAGAGAACGAGAGCGGGGCGCTGGAATCGCGAACCGGAAGAAGAAGAAGAAGAAGAAGAAGAAGAAG
>Ga0116229_10004324_pt1 | contig 23295 bp, 23 predicted proteins | sample S1TSphgellanicum_3_FD_87313 | JGI IMG/M metagenome (GOLD analysis project Ga0116229, IMG submission 87313) | Host-associated microbial communities from peat moss isolated from Minnesota, USA - S1T2_Fc - Sphagnum magellanicum MG | ecosystem: Host-associated > Plants > Peat moss > Unclassified...
AAAAAAACCAAACCCAACATCGGCTTTAACCCCGACCACGTTGACGGAGGTGGGGTCAAAACCAGACAACTGGGTTACCCTAATAGGGGGACAGCAGTAGGAACCTACTAGGTAGGGTACCTATTGGTAGGGACCTTAGGGTACCTATTAATAGGGTCCTTAGGGTACCTACTAGTAGGGTCTCTCTCTCTCTCTCTCTCTCTCTCTGTGTTTTGCTCTCCTTTTTGTCTCTCGAGTTTCTGTCGCGTTTGCTTCCTTCCTGGTCCTTTTGTCTGCACGTCACAGCCGTCTCCAAATAGTTTCGCAGTTGTTGTCGCGAACGAATCCATCATCATCTCCCTGATATAATGGCTTTTTTGGATGCATTTTGATTCCCTTTGGACATATCTCTTCTGTTCCGAATCGTGGGTACCTCCAAACACGCAACAAGCATTTTCAGGGAGCTTTGGTTCTTTCTCAATGTTGTCGAACTGTGTCCATCTTCCTCATCATCATCACGCACCCTCTCTCTGTCTCTCTCTTCGCCACTCTGTGTGTCCTTTGGCTGGGACTCCTGTGACAATTCTATTTGCATCCGGTTTTTTTTTTTAAAATCTCCTTGGATTGAAGTGGTAGCAGGAAAACACGTGAGTGTTTAGCTTGAAGAAAAAAGGGGACGGTTAATACACAAGTACCTAGTCAGTTCTCTTCGAGAAGCTCTCTTTCTTTTTTTTCCCTCTGTTCTCGAGATTCAGCTCGAACTTGAATCCTCATTCGACAGCGTCTGCTGGGACTGAAGCAGCAGGCAGAACCGGATTCGACAAACGTCGTGGGATGTGGTTGTAGTTTCTTTCTTGTCGAATTGAGCTGCTGCTACTACAACCTCCACTAGTGCTGGCCTTTGGCACTTCAGAAGGTAAGAAGAAGAAGAAGAAGAAAACTTCGGAAGCTGGCCGTCGTCGTCGTCATCGTCGTGTGTTTCATTCATATCCGTGTGAAAATGTCTGTTGCAGTAGTATTAGCGTAAGATGATGATATGGGTCAGTCGCGTTTTCGCGCGCATGCGCTTGTCTACAGGGGCTGGTGAAGCACCGCCACCCACTGTGCGAAAAAGGTGAGGAAGGTACAGGACTTTCCGCAGGTGGTATGGAAATGGGTCGTGGCTATGGCGATGATTTGGTTGGGTGCACACTGCGCTCAGCTGCGCGAGAGAAGAGAGACATTCGGCTGTGCTTACTTACAAGCATGAGAATAGAGGAATATAGATGATGAGGATCTTGGGTGGGTGAAGAAGAAGAAGGGTAGGAGATGGGTTGGTTTACATGCATTGGGAAGGAGACGACGACGGTGGACTTGAAGAAGAAGAAGAAGAAGAAGAAGATGGAACTCCTCCCTCCCTCTCTCCCAGCATGCTTTATGATGGCGGTTTTTGTGGGTGTTGTGGGTCTGTGCAGATCGGACATGGTGGAGGAGACGTCAAAGAAGAAGAGTGAGATCGGATTTACCGCCGGCGAGTTGAATCTTGTGTTAGTGCGTAGAAAATGGAGATGGAGCATTCGGTCGAGTAGATAGAAAGAAAGACACATAGTCTGCTGCAACAGTTGCAAGAGGAGCGTGTGCTTACAAGAGAGCTTGTTGCTGGGTCTTCTCTTCCCAACTGTATTTTTGCTGCCGTCACGGATCTCTCCTCGAAGGATTCCATCGTGGTGTCCACAGCTCGCGATGTATCCATGTCCACCAATGCGGCTTTCAGCCCCGGGCTATTCTCCTCCGTCGTTGTCGACCGAGCAAGGTATAGTAAGAAAATCCCTTTATGATCCTCTTTCCTTTCTCCCTGCAAGGTCCCATTGCTGCTGCTGCCCTCTTCTGGGCTAGAGCCCTTTGTGTGCAAGCTTGGCCGCTCCACCCAAGAGAGAACAAGAAAGAAATGAGAAAGTGGGAAATCCCGGAGTCTAGTTTTGTTTCTTGCAAGAAGAAGAAACAAAATCCATTTCTTTTTCGCAAAGAAAAAATTGGAAAACATGGAAAGTTCAGGGTGTGGAGCTGAGTTGGTTTGTTTCTTGCAGGAAAGAAAGAAACAAACCCTTTGAAACCCTTTCTGGTTGGTCTCATGAGGACAACGACAAGTCTTTTCAGTCTCTGAGCTTGACTTAGTTTGAGGTGTCTGCAGAGGAGGTCTGACTGACTGGAGGATAATCTAAGAAATTGAGATGTGGGTCTTGCACAGATAGAAGATGTCTGAACTCGGAGCTGTGGCATGCGTGTGCTGGACCTTTGGTTTCACTACCTTCAGTCAGTAGCCGTGTTGTCTACTTTCCCCAAGGGCACACTGAGCAGGTAACCAACTATTCCGAGTCCCATGGTGGGCTGGCTCTCTCTTCCAGATTCCTTTAGTTTTTGTGTTCTTCTCTCTTGCACTCTGCTTCTTCTCTGCTGAGGTACTTAGAGGTGGTGGTCAGCAAGTGAGCTGAAAAGGTAGATTGATTTCCATTCATGTGTTTTCTGAAGGGCTTTGTTTCCTTTGTTTCATGTTTCACATGGGTTTGCAGGTGGCTGCATCGACACAGAAGGAATTGGACTCTCATATTCCAAACTATCCCAACCTTCCTTCATGGCTCATCTGTCTGCTGGACAATGTTACCCTTCATGTACAGATGGACAGACCCCCTTTCTTGTCAACTGGTTTGTCTTGTAATTTGTGGCATTTCTTCTTTCTGCAAAGCACACCTCCCTGCAAAGTCTAGCATGTAACTATCAATAAGAGCTCATTTCCTGTTTTCTGCTGCTTTGTAAGGTCTCTTGACTCTAAAGATGAGACCTTTGGGTGTGTGTCAGAAACTTACCTGTCTGAGCTCTGCAACCTTGTCTACAACTGAACTTTTGAGTGGCTGACGGAGATGGGTTTCTGTTGTTTTTCTGCAGGCTGATTTGGAAACAGATGAAGTATATGCACAGATGACCTTGATACCTTTGCCTACTTCTGTAAGTTCCCAGTGGGTGTAGGTGCTCTGTCAATTGCGTCTGTCAATCTCAAGGCTCACGAGCAGGATGAGCTGATATGATTCCTTATTATGCCCTTGCAGCAGCAGAAGAATGCATTGTTGGCTCAAGATTTGCCCAAGCCCAACAGACAGCCAACAGACTACTTTTGCAAGACCTTGACTGCGAGTGACACTAGTACTCATGGTGGTTTCTCAGTTCCACGCCGTGCTGCAGAGAAAGTGTTTCCACCCTTGGTATGTTGTCCCTCCATTGTCTTTGCCAATTTGATGTTTCTTTGTTTCCTAGCACATGTGTTCTTTGGTAGAACCTTGCAACTCATTGTCTGAGCTTTTCCTGGTGAAACAACTCTAAAGTGCCATTGTCAACAGTAAGGTCATGTTATTCTTGGAACTTCCAGGATTTCTCGCAGCAGCCACCAGCACAGGAGCTCATAGCCAGGGACCTGCATGATCAGGAATGGCACTTTCGTCATATCTATCGAGGTGAGCAATGTCTAAACCTTTTTTTTACTCTGAATTACTGCTAGGAAACCTGTTTTGCAACTTGGTAGGTAACTTCAGTTTCTTCAGTGTCTGTGTTCAGCATACTAGAAGCAACGAAAAGTTCTGATCAATATTTTTTTTTGTTCTTTTGCAGGCCAGCCCCGCAGGCATCTTCTCACTACTGGGTGGAGTGTATTTGTGAGTGCCAAGAGACTGCAAGCGGGAGACTCTGTTCTGTTCATACGGTAACAGACTGCCTTTCATCCCATCTTTGCAACTACTTTGGTGTCTGTTTGTTTGCTTTTGTCCTGGCCATGTGCTCACTGATCTCCTGACTGGAAACACAGGGATGACAAAGGTCAGCTATTGTTGGGAATTAGACGTGCTAACCGACAGCAAATGATTATGCCATCATCAGTATTGTCCAGTGATAGCATGCATATTGGTGTCCTTGCTGCTGCCAATCATGCTGCGGCCACAAACAGCCGTTTCACAATATTCTACAACCCAAGGTTGGCTGCAAATCATACATGCATTGTGATAAGTTGCATGTTCTGTTGGGTGAGCTTGTCAGTTTTGTTTTCATCTGTTTACATGGCCAGATTTTCTGCACCTATATAACATGAGAGAATGTATCCTTTTGGTTTTCTTCTAAATGCCACATATTTGTCCTTTGTTTCAGGCAAAGCCCATCTGAGTTTGTCATCCCAGTGGCCAAATATCATAAGGCGATCAACACTCAGGTCAGTGTGGGAATGCGTTTTCGCATGGTGTTTGAGACTGAGGAATCTAGTGTTCGGAGGTAAGGACCTGTGCAACCTGCCTCCACCAACAAAGAATTCTCCATACTTCAGACCTGTTTTCCTATACCATGCTTTGTTGCATGCTCGTGCCTCCAATCTGTTTTATGCACTCCTAAGGAATTTGCCTTTCAAGCTGCAGGTATATGGGAACTATCACTGGGATTGGGGACCTTGATCCCATCAGGTGGCCAAAGTCAGATTGGCGATCCCTCAAGGTCTATCCCCTCTAACCCAATTGAAACTTTGACAGATGTTTGTGTTGCTTTGTGTTGCACTTTGGATGTTACAGCAAAGATTCTGCTTCATCGATGTGTGCAAAGGAAAGGATTGCACAACACCTGGAAATTGGAGGCCTGGGCATCCTGTGTCCTGAGAAATTCCTCAGGATGTGCTGAAGGTGGATGCTGTATGTGTTGTTGTGCAGGTTGGATGGGATGAGTCCACTGCAGGAGAGCGACAACAGCGGGTGTCGATCTGGGATATTGAACCTCTTCCTGCACCATTTCTTTTGTGCCCTCCTCCGCTTGCATTAAGATCAAAGCGTACTCGTGGGAGCAGAGGTAAGGTCCATGAGTCAGGAAACCTGTTTTGGAATGACAATGTATTTGGGGCTCAGCTGCCATCCCAGGGCTGCTGATTGAATTGTATCTCTGCCAGGTGAAGAGGAGGACATTGAATCATGGCTTAAGAAGTCGCAGATGTGGGCTGGTGGAAGTGACTCCCTAGGAGTGCCCAACTTTCACAGCCTAGGCATGGACTCCTCAACTCCTAGGATGCGGCCACCTCAACAAAGGCTGGAGTCAGCAGTACCATCTACACAGAATGAGTTTTACCGTGCTTTGGCTGCAGAGGCCCTCCAAGAAATCCGGACCAGAGATTCCTCAAAACAATTTCATCCTCAGTCCCTGCTGTCATCACAACAGTTGCATTTCCAGTCTCAACAACAGGACCAACAGTCCATGCATCAAATGGTTGATGTTTCTGGGCCACTTCTCCAGCTTTCTTTTAGTGGACCACAGCCACAAGTGGATTTGGTATGCTCGATGCGGCCAGAAACTAGTTATTGTGAATCTGAACTACAGATGGTTCCCTCCTCATTTTCGTTGCAAGGCTTGCTAGGAAGAACTGACCAGACCAACAGCCCAACAAGGGAAAACAACCATTTTTTCAACATTCTGCGACCTAACCAGAGTGAAATGCAGACCTCCATACAGGGAACTGACCTTATTGTGCAAGATCCTCAGGTATTGAACCTGCTGCTATCTGCTTCTCAATGAATTCTCTGATCTGCTTCTCTTCTGTCTCATTTCCTACCTGAATGGAAATTAACCAGCAGTAGAGTGAATCCTGCTTGATCCACAGCATGTTCTGTACAGCTGACCAAGGCTAGCTTATCTGGTGTGGCAGGTGTCACCCTGGTTCTCTACAATGCAAAACCAGAACCAAACTGATGCACAGTCTATGGGCTCTACACAATTGGGTGGCCAAGCAGACTCATCACCCTGTTCTCAAGTGATGAGTCCATTTACACATCCACAACGCAGTCAAGTCAGTGTTGAAGCTGGCCTTGCTGAACTTCCACCTTTGGGTGGGTTTAGGGACAATGAACAGGATGGAGATCAGTTGCAAGCAGACCGCCATCTTCTCTTTGGTGTTCCAATTGATCAGCCTCTAACTGCTTCAGCACCTCTCAACTCCCATCACACATATCATGAAAAGACTAGGGAGCAGCAAGATGGGTTTCCTGGCAGCAACATAATGCAAGGTGCATTTTGTCCACCAGCCACACCAAATCACCCCACCATTGCAGCATCTGGGGTTATTTCTACTGGAGGTATGGACAATAATGGTGTATACCAACGAAACTCTGTTGCTTCCTGGTCTTCCATGCAAGCTGCACCACCACCACCTCTGCGCACTTTCACCAAGGTAGAAATTTTTTTCAATGCCTTCTTTGTACATAAAAACTTCAATGGAGCTCACCTAATTTTAAGGCTGAAAAAACATGTTGCATGAGTATCAAGATATCAAATCTTATGAATTGTTCTTCTAAGCTCTTTATGAGAGCAGGAAAGTTCAAAGTTATGTCAATAACTCATTTCCATTGCCTATTTTATTTTATTTTTTATCAACAGTGTGTGTGGAATATCCTCCCCAGGTACATAAGTTTGGAATGCCAGGAAGATCTTTGGATGTCAGGAACTTTCACAACTATGCAGAGCTGCGCAGTGAGCTTGCACAAATGTTCAACTTAGAAGGCATGCTGGATGGACCAGTAAAATCAGGCTGGCAGCTTGTGTTTGTGGACCACGAGAATGATACACTACTAGTTGGTGATGATCCATGGGAGTAAGCCCTTGTCCTGTTCTTCTTATGTTGCCTCTCCTAACTAGTGCCTTCACCAGTTTGTCTATGCTGGGTGGTGAATAATCCTGGTTGATTCACTAGTTATTGTCCTGGAAACAGCATCTAGGTTAGTTTTCCTGCTGGTTTTTTGGGGCTTAGTTTTTTCAGTTTGTTTGAGCTTTTGGTTGTGAATCTGATAGTGTATAAACAGTGATCTTTTTGTTTTTCTGTTCTGTTAGAAGAACTCGCACCTGATTGTTGCCCTGTGATGAGTGCTATACAGGGAATTTGTGAACTGTGTGCGGTCAATCAAGATTTTGTCACCATCCGAAGTGTCACAGATGACCCAGGATCAGTTTGAGATCCTGGATGCAGCTGCTGCTGCACCACCACCACCACCACCCATGCAACAGCAAGCAGCCAGCAGCAACTCCGATGATGTTGCCCACACACAGACATCTGCTCCTAACCCAAACATGGACCTGTAATTGTTGTTGCAGCTAATCGATGGTACTGCAAAACACAACAGGAGAGACTGATTGAAACTGCTGTTTATATACAATAAAAACTTATTGCTAAGGAGTTGATTTTAGCTGACACTTAATGGCAATGTTTGGATCAGTACAGGCTGCCAGCTTCTGACATACAGCAACTTGCCAGAGACCCATTTTGCAGAGAACATATGTAGACTTTGACTTCAAGTGTAGTGAGGACAGAAAGTGATGACATGGATAGGTTTTGTACAGTTGCAGGAAGGACAGAAGGTACAGCTGAAATTCTCTGGACATTTTACATGAAAGCAGAAGGGCCAAAAACTGCAGAAGGCTGCTGCAGGATGTTGCTGGAGTTTGGAGCTAGAATTTCCTGAAGTCCTGAGATCCCTCACCAAAGGGTGGAGGGGCTCTACTTAATGAGGTGACACTCCAGGAGCAAGAAATATACCTTTTGTTAGTGGGAGAGTTTCAAGTAGAGCTGTTTGTGACAGTTGGGCGTGGCTTTTTTATCTCTGAAATGCCCAGGTTTCACAACAACTCTTGCAGCAGAAGGCATTTCTTTTGTGGGTGCTGCTGTTTATGAACCTTGATGCCACCAACAACCCAAGCATTCGCAGTCATATATCAAGCTGTCTTCTTTGGTGTGTTGTGGTTGATACAGAGAATTCTGCTGCCCTTCAGGAATGTAATGGAGACAGTTGCAGATAAGGATTAGTGTTTTGTGAGCTCTCACATCCTCCTGAGCTCCACTTCAAGCCTACTGGCACTGCCTGCCTGCCTGCCTGCCTTATTGATGAAGTGTTGCAATAGCATTGCTTGGTCTCTGGACTTTCTGTTGAGACAGATTCCATTTTAGAAGAGTAGTATGAAGCCAGGCTCCCCTATCCCAGTATGATCATAACCTTGTGAGTTTTGACAGACATGATGTGCATGAGATTTGTTCAGTAGGAATCATGGGCACTGTAGAATCATTGCCAATGGTGGTTGTGGTGGCTCCTCCCCCCTCACTTGCTCTCATGCTTCCAGGCATTGAGACAAATGCCTGGTTTTCTGTACATAACAGATTTTGTTACATTTCATGCAGTGCCTACTTTTTTTGTGTTTTCATCTGTGTGCTTATTATGCAACTCTCAAATGTAAAAGCCAAGAGACGGTTAGACATCAGTGATGATGACTAGATAAATGTGGCCAATGTAATCAATTGCTTGTAATCAATTGACTATGTTCTTGAGCAGCAAGAAAAATTCAGCAGCACCAGACATTGAAGTGAGAAGATAGTCATGCCAGTCATTCAAGTATTCTGTTGCTGCTAATGAGAACTTATATGCAACAAAGCATCAACAGAGCAAGCATAATAAAAAGTACTAGAGCTTGTTTTCTTAGTGGTTTTGTTTTGCTTTGATTTGAGCTACTCCATTCTGATCTACTTTGTTTCAAGCTCTGTAGACAACAATCTTCCTCCCTTGGGTGTTAGTACCTATGGCTACTTGTGCAGCATGGTTCATTTTGGGTGCTTGAGAAGGTAAGTACCTTTTATTGTTTGCCCAATGCAATTGAATTGTTGCATCAGAATGTATGTAGCAGACCCTGGCAAAGAAAGCTGAAATCGATTGAGCTCCATCCATTCCTTGCGTTTCTTGAGGAGAGGAGGCAAGATCACAATGTATGCAAACAACATTGTGTTCCTCAAAGAGAGGAGGCAAGATCACAATGTATGCAAACAGCATTGTGTTCCTCAAAGAGAGGAGGCAAGATCACACTTGTATGCAAACAACAGCATCAAGAAACAAACTCAACATGTGAGGAACAAAGACGTCATCTGCCTGAAAAACGCGGCAGAGATACACTAATAAGATTGCCAGGCAGTCACAAACATGAACATGTTGATCAGGAACTTCGCCTGTGATCAGATGCGGACGGGAATGAATTCCACCAAGAAAGTTCGCACAAGAGTGGTAAGGAAAAACTCACTGCAATGGACTTTGACAACCAACTGCCGAAGAATCTGATCTTTGTTTGCTCGTGTCCATCGGAAACCTCGCGCTCACCACGGATTAGACACGAACGGGGAAATCCACAAGCAGAAGTTAGCACAATCGGAAGTAGACCACTGTAAGAAACATCATCAGAAAACTAGAGTTGCAAGATTGCGGTGCAAAACACTCTTGTTCAAGTGATAGATAGGAGAAAGGAGAGAGAGAGAAGAGAGAGAGAGGGATTGTGAAGGACGATGATCATCTCTGGAAAGCCGAGAAAAGAACAACAATTTTGTAGACAACGATATGAGCCATTGCTCCAGATGATCGATACAAGGGTAAAGAAAGCTGTTGTGCGAGGCCAAAGACTTGCAAGCTTCTTTCTACAAAAAAATTTCAGAGAATCGCTAAGGTTTTTGTTTTCTGTGTGTTTTGCACTTACGAGAAGACAGCCCTCTTGTCGATGGATCTTTGTGGATTGCCAATTGTGGAAAACAGAAGAGACGCCCGTGCGACGGCATGAACGACCTGTTGAATCTGCTTCTGCACAGAGCGTTTGATAAGGTAAAGGAGAGAGGGATATTGTGAAGGACGATGATGATCTCTCGAAGAAAGCCGAAGAAAGACAATTGTAGACAGCGCTGTGGATGAGCCTTGCTGGAGAAGATCAATGCAGTTCAGAATTTCTTTTGTTTTCTGTGTGTTTTCTCCGCTTACCAGAAGTGGTAATGCCCTGTCGATGGAGCTTTTGGATTGCCAATTCTGGACAACAGAGATGGCGTACGTACTGTTGAAGCTAGCTGCAAAGAAGCAGATCAGAACGTTTGAGAAGGCAAAAGGAGGAGATCATGTCCAAGATCAAACGTATTCTTCTCCAAAATTGGTGAAGAAGACAAGACAGACAGACAGACAGACAACGAGATAGCAATCCAGCATGTTGCAGTGGAACAAGAAAGAAGTGCTCGCACAATGAGCAATAGTATGCATTGGGAGCGATGGCAACTGGTAGTACTCTGCTACTGCAATTACAATGCTGCACTTGAAGAAGATTCATACACAGTTGCAAGAACTGATCTCCTCCTCGCAAACATTACTGACACGAAGAAGAAGAAGAAAGTTGCAGCAGTAAGAATTGAGCTTTGCGGTTTGTTGCTAAAGCCTTCTTTCTACACTCATCATCAGGAACAACTTTGCTGCAAGCAAGCAAGCAAACAGTAAGCAAGAAGAAAGCCATGTCTCGAGAGAACACAAAAACTACGACAGATCTGCTTGCAGCTATGTTGTAAACTGAGAGCCTTCAAAGGTCTGGCCGAAACGCCAGTCGGAAGGGGCAGCATCCAAGGATGTGGTGGTTCTGCCATCGCTAGTGGTGATGCGGAAGGAGATGGCTTGCCCGACCAACACCGTGTTAGTTTGCCAGTTCATGCCCCAATTGCGCGTCATCGATTGCCATACGCCGCCATCGCCGCGCTTGAACTCCACGGCTCGGACATCTCCTTTGCCCCCGACGTTGGTGATGAGCACCAAGTTGAAGTACTTGTTGCCATTGATCGTGAAGCGAATGCCTCCATTCTTCACGCATGGGACCCTGACACAAACAAACAAACCGCAAAAAAACACAAGCTTCCTTAAGAGCTTAAGGTTGTCACGAACAGCAACAGAGACTGGACGAGGAGTGAGCTTCATCAAGATCATAGACGAAACTTTGCAGCAACAGACTGGGCCTTACCTTCTGAAGAGAACTGGGATGATGCCAGCTTTCCAGTCTGCAATGCGCGAGAACACAGGTTGCGCCAAGTCGAAATGCCGCAAGGGAGGGTTGCACCAGCCGCCGTTGTTGTTGGGCAAGGCTTCGTTGGGAGGACAGAAGTTGGTGGCCGTGACCGTCACTTTGGGAGTGCCTGGGAAGCAATGCTTGGAGCGGTAGCACATGATGGCATAGCAAGCTCCACACTTTGCACCGTTGTTGAAAAGCACGCTGCTCAACGCTGTAGACTCTGTGCCATAGCCTTGCCCATACAGGTTCCCGTAGCCGCAAGCTCCCCCTGCAACAGCACACAGCACAACACAGCAAAGCTCTCCTCTTAGAGGATCACCATCTTCTTCTTGTTCATAATCTTTCTCGTCCCTTCTCCCGACTTGCAGTAGACCCTTCAAGAGAACTAATCCCTTCAAGTGCTCAAGACAAGGGCTACAAACAGGACATACCCATGGTGCCTGAGGCGTCAGCGCCCCCATAGAAGGTAGCATGCGCGCTCCTCCAGTTCAGTTTCCCCCGCACATGAGGCCGGGCATCCACAGTGTCCAAAATGGAAGCAAACAGGATGGAGTAGTACAACAAAAACCCAACAGTAGTATTCCTCCTGCACCTGTGCTGCTGTTCAAGCCTTGCCCTCCGGACCCATCGCCTGGATGCAAAGCTTGGAGTCTGCAGCTGCTGCAAGACCCATTACATCATATGCTTAGAGAATTCACTGCAAGAGAGGGAAAGAGAGAGAGATCCGCATTGGATTCTTGCTCAATGTCTGGAGGCAATAACCAAACCTTGTAGCATGTATGTATCTTGAAGAACCCTTAGGTGAGATCTAGATGCAGAATGATTCCCAATTCTCTCTAAAACACTTTGACACCCAAGCTGAGGAAGAGGAAGACCCAACAAGTTCCATGGCTTTCTGAGTGTATTTCTCTGCTTGTTTTGTGGTTGTAAGCCTCTTGTACATATCTATACATTAGTGAGTCTGACTGAGCTTGGGGTAGTACTCAAGCGGAGCTTGACTCTACTGCTGTGTAGGTAAAATGTGTACAGGTAATATAGCTGACCTGATCATGATATGCAAGGAGAGACAAGGACCTTGAATCTGGTTTTGGGTGTGAGACTTTCTTTTGAAAGTTTCTGATTTTATGTGGTCAGAGAACTCTAGCATGTTGTAGGCATGTGATGTTGCTCAATTGCCATAAGTATTCATAGCTAGGAGAAGAGTGAAGGTTTCTTGCTGAATGTTTTGTTGTGCTACCATTGCACAATTCTATTGCTCATCACAGCAGTGCCTTGAATGTGGTGTAGGTACTTCAATATTACATTGAGAGAGAGAGAGAGAGAGCTTCATGGCTTGACAGCATGCAAGTTCCAATCAGAGGAGGGTGGTTATGATGATAAATCTTCAACTTTATTCAAGTTATTTGTTGCTCCTTACTGTTAAAATTGGTGGGTGACATTACCAAATATTCAATGATATGCAGAATCATGGGAATGCACAGACAGACACAGAGCCAGAGAAAGAGCTGTCCAGAGGTACTGAAACATGAACCCAGAAAGAAACACAAGTCCAAGAGTTACCAGACATGAAACAGCCCCAGCAGCAGCTCGCAGTCTACGATGACCAGTCTGCAACCCCATTGAGCTTTGCTGACTACTACTCCTTTATATCCCCAACTTTTCTTTTCTTTGAACTCAGATCGATTTGCTGTCTCTCAACAACACACTGTTGCAGCACTCATTTAAAAGTATCTTCAACAGTGTCACTCTCTATCATCTCTCATGGCACAAATTGGTTGAACTCCTTTATTGTTTCTCACTGTCAAACTCTCTCTCTCCTTCTCTCAACAACTCACTGATGACTCAAACATCTATCATCAAGTCCCTTTTTCTTTCTCTATCATGTGCAGATCATCACAGAACACTGTCAAACTCAGAGGTAATCAAGAACAGTAGTGTAATCTTTCAGGACCCAGATGAGAAACAAAGTTCTTCAAAACTAGGAAATGGGCATGTCTCTAAAGCTGCAGCAGTAACAAGACAGACAAATGATGATCTGTGTATGTGTGTGTGTGTCCAACAGAGATGAAGAAGGCCAGTTCAGATGCTTCTTTTTTGCCTGCTAATAATATTTTGCTGCAGCAATGTGGGGTAAGTGATCTGGAGAGGTGCTTGGTGTCAAGTGCTGCAGATGATGATGATGCATGTCAAAGAAGATGTCTCAGGGATGATGATGGTGAGAAAAAAAATTCTGAGAGTCTATGCCAAACAATAATAATGTAAGCTAAGCTTTGCAATGTGATTTTGGAAACAAAAACAGTTCGTGAGAGCTTGTTGATTTGAAGGTGGGTTTTGGTTTTTTGAAAATGGGGAGTTGTCAGCAGGAGGATTCAGAACAAGCTCTGGACAACAAAAGGGGATAGATAGATAGATAGATAAATAGATAAATAGATAGAAAGATATATTGTGAAGTGGGATATGGTGGATTGGACCTGGTGGGTGGGTGCGTATGAGAACGAAAATGGGTTCTGTAGAGGGGGAGCAGAGAACGAAAATGACGAGGTGGTTGCGGATCCAGAGAACGAGAAAAGTGAGCGAGACACAGCGACAAGAGCAGGGGGGACCTAGTAGAAGTAGGCAGCCGAAGATGGAAGCGCGCCGAGCCAGAGGACGAGGGACAGACAGACGGTTGACGACAGTTGAACAACCTCCTCCGTCCCGCCTTCGTCCCTCCTCCTTCTTCCACTTCCCTAGGTGGTAGATTCACAACCAGAATGGTCTGCGGTTTGCAACAGATTCAGAACCAGAATGTTCTGCAGTTGGCCACCAGCTTCAGAACCAGAATGGTCTGCAGTTCACAGATTCAGAAAAACCCAACGAAAAAAAAACAGAGGTCTGCAGTGGGCTGACAGATTCAGAACCAGAATGGTCTGCAGTTAGCAGCAGATTCAGAACCAGAATGTAATATTTGTATGTTTGTTTATGTACTATTACGATTCCAAATGGCCTCAGATGTCGGTTCTGAGATTGGATGATCCAGAATAATTCATGCCAGATGGGTACCCTGCCCCATTCCAGCATACTGAATGTAGGATTAAAAAACAGAGCCTGCTTTTTACGCCATGTAAAAGCCCACAGATGAGAGCGTTACGAAAATTCTTGACTCCCAACTTGTAGTCCATTATTTTCCGTAAAGCACCCATCCTGGGGCCTTTACACTACACATAAAGATTGAATTTTGGTAACTTGGCGATTTCTTTTTCAGAAAATGAAAAAAAGGGGGGGAAAAAAAGGGAAAAAAAAGAAGAGAAAACTTTGTGATTTTTAGGGGATTTTTTTGGCTGCTTTTTTGGAAATAAAAATAATTAAATTAGCCACATCTAGACCTACACAGCCCACCTAGGACGGTCACTATTTAACTCTAACTAACGCCGGGATCCATCCTCTCCAGGGGACCTACTCGAGGAATTTGAAAAAAAATAAAAAAATCTGCAGAATAGAATGTCTGACCCATTTTTATACCTTTGGAAGTTGGCAGCTTGGACACTAATTATATTATTTTCAGAAATGTCAAAATTTTCAAAATAAATAATTCGAAGAAAAAAATTTTTTTGAAGGAAAATATTGAGTGTTCACAAATCACCTATATGTTGCAAAATGAAAATTTCAAAATTAATTAATGATTTGACAAACATGTGTTGAAGTTGCCAAGGTACTACTATGGTATATCCTATGCTCCTGATCATTTTCAAGAGTTAATATCTTGGTGATTACCATTGTTTCCTTTATTGGCAAATTTTCACTAAATTTTGACCTGAAAAATATGGTTTCGACCTATACTGTTTATTGTTTATAATTTTACATTTGTTTGGGACCAGAAAGTCCATTAGACAAAAGGTAGATCATGGAGGACAAATTGTCCTTTGATACTAGCAGCATGCCACAAACTTGGCCAGGGCAATTGTGTTCATAATCTGCATGAGTTCAGCAAGAGTGCTTGTGTGGGTGAAGGGCAGGGTCAAACAAAAGTGTTCTCTAAATATGGTTTCAACCTATACAAAAGAATTTTTCATGGAAAAAAATATCAAAATTTGTCAAATTTTGAATTTTATTTTTTTCAAATCATCGAATTTTTATAATAAGTTTCAGTAGCTAGGCATTAACTTTCTCAATTCTATTTCATTTTCAACGATTTTTTAGTGCACCAGATGTGCCAATGGCAGAGGTTCAAGTCTTGTTTAGACACCAAAAACAACAGAGCTCTCCCCTTGAATCCAGCCTGCCTTGAACACTTAAATGTTTGATCACCAGCCAGTTTACCCTATGACCAAACTCAAGGTATTGGTGCTATCTTTTCCCGACTTTATGGATATCTCTAATTTCTCCTTTCAAAATCAGATTTTTACAAATTTAGTTGAATTTCTAATAACAAAAACTACTCCAAATTCAATGTCTCTTGCACCTTAGGTTTAAACATTATGAAACCACTTCAATGCATCCCTACTCATTGAGGGCTTTTCAATGGTACAAATATCTCATGCTCAAATTCTAATATTACCTTTGATTTTGCCATAATTTACATCTTTACCAACATATATGTTTGTCTTCCTAACATACACCTCATCCATTCTACTTAGATTAATCCCACAATTATTGTTCCAAACTTGTCCCATGTTTTTAAAGCGCACGTTATATAAGATGGCCAATGTTCCAACTTGTGCCCTATTTTCACAAACTTCAAAAATCTCCAATCTTCATTTAGGGGAATGAATATTCATCACATTTGAAGCTTTAATTAAATATTTTCACAAAATAAATGAATTACCTTCTTGCCAACCTTTTTGAATAACTTACTACACCACTTATGAATTTAGTTATTTATTTAGTTTTGGAAAAACAAATCTTTGTGTTTAAGGTTTTTCTTGAACTCCAAAAACTCATCCATAATGCAATGATTTCGTTTGAACTTTCACAATGATGAGACATTGCTTCACACCATCCTCACCTCTTTTCCAAATTGATAGTGGAGCACCCTTTTCATCGATTCAATTAAATGAATCTATGTCTATTCACAATGGATGTGAGAAGCACGAATGCTAGTATGAATATGGGTGTGGAATGTGGGTTTTTCTTTTGAGAGAGATTTGGGGTGTGAATGTGGGATATGACAAAAGAATTTGATTTCAACATAAAGTAGCTCTAATAATTACTCATTTTATTTCATATTGTTTGTCCTAAGTTTTATTCTTATAACCCATATAACCAATCTTAAAAGAGGATATTATAAGCTAGGGTCAGGCTTAGCACATTAAAAATGAATAATTAATTATTTTTAAATATTAACAAAATTAATTATTAAAATTTTCATCATTGAAAATTTAGCATTTGAGTGAGGTTCCTTTAAAATATAAATGTAAGTACCTAGTTCAACCATATATGGATGGACTTATACACCTTGAGCTACATACAACCTATTAGCATCAAGATCAAGAAGATTTCCAATAACTTGGACATATTGTAAGCATTAATGGGAGACTACAAATAATGAACCAAATACAAGTTGGTCATAAAAAAGGGATTTGGTGACTTTAGTTATACACTCCTTTATTATAACTAAGAAAAAAGGTTTGGTTATGTTGTGTTGTTATAATCAATCCTAAGTGCCAATACACAACTCCTCCACCACTATTACGATATGAGAATATTTTGACATATGGATTTATCAAAGATTTTGACACCTCAATGTCTCGTTTCAAAACAAAATTCACTACAAACTTTTAAGGATTATTTAATGTCAAGCCTAACCCTAGCTTGTGGTATTACAATATATCCATTTTAGGACTAATTAAAGTTTAATCACAAGCAAGCAAACCCATCCATGGGTGGTACCACTAGGAACCACCTCACCAAAATCCAAGGAAAGGTGAACTTAGTTTAATTCAATTTTTTAAAAATTAATATTTTTAAATTATCTTTTTTATTATTGATTTGCATCACATGAGCTTGTGTACTTCACCTATGTACACACTAATGAAAATTTGTAAACACTTACATAAGTTACACAAGTAAAAAAATTGTGTTTTTAAAACATTTTTCACATGTGTTTTTAAGATTATTAATTCTTTATTATTAAATGTCAAGTTACACCATTGTAAAAATAAAATAAAATTGTCAACTATAATCATTCTGGTATTGCCCAAATTGTTGATTAAAACAAATTATTATTATTATTACAATTTTGTAAACATGAATGTAATGGCCTTTCAAAACCTCTTAATCTTGATTTTCAAAAAAATTTCAAAAATTTGCAATTGCCTCAATCCAATATTTAATTTAAAAAATAAAAAGAGAACTATTTGAGGCCCTCCTAAAAATTAAAAATATTAAAATTTTGAAAAGTATCTTGGTTTTTTGTTGTTGAACAAAAAAAACCCCAAGTGTTTACTTTCATGAAACTTTTTCCTTGATCACTTGTTAGAATATTAAAACTTAAATTTTTGTAAATACAATTGAAGTTTCAAATTCTACATAAATTGGGTGATCTTTTTATATAAAATTTGGAATTAAAATTCTGCCTTAAATAAATCCTATGATATCATGAAGTTGGATGGGCTTAAAACATTTGGGGTGTGATGTTTCTAGTGGTATCACCCAAGGATGGGTTTGTGCAAGTTGTCATTAAAATTTAGTTGTGTGGTTGCTTGCAAAGGTAGTTGCAAGGTTCAATCCCAATATTCATGCTAACATCCATGCAATATATTGAAAAGTTTGTATCATAAATTCAAAAATTGAAGATATATGTATACATGGTAATATATGTAAGAAAAACTATGTTTGAAAATTTGAAAATTTTCAGAATTAAACATCAATGATCATACTTATCAAGTGATAAATATTTCCCCCCTTTGACCATTTAGAAACCATTTCAAACTTTCATTAAAACATTCTCTCAAGTTGCCATTAAAATTAATTTTTTATACTTTAGAAAAACACAATAATTTGGATTGAAAATCACACTTTCATTGTAGGACATAGTAATCGCAAATTTTATAATTTTACTTATCTTTGTCAAGTTTCCTACCTCCTTGGATGAGTGGTGCACCCATCAACTTTTGTTTGTTTTCAAGAGTTTGCACCATTCTATTGTTTCTTTTAGGGTTCCCATTGACTCTTTCTCATTAAACAAATTATAATTTTAGGTTCCAATTTCCAACCTCCCCTATCAATGAAGATGGGAAGGCTACAATATTTGTTCAATGGTTTGCAATTTTGGCCTTAAATGCCTTGGGAATCATTTACTTTTTATAATTTATAATCTAACATCTCCAATGGTGATACCCCAAACTAGAATTGTAACCTAAATGTGTTAAGCTAACTAGTGATCCCTATATCTTGGTTAATACAAAAAGGGTTTTGAACCCCAATAGTAGACTAACATCGCACGTGGCAAATGAAGATCCAATGATCCTTATCATCTTCACAAAGGCAAGGAAACACAAAGAACAAAGCACATGCACACACAAAGCAACACATTTACACATATTTTCCAAGTGTCATGATTTTTTTTCATGATTCACATAAAACTACATTCTTAATTTTGTAATTCTCAATGAAATTGGAGGTCGATGGAGATGTTATTTTGTGAAGGATTACACATGCAAGTTATAATTGTGATGGATTACAATCCTAAATGTTTCATGGACGGTATTACTAAAGATGGTGAGAATTGACAACACTTTTCAAACACATTTCAATTGTAAAGTTTTTTAATACATTTGTGGGACTTGTAGGTCTCAACAAGTTTAATTCAAAAAAAATCACCATTGATTCTACCTTTTCAAAGTTTTTGTATATGGATATGATGTTATCATTCAATCTCTAATTGAATTGTGTTATTTGTGTTGTTTGAAGTGTATATAAGCATATGTAGGTGGGGTTTTTTATGAAGCTAAGGACATCATTGTAAGTGTTGGAGAAAGTCCAAAGGTTAGTGACTGCACATGCATTAAAGAAAATGGCTTGGTTGCAACAATAAAGCAAAACATGTTAGGTGTGAATGCAACTTTTTGAACTCTTCGAATTATAGGAATTTCAAATACTCTTAAGCCTTTTCATTTGTCACTTGGTCCTCTAGAATCATAAAGAATCGTAAAGAGTGCACTCTAGTACTCCATGATGGAGGAGGGTTTTTCAAAATTGTAAAAGCAATGTTTATAACTTATGGCTTCTGTTTGTACTTTTTTTGAGTTTCATAATCCTTTGGTCATTCTTAACTACATGTGAACCTTGTGACCACATTGCAACTTTGAAGTCTTTGGAATTCTCCACAAAATTTACATTGTTTACATATTCTTTGGAAACCTTGGTTGTTTTAAGAGCTTTCCTTTTCTTGGTGGCCACTCTTTTATTTTGTTCTATAATCTTTGCCCAACAAGGTATGTCCTTTAGGACCAACCACAACATATGAAAAGAAGCTTATCTTTCTTTGGGTGCTTGGATTTGTAAAGCTCTAGCACTTTTTGCAACATGCATTGATTAGAAATGTTGATTTTGTTGAGACTGATTGCAACTTGGTAATTGTTTCAAATTTTGCAACTTGTGAATGTTACATGCTCATTTTGTCTTCAAACTTTTAGTTAAGCAATTCTCACAATTTGTACATCAAATGTTGTTGTAATGTAACAATGCATTCCCAAAACATTTGATTCTTTTATTTGTTCCTTTTGATAGGATCTTGTGTGATGTATAGCACCAACTTATAAAAAGGATTTTCCTCCTTTGTCACAAAGTTCTTTCCTTTCCTTGTTCTTGTGGTTTTAACAACATTGGGTTTTAGTGTCACCATGCTTATAAGCAATAAAATTCACATACAACATTAACAAGGTCATGTAGTCAATGATGACTAATTAATATACAACATTTTTTCATGATCTTTGTATCCTCCACCAAATTGTGAAGCTTATTGTGAAATGTCACAATGTTGGTGTTTTATTTGCAAGCAAGGGTGACCTTTGGGGTGCACTTTTTTTGCTATTTATAAGTAAGGGGGTTGCATTTCATAGTTGGTATACCCAAAAGGAGCATCTAATGGGCAAATTATTACATAGGACAAGTTTGGGGTTTTAGAATATTTACAGCATTACATAATGTGTTGTTGTGTGCCTACAATTAAGATAATGTTATATTCAATAAATAAATATACCTAGAAATGTATTGGATATTATATAAATGTCCTTTTGAATCCTTCAAATAAATTATTAAGTATTGCAATTGAATTCAATTTTTTTTCATAAAAAAATAACATATGTGTTTAACAATGTTCATTAAATGCACTTGATCAAATTATAAACCATATGACAATTTTGAAAGGCATATAAAATTCCTTCTATAGGGCTACATGGAAAAGGATTTTATTTTATTTGGGGGTCATTTGGTTGAATTTTTGTATCCATTGGGGTTGAAACTTTAAGCCCTAGGTTCAAGTCACATGAACAAGACAAAATCATGCAAAAAAAAGTGATGAATATGTAAATATTGATGCATAATTATATATGTAGTGAAAAATCACCACCACCATATGAATTTTTTAATATTGAATTTTTTTCTTAATTAATTTTTTCCTATGTAAAAATTATTTTGATATATAAATAAAATATTGCTACATATTCCTATGGTTCCTAGGGATACTCAAACCATGAATGCACCCATCAAGATTGAATCGCTATTGTAGACCCTTTTGCTACCTTTCATTGGAGATGTTCTAAAGGGAAGGCTTGATCCCAAGGGCTTCCATGAATTTGAAGGTTACAGCCTCAAGGGCATAGGCTCCAAAGCTAGGGAAGGCCCAAAAGAGCAAACCTTCCCTAGCATAAAATATGAAAGGTCTTGTATTCAAATGGTGGATGGTTGCACACAAATGGTGGAAGGTCCTTGAATTGACAAAAACAAATCTTTTCTATGTGGATTTGCTTTCAAATAAAACAAGAAAAGCTTTGGAATCCTTGTGCATTCTAAAAACCCTAGATGTCTAAGGGTTAAACACAATTAAATTTTTTTTTATCTACAAGTACAAACATAGTAAACTCAAAAAAATCTTCAAGCAAAAAGGTAAACCTCATAGGGATAAATACTCTAGCACCTTTGCAACTTCAACACTAGTTATATTATTTATAGCAATGTCAAAATCTTTTTTAAAATTTTTTTTTTTTCAAAGAAACACAATTTTATGAGGGAAAATACAAAATCTTTCGAAATATTCAAATTTTCAACATGGAATCCTTAAAATGAATTAAGTACTTGACATAACACTTTCATTTTCCTCAATTCTAGGTCTATTTTTGGATTGTAAAGCACTTTGAGAAACTTTGTTTCCTAGTGTATTTGAAGGTCACCTTATGTCCATGAATATCTCTCCAACAAAATTGGAGGGATCTTATGCCTATCATGTAAGAGTGAAAGGAATTCTATGCCTAGTTTTAGGTGTGAGATCTCTTGACTAGATGTAAGATCCCTTTCCTAAGTTGTAGGTGTAAGATCCCTCCTATTCTCAACACCTCATGATTTATGTATGTTTATGCTTGCAATCAAGCATGGTATTTTTTATAAAAATTATTCTTTAGCACAAGATGTGGTCACCCATAACACAATTTAGTCAAATTTGGTTTTTTTAAAAAAAAAATGCTGGTAGCAACATTTAAGGTTCTTCCTATTTTGTAGCTACCTATTGAAACCCACTATAGAATCTGAGCTCCCACCCATCCTATTGTGATTATTTTCAATATGTGCCTCATAAGTCGTAGGAATAAGTGCAATATAATCTAGTAGATAATATATTCAAAGATGGAAAACAAAATAGCAAGATAATTAATTTACAACTGTTATATAAGTCAAATTATTAAGTTGCATTACCTTTAAATGTTCAACTTGGAGTGAGTGGGTGTGTTTGTTTAATTTAATTTAATTTTTTCATCACTTGTGAGCATCTAAAGAGAGGGATTTTACATTAAATGGTGACAAATTTCACCGAATAACTTATAAGAGTTGGTAAAAAAAATAACCCCCTTAAAATCCACCTGGAAATTTGGTGAAATTAAAAAAAAATTTTTTTTTGAACTTTGGTGACTTTTCTCAAAAAACAAGGAATATGCAACAAAACGTTCTCCTTAAATTTATATTTTTTGAATTTGTGAGAAATTTTGCACAAAAAAAAAACCTAATCTACAAATCATGATATTCATTATCACAATACCTTTTAGGTTGGGTGATAATTATAATATTTTTAAAATGTTGAGTTTTCTAAATTGTACCTACCAAAAATGTCAAAAATTAAAGAAATTTTGAGACTCAAGATAGTAGTATGAGTTGTATTTAAGATGATCATTTTCCTCATTTTTCTTAATTAGTATCTCATACATAGATGATTTATTAATCAATTTATTTTACCTATGTTTAAACTATAGCTCTAATATTTATTAGAACTCACTTAAGTTATCAAATAAAGTGAGGTCCATGTTGCTTGCAACCAAGAACTATGATGAGAAGAGAATATAATGTCCATGGGTGGTAAACAAGATGTAAATTTGACTAGTTTTAGTATTTTTGGGAAAGTTTTGTAACAACAATTTTATCAAAAATTTGAAAAAACCCTGATTGCAGTCCAATTAAGAGATAATTCTTTAAGTTCTAAACAATGAAACAAAGAATGTGCTAGAACCCTGTCTGCAAATAGTTACTACACATTACAGTTATCCATAAAGTCACCCTGTCTTCACCCCTGCTTTCACCCCCCATACCCTCTTTGAGTGGTATCCACGAAGTAAGGAAAATTTATTAAATCTCAGTATGAAATGCTGAAACCCAGCATCATTTAATGCACAAGGTTCGAATGTAATTATAGTAGTTGTACAGGTAGGAGGAGGACCAGTGAGTAAAAATATATGTAGCAGCATTGGAGGCGCTCAGGAAAAAGGAAAGACAGGATGAAACTTAGTTTACCACCAAAAAAATTGCTGGAAAAATTAGTCTGGGTCCCAATTATTTCAAATCATCAAATCCAGCAATCCCATTGGTCTGAAAAAAGAAACTCTTCAAACCCTAAACCCTACCTATTGTGCTGAACATTGAAAATGAACAATGGTCCCTTTCTACTATTCTCATTGATCCTCTAAAATTCTCATAAATTTACCAAACCTTATTACACATTTAGTTTGGATTGTGTAACCTGGATCAAGACTGGAGATTAACTGTTATAGAATGAAAGGCATAATCTGCCACCTCGGCAGATTCTGCCAAACAGAATCAGCACAGGCACATTCATCCATACAATAAGCACTGATATTGTGCAGGATAGGCTCCCATGTTAGTAATTTGAAAGTACCCATTTTCACACACTTGTCTTGGTTATGGACTAGGGTTGGTTTTTTTAATTTAAAAAAATATATTTAATTAAATCATTTT
>Ga0116229_10004328_pt1 | contig 23281 bp, 19 predicted proteins | sample S1TSphgellanicum_3_FD_87313 | JGI IMG/M metagenome (GOLD analysis project Ga0116229, IMG submission 87313) | Host-associated microbial communities from peat moss isolated from Minnesota, USA - S1T2_Fc - Sphagnum magellanicum MG | ecosystem: Host-associated > Plants > Peat moss > Unclassified...
CAGGTTTCTGTACGCACAGCGTCCCACAGATGTCATTGACAGCTTTATCGCCGGGACCGAAGTCCGCACGAGCTTTGAGCTGACGGATATTTGGACCTATATCCCGACGGGGATGGTCTCGGATTATCGAATTGGCTATACCCAAGGGACGGGAACCGGCCAAACGCAATTACAAAGCGTGACGCGCTGCGACCAAAATGCGGTCGCCGCTAAGACATGTGCGGCACCGACCGTTGCCAACGGCGCGATCACCGCCAATCCATCTTGCGTTGCTAATGGTGATTGCCTCCTTCCGACGACGTTTGCTTGGCAGAATGGCGGTCTGATCGTCGGCAATGCTGGAAGTACGCCCAGCGTTCCAAATAATTACCTGTTCTATACGGGAAATTTCAGCGGCACAGGTCGAACCGACATTATGTGGGTTCCAGTGCAGACGGATCCCAGCTCAAATAGCGGCTTTGCTCGCTCCACCGCGAATAACATCCTCTTTTGGGTGTTCGCGCCTGATGGCACGCACAAAACCATCGTCGGGCAGAATGCGCCCAATTACGGAGATGGCAAAAATGGGTATCTTCCCCAGATCGGCGATTTCAACGGTGACGGGTATTCCGATGTTTTGTGGTGTAATGAAAGCGAGACGGCAAGCGATCCTGATGTGCCGAAATCGACCAATTGCCAGCTTTGGACCAATAACGGGTCTGCTATAGACTGGTCCGGCTCCACAAAAACCCAGCAAAACGTATTTACGACCGCCAGCGACTCAGCCGGGACAAACTTTAATTTTGGCTCCGGTTCGTCGGGATCGGCCTCACCGCTCATCGGCAATTTCAGCGGCGACGGCAAGTCGGAAATTATGTGGATTAGAAATTATGGCAATAGTTCCGACCCGTCGCAAGTATCGAAGCTTCATTCCGATGGCAACATTGCCACAATTAGCAGCAATATAAATTTTTACGAACAGCATGTAAATATACCGGTTGATGTAGATGGTGATGGCCGTACCGACATTCTGGCCTTGCTTAGTACCCGCGATATAAATAGTAGCAGTGGTCGGTACCAAGAAACGCAGACCGGTGCCGGCTGTGGTTTAAGTATTACAGCCGCACCGAACGTTTGGATGAATACAACGGCGACCCCAGCCTCGGGTGATCCGTCAAGTTTTTCATTTAGCAATATAACAACGACACAGACCGGCTCGCTACTTAGTTTCCCATCGTCTGGGCAATATTCAAATAATACCTATCTCAATTACGTCGTCGGCGATTTTAACGGCGACGGAAAAATGGATATACTGTGGTTTCCATCTGCTACAGATGGCTCGGGGAGGTCGTCGAGTGATCCTGTTCATCTTTGGCTTGGGCGAGGCGATGGAAGCTTTGTCAGCAGCATTCCGGTAGATGGCAACGGCAATGCGTTGACGCCGCCTTGGGGCACGATTCCTATCGTTGGCGATTTCAACGGCGATGGTAAGACAGATATTGAATGGGTCTATGCGAACCCGACGACCAATGTGGCGAGTTCCGGCGGCGGCGGAAGCTGCCCCGGACAGCTCACCGACGTTGCCCTTGTTTGGCAGGGCACCGGCAATGGAGCCTTTAACGCGGTTTCGAATGGTCAAAAAATTAGCCAATATGGTCCGGTGCAGGCCGTTGCCGGCGACTTTAATGGTGATGGGAAGACAGATATCTTTGTTGTCGATACAGATGGAGCCTTCGGGTTTTCCAATAATATCGGCGTCCTATTGCCAAGCGATGGCGTGAATTCCGATCTTATTTCCACCGTCTCATCGGGCCTGTCGGTCAGTTCGCAGGTAAGCTATGCAACTTTATCTGGTAAGAATAGCGTCTACACGCCCGCGACGTCGCCAGCGGCATATCCATCGTTAAACGTCGTTGGGCCGTTGCAGGTTGTGTCGAAGGTTGCTTCCGATGACGGCGTTGGCGGAAGCTTTGATTATGTTTCGACCTATGCCTATTCGCAGGGGGTCAGCGACCTACACGGTAGGGGTTTTCTGGGTTTTAACGGGGTCAGTATTACGGATAATCAAACAAATGTTGTTCAATCAACTCAATACTCGACCAACTTCTGTTCGCGCGGGATGGCGATATCGAGTACCAAAATGATCGTGGGTAGCGCTGAGTTTCTGAATAGCTCTGTCAACTCCCTGTTTTGTCACATTTTATCCACGCCGACGACGGCCGCGACGGTTTACTTTCCCTACGTCGTGTCGAACGTCTCAGAGGAATGGGAGCTTGGGAGTGCTGCTAACTCCCAGCCTCTTAAAACCACTTCTAGCGAATATTATTATGACCAATTATCGCCCGGTAGCGGCGGTAGTTTCACCGCAGCCAACCTTGACGGAAATCTCACGGCGTCTTCGACCCAGGTTTCAGAATCGAGCGGCAAGACATTTAGTACCGTCACGAAAAACGCATATACCGATAGCCAGTCTAACTGGTGTCTCGGGCGTGTGACCTCGAGTTCGGTGACATCCAGCGTTACGATGCCGACCGGAATAACCAGTCCGCCCTCAATCACGCGCAATTCGACTTTTGCTTATGATTCGGCAACCTGTTTGCTGAAGCAGGAGGTGACGGAGCCGTCTTATGCCAGCAGCGATCCGTATGGTCTTTGGAAGGAGACCGATTATATACGGGATGCGTATGGCAATATTCAGGAGACGGATGTTCACGCCTGGATCCAAGGCGCCGTTGGCGTGCGCAAGACCCTGACACCCACGGACACAAATTTTCATCAGTTCATTGCGTCAACAACGAATGCCCTCGGTCAGACATCATCGTTTCAATACGACTACCGATTCGGCAAAGTGACTCAGACAACCGACCCTAACATGATGCTGACCAATATGACCTATGACGGTCTTGGGCGGCTCACGTCGGCTGAAGCGCCTCATCCATCGGGGATCGCCGGGGAAACCGTCAATACCAGTTATATTTACTGCACGCAAAAACCGCTGCCGTCCAATGTTTCATCCTGCCCCAGCTATGGCGGCTATGTCGTCCAGGCCCAAACGATGAGTCGTAACGGGTCTCAGCAGATCGCGCCGATCACCAACGTCTATTATGACGGCATGGCCCGCAAGCTCGCGACCGATATACAGAGCTTCGACGGCTCGACCTTCAGCCGGACGGCGATGGGTTATGATGAGTATGGTCGGGTTCTGTGGGGTAGCCGGCCGTATTTTCTGAACGGGACGCTCCCGACGCTACCCAAGTCCTTGGATCCGACAAAGTGTCTCGGGCAAACCAATACTGCTTTAGTCACGGTCAATTGCTATGACGCGATCGGGCGGGTGACCACTCAGTACCTGCCGAATGGCGCGTCGACGACCACGAGCTTCAATGGGTATTACACGGATACGGCGACCGGACTCTCGGGCGTCCAGGAAGTCGATACCAACGGCGACGGCGAAATCTATGCGGTTCTGAAGGACGCGATGGGTCACACGATCGAGGTGACCGATGCCCTAAACCATTCTTCGACCTACAGCTATGATTCGGTCGGTAACATGTTAACCGTGACGGACCCGGCCTCGAATGTCGTCACCTTCACCTATGATCCGGTTGTCGGGCTGCGCAAGATTGGGATGCAGGATCCGAACATTCCTGCGGTCTCCTCCACGTTGCCGTCGGTTTCCTGGACCTATGACGGTCTTGGCGAGGTTCTGACCGAGACGAATTCGAGCGGCACGACGAATTTCACCTATGATGCGATCGGACGGATGACTAGGCGGGCTGAGCCGTCTCTGACCTCCGGCTGGCATTATGATAACGCGTCGGGCGGCCCGAACAATGGGCCGGGTGTGTGCATTGGCCTGCCCGATCTTGTCAATGCCGGGGTGTCGTCCAAGAGTTATAGTTATGACGGTTGGTGTCGCCAGAGGGCGGTGACGCAGACAATCAACGGGGTGCAGCAGACGATCGGCACGGGTTATGACGATCAATCTGGCAAGATCAGTACCAGCACCTATCCTGACGGTCTAATCACCCAGACCGACTGGAACGCACAAGGCTATGTGTCGGACACGAAAGTCCAGAAGCCCGGTGCGTCGTCGATGTCGCGGTTCGTGACGATCAATGCGGAGGCGGATCCTACGCTGCGGCCGACGCAGTTCACCAGCGGCGACGGGGTCGTGTCGAACTGGTCGTTCGATCCGACCACGGGTCTCCCGACCACGATCGAAAGCACGCCAACGAGCGGCGGCGACATCCAGAATTACATCTACGGCTACGACAATCTCGGCAACCTCACGAGCCGGGAGACCCGGAGCTCTCAGGTGCCGTGGTACAACACGAATTACAGCTATGATAAGCTGAACCGCCTGACCCAGAATGTCGATTCACGCGACACCGGCTATGCCCAGGCCTACTCCTATGACGCCATCGGGAACATGACCTGGCGGTCGGATGTGGGGAAGATGAACTATGGCGAGTACGGCGCGGGTCCGCATCAATTAACCAGTATCAAGGCTGATGCGGACTCACCGTACATCGCCTCTCTCAACTCAGGGCCGCTCAAGAGCTACGCGCACACCTCGTTCAATCGGGTGGCGTCGGTGACGCTCGGCAACAACTCGACGCCGACGCTCGAATATGGCTATGACGAGACGCATCAGCGGGTGAGGCAGATGCTGCTGACCCCGGCGGGGGTGATCACCAGCACGATCTATTACTTCCGCGGACCGGGAGTGATGCTGGAAGAGCAGGTCAATGGCGACGGCTCGATTGAGTGGCATGATTATATCGGCAGCGCCGCAGGTCTCACCGGTGAGTACTGGTCGTCGAACGAGAGCGGTGCGCCGGCACCCAAGACACTCTATTTTCACAGCGATGCACAGGGCACGATCAGCGCGATCTCGGGCAGCAGCAGCGAGCAGGACAGCTACGACCCGTTCGGCAAGCAGCAGAATTCGAACGGCTCGTCCGATCCAGGCTGTTCGCTGCCGTCTGGCGATGCACAAAGCCGCGGCTGGATCGGCGAGGAGCGACTCCCGGCCGGGTGTCTGGTCAATCTTAATGCCCGGCTCTATGACCCGCTGACGGCGCATTTCCTGGGGCCGGATTCCCAGGTAGGGCAACCGTTCTCGACGCAAGGCTGGAACCGGTATTCCTATGCCGGCAACAACCCGATGACGTTTACCGATCCCACGGGGATGTGCTTCCTCGGGTGTTTCTGGAAGTCGGGGCTGTTTAAGGACGTCGCGGCGCTGGCGGCCGCGTATATTCTCGATCAGGTAGGGTTGCCTGGTGTGGAGCTGGCTTACGGGATTGCTCAAACCACAACGACGGCGGCGATTAATGCGGGCATTTCCGGTGCCGTCCATGGCGCGATTTCCACGGGGACGCTCAAGGGAACACTTTTATCTTCAGCCGAAGCGCTGACTGATTTCGGGATTGGTGAGCTGAAGGAGATAGGCGGCCCAGATAGTATTGCCAGCATGTTGCACGGTAATGCGGGCGCTGGCGGGATTTTGGAGGGCGCGGCAGCCAACATCGTATTGCATGGCGCAGCAGGCGGCCTCTTCAGCGTTGCAAATGGCGGCAAGTTTCAGTCAGGATTCCTCGCTGCGGGCTTTGTGGCGTCGGCCGGTCCAGACGATGGTGATGATCCCGCCTCAAATATCGCAGGCTATATCGCAAGCGCTGTGAACGGTGGGTTGGGATCTGTCATCGGTGGCGGTAAGTTCGAAAACGGTGCTGTCACCGGGGCGTTCGAATACCTCTTTAATGAAGGCAGTCATGACCTGCGCCAAGCGTGTATAGGCGGTAACCTTGGTGCCTGCACCGCAGCCGTACAGGCGCAGCCCGGTGGCGACCAGATGGCGCAGTCAGTGACTCAGTTTGTCGCAGGTACTGCCGCTGCGGGAGCCAGCGGAGCATTAGCCGTTACTGTCGGTGGGGCCTTATTGGGCGGCGGAGCCGCAGAAGAGGGATTAAGCGGAACGGCGCTTGCTCGGAGTTTAGGTCAAGCTGGTGAAGATGCTGTTGGTATCGCTGGGAATACACAGCGAATTGAGTCCTTGACGGGAACAGCAGCCTATAGAATTCCTGATATTCTTGATGAAAGCAGCCAACTCATTGGTGAAGTTAAGAATGTTGGCAATCTGTCTTATACCAGTCAGCTTCAAGATTTTAATCTCTTCGCCCAGCAGAATGGGTATGAGTTCCAGCTTTTTGTCCGGCCCAGCACGATCCTTAGCGGCCCGTTACAGAGTGAAATAGGAGCTGGCAATATCACTCTTATGCATATACCGGGCCCATGATAATGAAATCTTCTCACAAGACGCCAAGAACCGCTGCTGAGCTTATGGCATCCTTAGAGAAGGACCCTGACTATCAGAAGCGTGTTGCCCTAAAGAGACAGGCCAGACAGCAGGTTATAGCTGACTTAGAGTTGGTCAGCCGTCCTATTCTTGCTGATCTTAAGAAGGTGGGTATAACCGTTAATTCTCTTGATGAGTTGCGCACAAGTGGCCAGAAATATGAAGAAGCGATCCCGATTTTGGTATCTTGGCTGACAGTTACAAAAGATGATAAACTTAGAGAAGCATTGGTTCGTACTCTTTCTGTGCCTTGGGCTGCAGAGAAAGGGCAGCGTGCGCTGATTGAACTATTTTTATCTCTGAGTGAAACTGAACATCGTCCTCTTAAGTGGGCAAGCGGAAACGCGCTTTCTATCTTGGCTACCGGCGAGTATTTGGAGCAGCTAATAGAAATTGTGAGAGATCGGCGGCACGGAACGGCGAGACAGATGATCGTGCTCGGTCTCGGGAATCTGCCGGGCGAGAGGAGCAACGGTACTCTGATTGACCTTCTTGATGACCCCCAGGTAGCTGGTCACGCAATTATGGCACTCGGGAAGTTAGGCGCTGTGGAAGCGGCCGAGAGGATTAGGCCTTTTTTGAAGCACAGGACTGCTTGGGTACGCGAGGAGGCAACCAAAGCTTTATCATTTATCGATGCCTCATCAGGGCGAGCTAACGACCGGACTTGATTAGAATTACGGTGCCAGTTCACTTAATTCCCGCCGTGTTTAGGCAGAGTTCGAGCGCGAACTGATCCGCGCGCGTACTGGCGAAAGCCGCGAACGTGCCAAGGCCCGAGGCGTGAAGCTGGGCCGCAAGACGAAGTTGACACAGCACCAGCAGCGCGAGGCGATCCAGAGGCGCGAAAAGGGCGAGGAGACGCTTGCAGAAATCGGTCGCAGCTACAATGTCAGCGAGTGGACGATTGCGAGGCTGGTAGTGTGATGGTGGCGCTATCTGACGCCGTAGGGGGGCGGTCGATGCGAGTAAAACAAAATGGGAAACTAACGGTATCTGATGGCCGTATCCACGTGATATTCGATGGAGAAAACAACAACACTGAGCGCATGTATATCAACTTTTTATCGCAAACTACGCGGATGCGCGCTGACGTAGCTAAAATATTAGAGAGTAATGTCGGTCAGATAGAACACCCTATCTCACTTCATTTAGTAAGGACGTGGATTTCTTCTATAAAGGGTGTCGCATTCACTGTCAGACACCGACAAAGATCTGTGAAACTCAGGGTATCAGTGGAACGTGAAGGCGAGACAGTAACATTCGATATTGGAATCATGGATCAAAATAGGTCGAGCAATTTGCAGAATGTACAAGAGGAGCGCGATATAAGTTTCCTATCTGCGTGGCTGAAAACGAATATAGAAGAGTGACAAAGCCGATGGTCCCGGTTTCGGCACCGATACGGCGATACCGGACGTTCGACATTCGGCTGCGATGGGCCGAAAGCTGTGTGGCCGCTTCCCCAGATCCTGCAACGCCATCAGCGCATCGTATGTCATCGGCTCATCGCGCCCCGGCATGCGCCCTCGATGCGGGATTCCCGCCGCAGATCATTTGGAAAGCCATTGCGCATACGCCTGCACATCGATCATCGGCACGGTCCCGCTGAACTGAAGCATCGAAATCAGCCTGAACAGAAAAGCGGTGGCGGGCTTGCCGCCGATGAACGTCTCGTACGTTCCCGTTTGCTGGTCGCGGCAGAAATAGCCATGGGCGGCAATGCAGCCGATATCCAGTCGGCCCTCTGTTTCCTCGCCGTCTAGCGCGTCGCTGAGCGGCTGACCGAAGGCCGGGGTCCAATCGCTTTCGAATGTCAGAATGCCGCCGATGATCGGGATCAGAGGCTTGGCGGGATAGGTGCCTTTGGCATAGGGGATCGGGAGGCTCGTGCGATGCAGGCGGCGGACGCTCGCGACCTTCTTTTGCGCGTATTCGACTTGGCCGGCATTGATCGCCTGCTTCGCCTCGAACACGGCGTAGACGCTCTCTGCAGGGACAATCGTCTGCCCCTGATAGTTGAAGATGAAGGGCGAGTATTGGCGGTCGAACACGACGACGTCGATCTGTTCACTGAATGCGCCCTGGCTGTCGACGACATGCGCGGTTGCGGCTTGGTAGCGCTCGGGGAGGTACGCCTTGAGCATCTCCAGCCACACCGCTTCGCTGGCGTCGCCCTTGGTGCCGGGATGGCCGAACGTTCTGCGCACCGTTTCCAGCTTCTGCTGGATATCGTCATGCAGGCCGGCCAGCAGCGTCGAGAGAGACCAGGCGGTCATGCGGAGCCCTCCTGAAACGGCGGTGTCGGTGCGATGCCGCGCGCGATGTCCAATGCGCGCGCCGGATCGACCGCATTCGCGGGATAAGCGTCGAGGACGATTGCCGGCAGCAGGCGCTGAGAGAGATCCGAAAACGTGAAGCCATATGCGCTTCCCTTCTGAGGGCCGGTCGCCGCGACCAGCGCGTCGATCTGGTGCTTGGTGAACCCGAGCTGCTTCAGCGGGTCCGCCAGCACGGCATGGCGTTGTATCTCATCGGGCCGCGAAAAGCTTAGTATGTCCGCCGCCCGGCGCTTCACCGCCGGGTCGAGGGCGCCGAGTCGGTTGGTGCACATGATGACGGCGGCGGGCAGCCGGCCGTTCCCGAGCCGGTCAATGCCGCGGATAAAGGCATTTACCCCAGCCCGGTCTTCATGATGCATCTGGGCGGCCTCCCGCGACTGAGCGAGGGCATCGGCCTCGTCGACGAGGAGAATCACGGCTCCGCGCCCGCGTCCGGAGCTGCTTTTCAATTTGCTGGCTTCCGCGACGGTATAGTCAAAGGCCGAGGAGAGGAGCTGCGTCATCTCGCCGACGCGCCCCTGGCCGCGAGTCGATAGGCTCAAAGGGAACAGGGTGACGTCGATATCTTCCTGCCGCGCCACGGCGTCGCCGATGCTTTCGGCAAGCGCGGACTTGCCCGAGCCGACATCGCCGGCCAGCACGACCAGGGGCGGCCGCCGCAGAACGGCATTCAGAACGCCATCCGCTTCGGGATGGTATTTCCTGGCCCAGGATTCAAGCCCGGCGGGATTGACCAGCAGGGCCAGGATCTTCGTCAGGCGCGTCTTGTGATCGTCGAGACCGACGAGACGGGACAGGCGATCCCGCGCGTCTACGTCGGGATAGGTGATCCGGCGTTCGAAAAGTTCGTCGAGGGCGGGCTTGTTGGTCATCAATAGCTCCTCACGCTGGCACGGTTGAGCGCCCGCCCGCCCGAAGAATAGGTGCGATCGTCGCTGAGATAGCCGCTCACGCCAGGCTCCGGCATGCCGGGGCGCGTGAACGGGAGGCATTTCCTGAACGCTTCCTTCTCCGACTCGCTCGCGCCGTACCAGGCCGAGCTATACCTTAAGAAGCTATGGAAGATCGCATTATCGACGTTCGCGCCTGGCCGTACCCGTCCCGGATCGTCGTCGTTCGCCGCCAGGCCGTTCAGGTCGTGCGCGGTATACCGCAAGGCGGGCTCGATCCAGTTGCCGTCGCGTTTAAAGCCGTAGGTGACAGTCTCGAGATAGCCCGCCGTCAGGAATTCGTTGATCTCGGCCTCATAAGAGGCAATGTCCGCGTCGCTCGGTCTTCCATAGAAGCGCTGCATGCGTTTCAGGTCGGCGGCGACTTTCGCGGCCATGTGCCGCGCATGCGTCACCGTGAAGGTCTGCGATTCGGAAAGGGTATAGCTTTGGGTCATGGTGCTTCTCACACTTGGAATGTCGAGCCGAAGACCTTCTGCCAGTAATAGACGGTCCCCTGTTTGGTGGGGGCGGCGAGCGCCGCGTCGATAGCATCGCCGGAGTCGAGCGCAGCCTCGACGATGGCATCGGCCTCGGCGGGGGTATAAAGCCGGCTGACGTTGTTCTTGGCATTGACGGGATCGATGATCCTGACGGTTTCCGTAAAGGTTCGGACCGCCGACGCCTCGTAATAGTCGTCGAATAGGATCTGCTCGCGCATATTGCTGCGCGCGACATAGGTGAAGAAGTGTTGCAGCGCTTCGGGGTAGTCGGAAAAATCGAGCCCCAGGTCCGCCAGATGGGCGAGGATTAGCTCGATCATGAACGACTTGAAGCGGAAGCCGTCTCGCTCGCGTTTCAGGTTCCGCGCCCAGAACTTCACCAGCCGCGCGACCTGGGCGAAGTGCGTTTCATGGGCCTGCTTGCGCTTCCTTATGAATTCGAGGTGACGCGGGATGCAGGTTTCCAGAAACGTCCCGTCGTCCTGGCTGACAAGATTCCCGTACCAGTCCGGATCGCCGTTATAGAGAATCGGCACCACGTCCACGTCAAGGCCCGAGCCCCTGAAGGAGACGGTCACGCTGTAGGTGTTGGGCTTGACCTGGTCGGGGCTGAAATTCGGGAAGGCCTTGCGCAGGCGCTCGGCCAGATAATCCAGCAGCCTCGGAACGTCGCCCGGCGCGTTGGCGCCGCTGATGTAGCAGGCGACGTCGATATCGTTGAGCGAGCGCAGGGCGGTGCCCTTGGCGAGGCTGCCGGCCAGCATCATCTTTTTCAGCGTGAAGTCCGGATGCTCGGCGAGATAGCCCTCAAGTTTCTCCCGCAGCCGCCGCGCCTGCGCCCGGTATTCATCGGCCTTGTCCTTGGGCAGGTTGACCTTCACCTGCGCGAAATCCGCTATGTCCCTGTGGTCGACGTGCTGTCTCGCCATCGTCTCGTCCTTGAGCTTGCCATGGCGAAGTCGTCATGACATATATGTCTCGTATGTGCATATTAGATTTGTGAAAGGTCGTCAAGTCCAACATGTCGAGTTCGCCATGACCCAGGAATCCGCCCCGTCCGAACTCTTCAGGGAGCGTCTGAAGGCCGCCCGCGAGCTGCGTGAATTGAAACAGAGCGAACTCGCCGAGCGGGCCAAGCTGCCGCCCAGCTCCATCGCCCATTTCGAAGGCGGTTCCCGCAAACCCTCTTTCGACACGCTCCGGCGACTCGCCAATGCGCTGGAGGTCACAACCGATTATCTGCTGGGCCGCGTCGACGATCCCGGTCTCGCCGAAGCGGGCGATCCTCTGTACCGAGATATCGGCAAGCTGACCGGCACGGACCGAGAGATGGCCAAGAATTTTCTTGAGATGTTGGCGAACAAATCGAAGGAAAAGAAAAAATGACGAAGTCGGCCAACCTCGCCTTCCGTCTGAAAATGGCCAAGCAAAAGGCGGAAGCGTTTCTGCGGGACGAGGGGATCACGAGCCTGCCGGTCGATCCCTTCGCCATCGCCCGCAGCCGCGACATCGAGGTTGAGCCGAAACCCGGTACGGCGGGCGGCGTGTCCGGTATGCTGCTCCGGCACGGCGACGTGTTCGGGATCTTGTACGCCACGCATATCAAGAGCGAGGGGTTCCAGCGCTTCAGCGTGGCCCATGAGCTGGGGCACTATTTCCTTGAAGGACATATCGACCATGTCCTGCCCACAGACGGGATTCACACCTCGCATGCGGGGTTCGTTTCCGCAGATCCCTATGAACTCGAGGCCGATCAGTTCGCGGCCGGATTGCTGATGCCGGCGGGACTGTTCAAGCGTGCCCTGGGGCGGCATGAGGCCGGGTTGAAGGCCGTCGAGGCGATGGCCGAGCTTTGCCAGACTTCCCTGACGGCGACGGCGATCCGCTACGCCGAATTGACGGAGGACGCCGTCGCGGTCGTGATCAGCACCGGCCAGATCGTCGATTTCTGTTTTTTCTCCGACACGCTCAAGTCGCTGCCGCAGCTCTCGTGGCTGCGGAAGGGAACGGCGGTGCCTGCGCACACCGCCACCGCGCAGCTTAATGGCGATGCTCAACGCGTGGCGCAAGGCGACAGGGTGGAGGAGGATATCGATATCAGGGATTGGCTTGGGGGAACCCGGTCGGCCCGCGCGAGCGAACAGGTCTTCGGCCTCGGCGGCTACGGCAAGACGCTCACCATTTTGACCTGCCCGTCGGTTCAGGCCGAGACGTACCAAGACGAGGATGAAGACGATGACGAAAGCATGACTGAACGATGGACGCCGCGCTTTCGTGGGTAATTCGTATATTGTAGCGCAGCGTGAAAACGCTCTACCTGCTGGGCTCTATCGATGACGAGGCGTACCGGCGGCGCATCCTCACCCAGCTCAATCGCGGCGAAGGCCGGCACCAGCTCGCCCGCGTCGTCTTTCACGGCAAGCGCGGCGAATTGCGGCAGCGCTATCGCGAAGGCCAGGAAAACGGGGTCTGAGTAGATGCCGTAATGGGCCTGCTTCCGGGGCGACGGCAGGGTAAAATCCCGCGCCATTCAATTATCAAAATCCCCGCTGCGCCGCCCTTTTCCCCTTCTCTATCCCGCATGATAACGTCCTTTATCATGCGGGATATGCCTTGCAATAAGGCCGTTTTCTGTCACAGTCGATTTCAATGGATTTGAGGAACTCGGCCGCATCACACCGCGGCACCAACCCGATCATCACGCGCTCGATAAAACCCCGGCGCACCAGAACGGATCATCATGACTGACGACAACACCGCCCTACATTCAAGAAATATCATACTCCGTAATTCGACCGACTGCAAACAGATGCCTTCGTTCCTGCTGCCTGAGTCCAACACCTCGGACCGTTCCGAGGCGATACGCCCGCAGTTGACCGCGCCGCGTCCATGACCGACCAGCTCCCCGCGATCATCGAACCCGCCGCGCTCCCGGCGCCAACGCCCAGCACCTATGTCGTCCCGGCACTCATCGCCGACGCCGGCGAAGCCGCCGGCTGGCGCTATGTCGAATTCTTCGCCGCCAACATTAACAACCCAAACACCCGCCGGGCCTACGCCCGGGCATGCGGCCAGTTCTTCGGCTGGTGCGACGATCGCGGTCTCACGCTGCCGACCATACGACCGTATGATGTTGCCATATATATAGAGTGTCTTCAGCAGACACATTCGGCGCCAAGCGTGAAGCAGCAGCTCGCGGCCGTGCGGATGCTGTTCGACTGGATGATCGTCGGTCAGGTGGTTCCCTTTAATCCATCCTCAGCCGTGCGCGGGCCGAAGCATGTGGTGAAGACCGGCAAGACGCCGGTGCTTCAAGGCGATGAATGGCGCACGCTGTTGGACTCGATCCCGACGGATACGCTCCGTGATCTCCGCGACCGGGCGCTGATCGCCACCCTCACCTATTCTTTCGCGCGCGTTACCGCGGCGCTTCGGATGAAGGTCGAGGACCTCCGACCGCAAGGTGCCGGGTGGCGTATCCGCTTGCATGAGAAAGGCGGGAAGGAACATGTGATGCCGTGTCACCATGCGTTGGCCGAGGCGCTGCATGCCTATATCGCTGCCGCTGGAATTAGCGAGGACCGCAAGGGTGCGCTGTTCCGCACGTCGCCTGGGCATCGAGCGGACAAGCTGGCGGACCGAGCGATGACTCAGCCGGACGCTTGGCGGATGATCCGTCGGCGCGCCATGGCGGCCGGCATTATGGCGCCGATCGGCTGCCACAGTTTCCGGGCGACTGGAATCACGGCTTATCTTTCCAATGGCGGCACGTTGGAGCATGCGCAGGAGATGGCCGCTCACGAGAGCCCGCGGACGACCAAGCTATACGATCGGACGAAGGAACGGCTGACTCAGGATGAGGTGGAGAGGATCAGGTTATAACGAAGAGGAAACATTGACACGATCTTCGTATGGGCGAACTATAGTGCAATGCAACATGGCCGGCTCCTCTTCACGCAACTGTACGGGTTGGCCTTCTTCATTTTAGCTGGCTGATGCCACCGTTTCCCAAGCCCTATCTGACTGTCTCTGCTCAGATCGCCCTGCGTAAGGGACGTCGTCCGGCTATCACAGACCATACGCGAGCGGCTGCTGTACTGAAACGTATCGGCCATTACCGTCTTAGCGGTTCTAACAGGTCGCCGTTGGCGTCGGCAAAGACTGATACACGCTCTTCGATTTGGTCGCGGAACTTCTTCTAGCTTCGAGCTATGCGCCGTGCCGTCTGATTCGAGCTGGCCGGTCTCCTAGCGTCCGGAGCGACCGTGATGAAATCCCTATAGCGTCTGGGTCGTTCTAGACTTGTTTGGACTTGGGCGCGGTCATGTCTAAATGCCTAGTCGGGCTCGGCTGGCCGGGCGGCTTCGGTCCTGATTGCCGCTTGTACGGCTACCTCCATCGCGGCGATCTCCGCATCTGTCAGCTCGGGGAATGTCGTCCGCTTCCCACTGGCGAGGCGCCCGCCGTTCTGGAGGCACAATCGCACGAAGAGCGAAGCACGGCGATCAGGCATGTCGACAATATCGCGCACGCCCATAAGCGCCCTGTCAAAAGTCGCAACGAAACCAAGTTCCTCCTTGAGATCCTGGCGCACGGTGTCGGCTACCCGGTCGTAGAGATACTCGGCCTGGGCAGTCGCGTCGAAATAGCGATAGAAATCGTCAGTGTCGTTTTTAACCACAAGCTCCTGCTGCGCGGTCCAGCCCCAGCTAACGAAAGGCGAGAGCGAACTCGAGAAGGCTTCGAGCGCACCATCATAGCTTCGCCGGTCGCGCAAAATCGCCGCAGAGACCGGAAACACGATGTCGGCAGGACTGAAGTTTTGCTTGGCGAGGATGGCGTGGATCAAGAAGCGGTGGAGCCGGCCGTTTCCATCCTCGAAAGGATGAATGAAGACAAAGGTAAACGCCGAGACCGCGGCCGCGATCACAGGCTCGACGCGCGAATTCAGCACCCGGCGTGTCAAGCGCGTCCATCCCGCCATCAAGTCGGCCACCGCCTCCGGTCTGGGGCAAATGAAATGCACTTTCTCGCGATAGCCGCCGACCGTCTCGCCAATGAAGTTCTGGAAATGTCGCCACCCATCCGCAGCATAGCGCGGATCGACGATCTCACCTTGGAGGCGAATGAGGGCCGAGGCATCGCCCAGATCGAAGGTCGGCGCCGCACGCAGCGCCGCGACGAAACGATCGGACCGTGCCGGCGTCAGTGTCTCGCCCTCAATGGCGAAAGAAGACCGAGTCTCTTTGGTGTAGAGATAGCTGACCGCTCGCGCCAGCGTGAGCGGGTCATAGCGCTCGGCCAGTGCGCGAGCTTCCTGGTCGATCCGCGCGGCGATGTGCGCTTCAAGCCTGGCCGTCCGGCGCACGGTGGGGCAAAGCGAGGCATCGCCTAAAAGATTGTCGGACACGCGGTGGCGTGCGGAGTTTCGGCGTTCGGTGACGAAATGCTTGTCCGGATCGAGCGCTGCGACATAATTGCCGGTGTGCGCATCCGGCAGGTCGAGGGTCCGGCCCGTGAAGAACTCGAAGAAAAACCAGGCCCGCCGGCTAAAACCGCCGGTCGGCTCCCGCCGCAGCCAATCCTCCAAGGTAGCGGCATCGATCGTTTTCATCGTAGCAGCTATCACACCGAGGTCGAGCGCCTCATGCCTTAACGCGAAACGCAGATGCGCGATGATCGTGCTGTCCGTCGCATATTGTCGAGGATAAAATTCAACGGCGTTTGCCCCGTGGATTTCGGTCCGCCTTGCGCCGGCGACAACATAGCTCTCGCTGCCGGGCGGTGGCACCGAAAGCTCCAGCTTGCTTCGGAGCCAGGCTTGGCCTATCGGCTGCGGGTCTTTAGCAGTGGCGTCGGACATCCAGAATCGCTTATGCGGGTGTAATCAAACTTATTATATCGCATGATCGTGCCGAATCGATTACTAACTTGAGGATCCTCACCCTCATGACCGCGTATTCCACATACCGAGAGTACAGGGCCTAGCAACCCAGTATCGACGCCATCGACGGGCGGGTATGGGGCGGACTGCACAGCCTTATCGCCACCCACCTGGGCAACGGTTCTTTCGGATACCGCTTTCCGGAGCAATGCCAGGACGAGAATGCCGCATGCGGCTGCGACAAACGAGCGTTTCAGCGCGTGTTCGCGCTGAGGTGCCATGGATCGAATGGCCGGCATCGACAGATGACGTTCCCGAGACCCCAGTGATCCTCGACCTCCTCGAATTCTGTGCCGCCGCGATCGGCGAGCCGATTGAAGGATTCTATCACCCCTTCTTCCGCCACCGCCATTTGAGCTGGGATCATCAAGCTGGCCTAAATCGCTGTGCAATCCCGAGTCGCTGCCAAGAGTCTAACTGAATCAGCGCCTTCTCAACAGCCTCGCGCTTGAAAGCCTCCGGAAAAATCCGGCGCTGACGACGTTCCATCCGACACTCCTCTCCAGCTCCGAAAAGCTAGCATGGGTGTCCACCGAAACGAGGGAGGATCACGCTCGTCATTGGACGAAGGCCAACTTCAACAGCTTCTCATCGCGCTTCGCGACGATGTGGAGCGGTATTGCGTTGCGATTAGAGGCTATACGCCAGAGAAGATGCGTGACCACGGCGCGCCGTATCTGCAGAAGCTGGAAGCTGAGGTCGCTGAAGTCGAGCGTCTCATCCGAACGAAAACTGAGGGCCGCCTTCCACCCTTAACGGCGCCCGGCGGTTTCCGCTAGCGGCGCCCGCTGGGCTTTAACCTCCTCAGCGAGGCGAAGCTGATCCGCATAGTCTTTGCGAAGGCTTGCCTTCGTCATCCTCGCCACCCGGAACTTCGTGTCAGCGATATATGCAGCTAGGGCGGCGTCAGAGAGACTCTCGATCTCTTCTCTGCTTACCGGTCTGACCCTTCTTCCCATGCCCTAAAATCCCTCATGAAGCGGCAGAAATCCACCCCGTGCCGAACTTCAGAAGGTCCGGTTTCTGGCATCTCAGAATCCAAGGTGGTCGTGTCCCGTCGAGTGGTGTAGGAGCTGTGGGTAAGTAGCCCGGCGAAGTGACCGCCACGAGTCAGACGTAGCCGGGCTACTTATCCACAGCGGTGGTCATCGCGGATCTTTGGTAGGGTTTGGTCGCCAAACTTTCACGCGAACCAAGGATCCCACGATGACCTCAGACATGATGCACCTCCGGGCGCTTTTGGAGAAGAACTCCGACACGGATTTTCTGCGCGATATGATCGCGTTCGCCGCGCAACGGCTGATGGGCCTCGATGTGGAGGGGCTGACCGGCGCGGGGCATGGCGAGCGCAGCGCTGATCGGGTGAACCAACGCAACGGCTATCGCGATCGTGACTGGGAGACCAGGGCGGGGACTGTCGAGTTGCGCATTCCGAAGCTCAGGAAAGGCAGTTATTTTCCGGGTTTCCTGGAGCCGCGCCGGATGGCCGAGAAGGCGCTGACCGCCGTCATCCAGGAAGCCTATATCCAGGGCGTTTCGACCCGCTCGGTCGATGACCTCGTCAAGGCGATGGGCATGACCGGCATCTCGAAGAGCCAGGTGAGCCGGCTATGCGGCGAGCTCGATGGCAAGATCAAGGCGTTCCTTGATCGTCCGATTGAGGGAGACTGGCCTTATGTCTGGCTCGACGCCACCTATGTAAAAGCACGCCGTGACGGCCGTATCGTCTCGGTCGCGGTCATTATCGCGGTCGGCGTCAATAGTGACGGACGCCGCGAGGTGCTCGGCATGACCATTGGAGCGTCGGAAGCCGAGACGTTCTGGACCGAGTTCCTGCGTACGCTTACGCGCCGCGGGCTGCGCGGCGTCAAGCTCGTGATCTCCGATGCTCACGTTGGCCTGAAGGCCGCGATATCGAAAGTGCTGAACGCGACGTGGCAGCGCTGCCGCGTCCACTTCATGCGGAATGTTCTAGCTCATGCCGGCAAGCAGGGGCGTGGTGTCGTCTCAGCCTTCATCGGCACGGCCTTCGCGCAGCCTGACGCCGGGGCCGCACGCAAGCAGTGGCGGCAGGTCGCCGACCAGCTCCGTCCAAAGGTGAAAAAGCTCGCCGAGTTCATGGACGAGGCCGAAAACGACGTACTCGCCTACATGGACTTCCCAGGGGCGCATAGGGCCAAGCTGCACAGCACCAATCCGATCGAACGCGTCAACGGCGAAATCAAACGCCGAACCGATGTTGTCGGAATCTTCCCAAATGACGACGCAATCTTCCGCCTTGTCGGAGCTATCCTCTTGGAACAAAACGACGAATGGGCCGTCCAGCGGGGACGCTATATGACCCTGGAATCCGTCGCAACAGTGAGCGATAATCCCATCGTTTTACTGTCCGCAGTGCCAGCATGACACATCCGGCCAAACCAGCCGTAGATCACGAGTGAGCCCGCGCTCCTACACCACCACCGGGGACACGATCTCCAAGGTTTCTGACAATGCCGGTCCCCGGCGCGGTCAAAGCAGGTTTTTGGCATGTTCCCCGTTCTCAAAACCGTTCTCGATTGCCGTGTTTCAAAACACCCACCAGTCGGCGACTTCTGAGAAAGCGAGGGTAGGGAGCGGCATCAGACATATCGCCACCGAGATATTTTCTTGTGTTTTCAGTAGGTTTTGCTCATTGGCACCTAATGTGAGCAAAACCCTCTGCTGGCGAGCACGTCGCTCCATTGGAAAGCACAGTGGTGCGCAATCTGAGCAAGAGGCGAGCACCATTGGCAGATAATCCGAGCAGGAAGTGGCTCTGTTTGCAAGCACGACCGCCAATGATTGCAAGCACCTACAGCTATTTCGGTCGGCTCAATTCCCGCCAGATTATAAGTTCTTCGATTTTCACTCCCCTCCTCTTCCCTCAAGCAACTGGCGGCGCACTTCCCCGCTGCCTACGAATTGGGACAGCAAGCGGAAGTTCTTGGTTTCGTGCCGCACCCGGCCAGCAACAATTGACGGGTGAATTTCAAGGCGCTGAGCCAATTGCATCACGGTGGTTGGCGACGCATTCTCTCTCACTTGACTTGTTTGCCAGACGTCGGCTGGAATGAGCGCGTTTTCGGCCCACTCGTCGGCCTCGTCCTCTTTCGGGTCCCACTTGACGCCCTCGACGCCGCGCAGGCTCAAATCGTCAACGAAGGCCTCATCCGGCTTGCCGTCCATGTGGCGGCCGATATGCGCCAGTTCATGCAGCAGGCAGAACCAGAAATTATCGAGCCGGTCATAGCGCAGCGTTAATCCGATGACTGGCGTCCCGTCGGCTAGCTGAAGCGCCGCGCCGTCCAAATGGGTGCGCGATAGATGCTCAAGGCACACTAGGTGAATGCCGTGCTTCGCGAGGAACTCCCGCGCGAGCTTCGGCCCTTCGGCGGACCAACTGAGCTTTGCCACCTTGCTGATGAATTTCAGGTCGACGGTGCCGGGCCGATAGGCCACCGGGAGCCGGGTCGCATTGGCGCGCGCCAGCACCTCCCAGCACCAGGCCTTGAGAGCATAGGGGTCGGCTTTCGCGTTCGAACGTGCATGGTCGTTCTTACGGTAGAGCGCGACGGGAAGAGCGTCTGTGCCGCCCGCCCGCTCGATGAGAGCGCGCATGATTTCTTCGGCGTGCGCCAGCAGGTTGGGCTGCTTTTTAATCCAGCCCAGCTTTGCCATCTCTGCAAGCGGGAAGCGCTTCCACTCGATACCTTCGAGAGCGCTGCGCAGCTCCCCACCGGGCTGTTGGAGTAACGCGTCGGCGGGGATGCCAAGATTGGAGTGAAGCGCGCGCGCCATTTGCATGGTCAGCGGGCGCTTGCCGGACAGGATTTCGGAGACCTTCGCCCGGCTCCCGATGAACGGGATCAGGTCGCGCGGAGCGAGGTTCGCCTGCTCCATACGAAACCGCAGAGCTCCGAGCGCAGTCGGATACCCCATCGGCACGTGGCGTGCTTCATACAGCTCAATGAGATCCGTCAGGACATCCAGTTCATCCCCTTCCGGAGTGGAGACGTCCGCGTCCATGAGCGCATCGACACGCGCGAGGGCAACCTTGTAATCCGCCTCCGTCCTTATCGCTCGAATAGTGCTCATGTCATACCTTCCTCGCGTCAATTGCGTCGTATTCGGCATGTGTCCCGACGAAACGCACATACACAACGCGGTATCCATAGTTAATCCGTACCACCAACCTGTAGTCATTCCCCTTTATGTTGAAGACAACTCGGCCGTCTCCAACGATGCTAGCGTTCCGATATTGCTCCTTGACCTTCGCAGGCGTGTCCCAGTCCGCCTTTTCGGCTTCGCGATACCACGCCAGCAGCGGCTCTTCCGCGTCCCGGAACCGCTCCCAGAAGGCGCGCAAGCTGCTTTTGGCGATAATCCGCATAGCCGCAGGATAACGCGCTCCCTTTATTCGTACAAGTAATATGTTATCGAAATGGGAACATTCAACGGGCTTGGGTAGCGGCGGAACAGAAAACCCACATATTCCGGGACAAAACGCGCGGCGCTTAGGTAGGCTGCTCTGGTCCTGCCAGCTCCCCCTTTCCTGCCCATCATCAACAAAAAACCTTGGTTGCGATGGGGCCGATGGGTATGTGGGCGAAGCGAGCATTTCCCCATTGGCACCGACAGGGGAGCGCAAAGGGCTGCGCCAATGGGGAAAGCGCAGCGTTCCCGTCAGGGATCGTCCACATATCCACGGGCCAGCTTTAGAGCAGATCGCGATCAGACAGAATCGTCTGATCGAGTGAAGATGCTCGTCAATCAAAGACCTAGAGCGATTCGCGTGAGCCCCCTTGCGAACGCAAATCGCTCTAGCCCGGATTTCTCACAGCCTTTTCTGTGACGCTGTTGACCGGTCCGTTCGGATTCAGCCGCAGCTTCGGACAGCTCTGCCGCGATCTCCGCCTCGAGCCGCTTGTTGCCGGCAAGGCCGAACAGGAAATCGACCTTGTTCGCCTCACACCACGCCATAAGCGGCTCGCGGCAGAACCCGGAATCGGCCCGCAACAAGACACGCACCCGCGGCCAGCGGCGGCGGATCTGGCCGATCACCCGTGCCATCTCCTCGACCGAGCCCGCGGCTGCATCGATGTTGGCAGGCCGGAGCTTCGAGACCAGGAGATGCCGGCCGCAGAACACATAGAGCGGCAGGTAACAATACTCATCGTAATAGCCGTGGAAGAACTTGCCTTCCTGATCGCCGTGCAGCGGATCGTTCGTGGCATCGAGATCAAGGATGATCTGCTTGGGTGCCTTGCCGTGCGCATCGAGAAAGAGATCGACAAACAGGCTCTCGATCGCCGCCGGATCATGGCTGATCTTATGATAGCGCGACGCCTTTGGCCGGCTCAGCTCCAGGCGGTTCAACGTCGATTTGCCGGCAAGCGGCGCACAGTCGCTGCGCCCGGCAGAGAGCTTGCCGGCCAGCACCGCCATGATCGCGTCATGGCGCAGCGTGTCGTGATCGTTCAGATCCTCATAGCCCAGCGCCAGACCAAACACCCGCTGACCCACCAGCGTCTTCACCTGATGCTCGATCAACGACGCCGACCGGCTATCATCAAAACAGGCGGCAAACCGATCAACCAGCCGGATCGCCCGATCGGTCGCCCCCAGCAACAGGCCGCCCGCATCCGATGTCATCCGCCCGCCGTCGAACGACGCCTCAACAGAACGCCCTTCTACGCGTGCAAATCCAAACAAATCCAGGTTACACTCTGTCGGCATCGGGGAGCTCCTTTGGAACGCGTTAAGTCGTTCTCGCAAAACAACTTTCGCAGATTCAAAGCCCCGATGCACCTAAACAGTATGAGAAATTCGGGCTAACTCCGCAGGAGTTCGCTGAAGAGGGAAGTCACAGAGATGAACAAATATCGATGAAGTGGGTCGCGCTGAGACTCAAACAATTATTCTGGTAAATGGAGGCACAGCGACCATAGTTCTGATACATATATAAAAAGGTATCGGTACTTAAGATATTCTATTTTAGACTGGGCGCAGACACTTGTGCCGCTCCTCTGCCCATGATGAATACATCCGCCCGAGAAGCGGCTAGCTCGTCGCGTTTAGTTTTGCTAGCAGATTTTACCGGAATTCTGGGCGGGCATTTTGCTTTGCCCGCCAGACTTCGGGGAACGATCCCCGTGCGGAAGCCGCCTGGAAACATTCATGTCATCTGTAAAATCTAGCGTCTATTCGGGGTGTTGGGTCAATCCAAATACGCGCTGGACGTTGCCGAAGTAGATCTTATCGATGATAGCCTTCGGAAGACCGAGGCCGATGATATCGGCGTTGATGGCCTCGATATGTTGAGGTTCGGTGGTTGCGAGGTATGTCCAGTCAGAGCGCCAGAACCGATCCGCCTCGTCTGCAAAGCTGCCGGTTTCCTCGCCCGGATCCTGCGTCAAATCGGACCCGTAGAGCAGTCGGTCCTGATAACGGACGAAGAAGCGCCGCACGTCTTCATACGCCGTCTTCGACTGATACTGGACTTGCGTCATGCGCGCTGCGAGATCGACCGTGGCGTTCGGATAAGCGTCGAGGAACCGGGCGACCTCGTCGACACTCCACTCGAGACTCGCCAAGTGCGCCCCAACGAATTTAAGCCGCGGATGACGGGAGACGAAACGGTCGCGGGCCGCCAGTATGGCCTCGTACCCTGGCAGGTCGGGATGCAGATACATGTGGTATGCCGGGTGCTCGCGGAAATATTCTCGATCGTTTTCCGTCGTCATGGCATCGAGCGGGAGCCAGCAATTTTTTGGTTCCGCCTGGTGCGCGATCAGGGGAATACCCGATTCCTCGATATGCATCATCACGCCATCGAAGCCGGGATCGTCGAGCATGATGAACCGGCCGGCTTCATCCTTTTCGACCATGCCGATATTCTTCCAGACCTTCACCGCCACGGCACCCTGGTGAAGTTCCGAATCGATCGATCGGATGGTCTGGGCGGTCCAGCCGGGGCTCCCGAATCCCTTCATCGAGAAGGTGGTGGCGAAGTGGAATCGACGCGGATCCGCCGCCTGTAGCGTGTGGGCGATCCGGGCCTGAATTTCGAGCGGCGGGAAATCCGGATAGTCGACGTTGATCGAGAGCAGTTCGAACCCGTCTTTCCGCGCGATATCCAGGAATTCATGGCCCGCTTCATTCGCATGAACATGCGCGTCGATTTTCCGTACCGTCTCGAA
>Ga0116229_10004329_pt1 | contig 23272 bp, 19 predicted proteins | sample S1TSphgellanicum_3_FD_87313 | JGI IMG/M metagenome (GOLD analysis project Ga0116229, IMG submission 87313) | Host-associated microbial communities from peat moss isolated from Minnesota, USA - S1T2_Fc - Sphagnum magellanicum MG | ecosystem: Host-associated > Plants > Peat moss > Unclassified...
CAAAATCTCCTATGTAGGAAATAATGGAACCCCATTCCAAGTCCCAAAAAGGATAACATCAAACTTTAAAAAAATTGTTTGTCTAAAGTGAGGTGAACATCAACATCCTCCATAGCCCAAGATTAGCAAATTGGCCTACTTTAATTTTTTTATAAAAAATGTCTAACATCATAATCCTTGTTTTTCATGTATTTGGAATAGTAAATTGTTGACAACCGTGGCACCTTAAACGAGTTTCAATTTGATAGTCATTGCTTAAAGCCATTAAAAAAATCTAATTTTTGCATGTCCTCCTTACGCCCAAAACATATGCCACATTAATAAATGGTATATTGAATTTCTATTTAAAAATAAGGAAGACATTATTGTTGGGTGGGAATAGATTCCAGTGGTGGATGAAACTTTTAATAATTGGTTGGTCAAAATCCTTTAAGGTGTGCCACCCAGGATGAAAAGGACCTAGTCTTTATTTTAGTCCTTTTTTACCCTACATTTTGATCCCCATAAAAAATAATGAATTAAAAAGTGTCAAATATTTCATAACTTCCATAGTTTAGACCATTACAATTTTAGATTCCATCATAATCTTCCATAAATGTGTCATTACATGGTAAAAATGACTAGGTAAAAATGATTGAGCATTGTGACAAGACTTTGGTACACTTAAAAAAATTTGGACCCTATTGATGCTTACTAGTGATACACACAAGGGAACATATTTGCTAGTTGGGGCCTAGATTTATTTATGTTTCCATTTTCAAATCCATTGAATTTATTTAAGTTATAGCATGTGGGGTGAAAATAATGTTAATTCCCATGTTTAATTTAGAATGAAAAAAAAAAAGTAATTAATCCAAGTTGGAATTTAAATGGTGATTGTATGAACCATGGGTGAACCACAATTTTCATAAAACACACCACAATGTAGACTTGGAGAAGAACTGTCATTTTTTTTCCTATACTATATATTATGGGATTATGGGGTGCATCAAAATGGTAAAAATTTCCAAGAATCCTAAACTCCCAAAAGGCGAACTATAAAATTCTTGTTTTGGCAAGTTATTAATCTCACGACTTTATGGGTTCATGATCCTTACATACAAGCTTTATTTGAAAATCTCTCAAAGGAAAGTTGTAGCGTTTGAAGAGACTTTCCAATTTCATATGACATGCTTAATTAAAAGGTGATTTAATCCCTTTTTTTCACCTTTAGTGGTTGGGCGTTAAATTGCCAATTGACTCATGACTATTTTTTTACCATAACTTTTATTTCATAACTCCAAATGAAAAATGTGAACCCACTTTTGATAAAAACATTTCACAACATTTCCAATGGCATATTGAATGTTTAATTTGGACATCATATGTCATTTGAACTTTTGTTTTAAAAATTTAAGACTCTTATAGAACTACAACTCCCAAAATGCTTTTCACTTGAAAGTATTGATGACGATGAACTTAGAGCTTGTTGATGTTGTGTTCACAACAAAAAAACAACCAAAAACAAAAAAATAACAAGGTCAAGCTAAAAACTTTCCGTCACATTTGTAACACATTATAAACAAAATATGATATAATGATTAGTTTAGAGTTAATTACAACCATGTTTGTAAGCAAAAAAAAAAAATTAAACTAAAAAAAAAACTAAATGATAACAAGCTTAAAACTCATTGTCACCCTTGTAACATAACCAAATAAAACACCTCAATGATGTTAAATTCATAATGTGTTGTCATGGTGCTTGTAGCAAATAAGCAAAAAAAATTACAACAATAATGACCTTGGAGCTCATTGTCACCATTGCAAGAGAACAAAAACTAAACAAAAACTAAATATAATGTTGACTACCTGAAAGCATTACATTGCCCTTGTCTCACAAAAAAACATAAAACAAAAACAAAACACATGACAACAAGCTTGAAACTTGATGCCACTCATGCAACATAAATTTATTAAAAAAAAACAAAGAATGATGATGACAAGCTTTGAGGAGTTGCCACCACACTTGCAACAAAGAAAACAAACACAAAACAATGACCTTTCAAGTTTTAAAAACACAAAAAGGTCACTGTAAGCTTACCTTTAATGGAACCTACAATGGAGGGGTGCCTACTAGGTAGCTTTAAATGTTGCTTGAAACTCATATGACTTACACAAGGGCAAGCCAAAGAGGAAGCCTTAGGTTGTTCTAAAGTTTTGCACAAAAGCTTGAAAAAACACAAAAAATAAATGATGATGAACTTCAAGCTATACATATTTGAAAATGCAATGAAGGTGCACATGTTCTTTTGGAAGTGAAGTTAGGTGATGGAGGAGGTAGAATTTAGCTCGGAAATGCATATAAACAAACCTATAAAAATGCAATATGTATATGAACGACAATATTGCAAGGTAGGTTGGTAATTGTGAGCAAGTAAATAAATAAGTAGTTATAGTTAGGTAAGTAAATCCTCATGAGCAAGTAGATAGGTAGGTAGTCATGGGCAACAATATTTTCCTATAAGATTACTCAAAAGCTTTAAACTTCATTAGCCACTCATTTGCTAAATAAGGGTATCCAACAAAACCCAAAGCAAACTGAAAATTGGATGGTGCAATTGGTCATGGGCCTTGTGGGCTTTAGGCATCTCTTGCAATAAAACAATTACAATAGACAACCTAAAATTACCTTGGAAAAAGAAGTAGAAAAATAAATAAAAGAAAGTTAACATCCAACTTTCTATTTCAATGTGCACTAATAAAGTTGCATCCCTAGTTTGTTAGGAGTTTCATTAATCATTTAGATGATATCATCAATGATTCATTAGATTATAAATCTAGTGAATTCACCACATTTCTTGGCGATTGGCCATGGGTTGGTATGAACATGTGAATTCACTTGGAATTAATCAAAAGAGAAATCGCCACATGATATTTATTATTTAAATTAAATTAATTTTTTGAATCATTTAATGATTAGTTTAATATTAATTCGAATTTTGATTTTGTGTATTTAAAAAATCATTTTATTCACATATGGTCAACATACACTGTTGACCACATGAAAGTTTTAACAATGTTTGAACATTGAATTAAAAGCTGATAGCTCATTGCCTTTGCCATCCAATCACCTCATTTGACATGATACAAGTGGGGTGGTGATTGATTTATATTCATTATGTTGTTTATTACAAATGTTTTGTAAAAAATCAATTATTATTATTTTTCTCATACTATGTCCAAATGAAAAAAAAACCTTCAATTTAGAAGATTTTCCCAAGATTTACACATCATTCATATTTTAAAGGAAAAATAACTATTTAATTTAATTGAAAATGCTGAATCATGCAATTTAATACATTTCAACAATGATGTTTTGAATATTGTTTCTTTTTAAAAAATTATTATCTTTTTCACACTTTGTCCAAATGAAAAACATTAAAAATTCCAAGATGTACACATCTTTAATATTTTAAGGAAAAAGTGACTACTTAATATGACTAAATACAATTGAAATTTGCAATATCTAACATTTCAACAATGGTGTCTTGAAGATTTATTTTCTTTAATCATTATTATCTTTCTCAAACTTTCTCCAAATGAAAAAAAATAAAATTCATTCTATATGTATTTCAAGATTTTCACACATATAAGTTTTTTAAGAAAAGAAAAATCAAGTAATTTGATTGAAAATGCATTTGAATTTTTTTTACATAATCCATTTCAACAATATGTTTTGAAGGATTTTTTTTTTCAAATAACATAAATTGTGAATAAGCCTATTAAAAAACAACATTGATTTTTTGTTTCAAAAAATAGTTGAATGTATATGATCATATATATAATATGAATATTATATCCCTCCACATTTTAAACATATTTTTATCAATATAAATTCTATAATTATTTTTTAATTTTAATATAATTATTTAACAATTACCCTAATGTGTAATATTTAAGTTATTAACAGACATAATATTATGTGATTTGAAACTACTTGATAATGATATATGATGCTATAAACATCATGTAAATTATTATTATTTTACACACACAAATTTTTTTCAATATCATAATTTTTCATCTTTTTAAAGGTTTTTGTAATTTTCTAAAATGACACTTAATACAAATTATAACTTTTAAAAACTAATTGTATGACCAAAAGTTTTGATAAAGAATATAATATAATATAATATGAAATATAAAATGATAAATTACAATATTTTAAAAATACATGTTGACAATAATTTGAATAACAGAAAAATGAACTCTAGAATAAATTTTATTTTGAATTAAGGGTAAACGATTTTATCATTTAATTTTAACTATATATGGAGAAATTTTAATTATGAATTTATACACATATAATGTTTTTGGTGTTATAAATTGCATAATGTTTTTTTATTTTGAATAAAAAATTCATCTATTTCTTGGAAAGGTTTTTTCATTCATGAAAATAAATTTAATACAAACTATAACATGTTTTTAAAGTTGTATGAATACCAAACCTCTTAATAAACTAATAAATACAAATGTTTAATAAATGCTTACATTCAATAACTATATATCTTTTTTTTACTGATTTGTAAATAATTTGAATAACAAAAAAATGAATCTTAATGAACTAAACATCAATGATTTCACCAATGTTGAAATTGCACTTGGCTAAAATAGTAGTTAGTGAACTCATTTCACTTTTAAAACATTGTAATGAAATGGGTTGGTGAATTAGACCCATGTTTCTTGGTAGTGGTGGGACACTACATATGTGTAAAACCAACACAAGGGATTTTTAAAAAACAACTTTGTAATCCAAAAAAAATTGTATTTGTTTATAAAAAGGGGGTGGTCAAGAATATAAAAAACCTAGATTACAAAAAAAAATACAATAACAAGGGTGTTTATGGAGATACAAGTAATGTTCAGGCTCATGTGACAACTTGCATTTGTCACCTTTCAACAATAATTTGTACAAACCAGCATTAGACATAAAATCTTTGTGATAAATAGGTTTATGTTCTAAATGACCAGCTTGGTGTTAGGGCACTTAATACTTGAGTCCTTAAGACCACCAAGTGTGAATGCACCCTTTGGAAGCTTACCTTACAAATAACCTGAAAATGCCAACACTTGTAGTCTCAATGTTTGGTAGGTTCTCATTTTGGTTACCAAGTATGTGAACCCCATGTTCAAAATTTTAAATTTTTTTTCAGAAAATCAAAAAATGGAATCGACGATTGTACTCTAGCTAGAACTGGACCTGGAAATGGAACCGGCCCCAAAACCTGATGTATCCAGGTTCTGGTTTTGGAATGTTTTTATTTTAAAAAATTATTTTCATTTTTATTTCTTTTTGTAAAGAAAATTTGTCTATTTGGGGTAAGACATGTTGCTAGTTTAAGAAGAAAAAAATTCAAGGTTTTGAATAAAAATAACGACATTTTTTTGAATAATAATTTGGGGGTGGTGTCGAGTGGGTTGGGCTTTAGACATGTAATTTTAATTTTCAAACATGATTTAATTATGTAATATATTTTTTAAATTAAAAAGAAATGTGAGTTCAGATGTGTAGTTGATATAGGTGGTATCATTTTATTGGTTGTATAACACTAGTAACAAGGGGAAAAAAAAAAAAAAATCGTTTTTGAGCAATTTGTAGGTAGGTAGAATTGGATCCAATTTAGAACCAAACCCACCTAGGGATTTTTTTAAAAACTCAGAACTAGGGGGTCTTGAATTTTGAAGAATTAGGTCCAAAACAACTAGATCAAAGGTTCTATTCAATTTTTTAAAAAAATCCTTGAGCTGAAACCCATGGTTAATTCAACCCAAGGTTATTCCAACTCAAGGTTCTCTTGAAAAGTGAAAACCAACCAATATTGATATATACCTAATATGGAGATTGGTAGAAAATTGGTATAAGACAAATATTATCTCCTACCAAACTGGTAAAGTCTTTGCTACCCATGTTGATATTAGGTGCAAAGCTCTATATACAAACTAGACCAACACTAGTTTTCATCAACGAAGCTTCGGGTATGAATAGGCACTTTGGATGAAAACATAATCGAGAGATTCGAAATTTGAGGGCAAAAATACACATAAAGCATACAAGGAGGAACTAAACTGGATTTTGCAATAAATTTGATAATAAAATTAGTTCAAACCTTTTTTTTAAAAAATCCTTTCATTATTTTGCATCCTGGATACTATGTGATTTCCTTGTTGTATTTAATTATTCAAATCCTATGCAATAAGTATGTAGTCAAGGCATGTTCAACATGACATTTGATACCAAATTTTTAATAAATTTTGCCAACTTTGCAATGAAAAAGAAGGGAATGAGTGTCAAAGTATCTTTTTGGGCAAAAATCACCCCAAGGCAACATAGTTTTCTGAAAATGAAATATTCTTGTATTGTAAATTTTTTTTTCCAAAAAACCACCTAAAAATGATAAAAAAGGTTTTTCTTTTTATTTTGGAGAGGGCATTGCTACATTTTTGGCTATTGATTACAATTTTAAGAGTTCCTTGAAATAAGGTCTCTATTTAAGTCAAAAACTGCCTAGGGATGCTTGTTGGCTTGGTTCCATAACAAAATTGAGAAAAAAAAACATTGATGAGAACCAAATGAAGGACTAAACCCTAGTTCCTCCTCCCTTCCTTTCTGGATAACTTGAATGTGGCCATTCAAATCTAGAGCTAAATAGGTCACGCATGATATCCTCGATATTTGTTGGATACTGGCTCTTTAGATACTCACATTTCAATGAATTAAATTCCAATTTGATTTTAAAGAAATTAACACCGAACCTTCTTGGTTGTAATTTTCTTGCCAGTAAATTTTCACCAGCATCTATGGTAGAACTGCTCATCACCGATCACTACTCTATCACTGAACATGTCTTTAAATCTTCCTCTTTTGTACTTCATTTTAAGTGATTTAAAATGTCAGGGGAGTGTTACCTCAACTGCTAGAAATCATCTTTGAAGTGAAAAGGAAAAGGAAAATGAAAAAAATAACAAGAAGAAAAATAAGTTTTCCAACTTACAAAATGTGTGATTTTTTTTTGTTTTTTGGACCCTTTGTATTTTCAAGGCTTCTAACTTTCACATTTCTTGTTCATTTTAAACGATTTAAAGTGTTATAGGAGTGGCACATTCAGTTCTACAAATCATCTTTCAACTCTCATACAAACAAAGCAACATACAAAGAATTTTTTAGGTGTTCGAGAAACATCTTTGTAGCGTTGGGTGGTTTGATTTTTAAAATTCTTGACCCCCTCTACTTTTGGGGGCTGTAATTTTCTCAATTCTAGTTTGTTTTTGACGATTGTTAATGCACTAGATGCATCAATAGGAGGGATTCAAGTTTTATTTGGACACCAAAAACAATGGAGTCCTCCCCTTGGATCCAGCCTGCCCTGAGTGCTTAAGTGTTTGCTCACCAGCTGTTCGACCCAAGGACCCATTTCTATTATAATATATTATATTATATTATGGGGTCATGGTTACAGGATTTTGAACTAGAACATTCTCTCCTCCACAAATACCTATTTCACCAACGCTGGGTTTTCACAAGACTTCTGACTAGAATTCTGTGAGAAAGAATTGGTCTTTTGCCAGGCTTGGAGAAAATTTCAGCTTCCCTTTTGCTGGGTAGAATTACAAAATGATGGGTGGAAAGACGGAAGGTATTTTGCACCTGAAAAGACATCCTTCACATTGGAAATACTCATTGCACGCTTATCTTGCACAAATGTTTGAGAGATGTATATATTATTACGTGACCTCTGAACTAGGAACAATGAACCCTAAACCCATCATTCATAAAGCACAAGCTCGAACTCCCTTTGTTAATATCTATAAGTTATAAAGCATATTTGCACATCCTTATGTGTGACACAACATTTCGCTGTACTGTAATGTACATATCCCCTGTAATGCACTCCTTCCCACAAAATGAGGGTGAGAATGCATCATGTCGCATGCAATTAGAAGATGTACCCATTTCTATATGCATACGAATGCCCTGAGTGGAGAGCATTCTTTAATTTGAAGCCCTGAACCTGAGGCCGTCTCTTTATGCACAAATATATAAAGTTTGATAAAATTGCTGAAAAAAGTAGACACCCACAAGAAAAAGTGACATATATTATATATATTATATATATATAGAGGTTGGAAAAGAGATGAACTAGAATACAAAAATAAAAATTAAATACAAAAAGAAAGATTCATGATGCAATCATACATACAGAAGAATGTTGCCATTTTGATGATTCCATAAAAGGATTGAACACAATCTCGGCATCACATGAACCACTACACAATACAAATTTACACGTTACAACACATTCCAAATGTTGCATGACATTGTTCACCTAAATTGTCTCATAACCACATATGAAGCCATCAAGCATCTGGGTAAATAAACACTTGTATATGCTCACTGAATTCAAAGCTTGAAGGGGGATTAGTGTATTCTTCAAGTTCTAGTCCTGAAAATCAATACCAGTTCAGATCTGGTTCTTACAAACCATAACCAAAGTTGATGCTTCTCACCCACCAAAGTGCATACCCTCATAACACTGGACTAAAAGCTGTTGGAGTTTTCTGTAGTTGTACATAGTTGTTATTTTTTTGGTTGGAACACAATTTAGTGTGAATTCAGTTTGTATTGTAGGCAACGTGTCTTGACTTTGTTAGCTTTGATAGAGTTCAGAAAACAGTCTGGTAATGCACAACAGATCTACCATCATCAGGCCGTGCTCTAGTTATTTAGCTCTATTATGAAATTTGATAATTGTTTTGATTCATGACTGGTTTTTCTGCACACATTTTGTTTGTTTGTTTGCTTGTTTTGTTTGTTGTATTCAGCTCTTTTGATGGGTTAGTTCATCAACCAGGAAGCACGTGTTTTTGTTGACAGGTTGAAATTCTTTGTGACATGAATTTTACATGTGATTTTGTTTGCAATGAATGTTATGGTGCAAAAACAAGCATGTTATTTTAATAGCATGTAGAGAGGGTTCTGGTTCTGGTGAGCTTTGAGCTTTCTGGTTTACCCCCTTTCCTGTCTGGTATAAAATGATTGATTGTCTCCAGGCCAAGGAAACCCACCCTTGTCAGATCTAGGTTTGCAAACCATCCGAGCTGAGAAGGTGGGTTTCCTTTGCTAAACTCTTCTTGGGTTGTGCTTTCAAGTTCCAAGCACCATGAAGGATGAATGGTAATTAAGTGGTCATAAAACAGTTTTTTTGTTGGGTTTCTGTTCCTGAGTTAACCATGGTGGTTAGCTTAGTTGCTTTTTCTTTTTCCGACCTACCTACTAACAACCCACCAACCCACCAGTGGGTTGTTAGTAGGTAGGTAGTAAAAACAGCCGTCACTTTGTACAAACCATTTACTTACCTAGTAATTACCTATTTTCCTACCTATCTACCTATATATGAGATCCACCGAACCAGGATGCTTCAGATTGCACATTCTTGGTCTCTTTGGAAAGCTCTTGAGGAGGAGGTTTGCATGGGCTTCGTTCCATGACATTTGGATTTGCAGTGCAAAAGTTCTTGAATATTGAATGATTTCTTCACTGAAAATTAAATTAAATCAGAGCTGAAAATTCTTCACGGAGGAATTGGAATGTGCCTTTGGTGTTGTCGGAAAGATTTTGATGAGCAGGATTTAATGGAATTTATTGCATAAGATTTGGATTCAGAATGTGGGAGATATTGAATTTCAAGTGATTTTTGTTGCTGAAAATTCAAATAAATTCTCAAAAAAACCAAGTTTTGGAAGGAAAAATCAGTTGAGGACGTGGTAACACTTGGGCCAATGGGCACGGGCCACACTGGTAGTCAATGAAAATAAGCAATTTTTTTAGTGACTTTTTGAAGACCACTATTTGATATATGATGTGCAATGAGTCTCTTTGAGGAAAATTTTCATCACTTGGTGACTCAAATAAGTTAAAAAGAATATGTTGTCACATATTCAAGGAAGCAATAGTCAAAATTTTGAAAAAAAAAGTGGGTAAATCTTCTCCCCATTTCAATTGATTGTTTTATAGGGGGTAGTTTGTCACTAGGAATCTATTGTTTGGACAAGTCTAACATTAATTGTTGCAAGTTAACATTAGATACTTATTGGGCCATTGCCAATTGTTGTTACATTAGAAAATTTCAAAGAAAATCTTGATCATGTGCATATTCAAGCAATGGTTTTTTCTCACATTTTGAAAACCTATTGACTAGCTACATCATAGTGGGAGCCCAAGTGGTCACAATAATGCATTAGGGTCAAGAAAATTTTACTCGACCTCACATTGTTTAATGTGTTATTAAAAAACACAAATTTTTCTTTCATTTGACATATGGCAAAATACGAGATTGGTTCCTAACTAATGACATTTGAACTTCGCATGTACATGGTCAAAAACCAACACTAGATGCATAATGTCCTATAGATTAAGAAACATTACATGAAGGAATGGAACTCTAGCTTTGGGAACACTACCTACATAATATAGGCTAGTAATATTCAAGCTGAAACTAAAAAATTGAATTTAAAACCAATATCCAAAAAAGTCGTATTGAAGACAAATTGATCAACCAAATATTATTTACACATAGGGTTGGCAACTTGGCATCCCAATTGCCACTAGAACATACAATGAACATTCCATTAATATCAAATTGAGCAAACAAACGACACCAAAACATATATCCCGGCCCTTTCAAAAGACAAAATCAACATTTTCCACAATCCCATGTGCATTTCCAATCAGTTGCAAAATACATAAAAACAACCAATGAATTGAAATTCACAATTTTATAGTCTATTATAGTCTGTCTATCCATAGTCAACAACTATAAGTAGTTATGTGTAACAGTGTTCCAAATTGTTACGTTACAACATCTTCATTTCAAATGCAAGATTCTTGCATTCAATCATTAATGGAAACCTTAAATGGGAAGTTTTTTATAAATATAGAATTTCTAAGCATGCATAAAGATAACTAGGTTGACGTAGGCGGGTGTAAAACATAAATTATCCCACCAATGGGTCCTTCATAGGTTATCCTGTTTGGAAATTCCACATGCAAAACTGCACCATATGATTCTGGGCACATGAATAGACCTGCATTAGACCAGTTACTATGCATGCTTTGCACAAGTAGACAACTAGCATAAGGAGTGAACATACCATATATTTCTCTGTCCTTGTTGGGGAGGAGAGCCAAAATGAACATCGGGTGATGGCAGCTCAGTAAACTGAACATTCTTCTCACACATTCATCAGGTGGAAAGTGCTTGTTCTACGGCTCCTTTTCAATAGCTTTTGGATCTGAAATTCTCTGGAACACAGCATTTGGCAAGAGCAGGCTTCAGATTGTAGTTGTGACTGGACTAGCTGCCTCTCTAGACAGAAAATAAGGTTTGTAACTGATCAACAGGTCTACTATGGCACATAGTGTCATAGTTCCATACCATGCCATATTTGTTGCAGGCTTGGACAAGACTTTGGGCAATGACATCAGCATCATAACAGCTCCCATCAAATACTACCATGACCCAATTGGTAATCTCACACCCCTTCATGAAAAACTACACCCACAGGGTTGCCAATAGTGGTCAGTACTGAAATCCAAATCAGGGTTAGGAGGATTTACCGATTAAGAGGTTTCAAAAAAAAACATGTTCTCAACTAGCTGCTGATGTTCAGGACTATAATTCAGTTGCAAAAAGTATAATTACAGTTGACATACTTTGGATGGTCAAGGCATTCAGGGCAAAGGTAAAGAAATTCCATCTTCCCCCCCAGGATTCTCCTTTCTTCCACCTCCAAACATAAGCTGCAATTCCCAATGAGCAACCAGATTCCGTTACTAATGGAGACATTCAGCCCACCCAACTTGGAATAGGAATTTCTCAAACTCCTTCAGCATGGCAACTTTCCATGAGCACTGTCAACTACTATGATTCGCTAGGCTATCTACTAATATCATAGATCATGTGGTACAAGAGTGCAAATGCTTGAAGATCCGGGGCAGCCTAGAGGGGAAGCTAATGAAAAAAATGGAGGTTAGACTATTATGTACACTAGGAGGCTCCAAAATCCTTCCACTGACTTTTGCCAACTGTGATTTGAAACTTAGCCCAAATTCCCGAAAATGCTCATCTGAATCATATTTGTTGATTCCAATTGCCTGTCAAACATGCCAAGTAACTATTAGTTGTGGAGTTTGTGAGTTGCTCACATTTTGATTCATGGACATGGGATGGATAAAAACTATGTAAACATAGAAAAATAGGAATAACAGTATGAAAGAGGAATTAGACTTACACATTCACAAACACCTCTTTGGTCCTGTGGTGATTGCTTGCCAAAATCAATTTGCTTCGGCTGCTGCATATGAGATAATTGCTTTGTGTACCACTGCACAACTGTACCAAGCCAGCAAAAACAATACAAAACATAATTTTCTCAAAAGAAAACTTACAGCACATTCATAGTACCTGTACATTCAGAAGTTCCAGTTTTCTTTGGGGGGGTTGGCAACAGCAGGCAGCACACTAGACATGAGAAGCTGAGAAACAATAGAGAAAACCACACCTCCAAGGGGATATAAATCAGTTCTTTCTTTCTACCAACATCCAGGGCTGGGGCATTTGGGTACTTTAGGTGATGCTTGTAAACCTCCCAGTAATAGCTGGCCACTGAAACCTCTTCAGGTTCCTCAGGATTTTGCCTTGACTGCTTTGAAAACCTGAATTCCCAACAGAGGGCATGTTACTAATCTACACGTCCATTATTAAACACTTTCCAATCCTATCACCATCTAGCTGCAGACAAGGAATCCCAATTCCACATATCGTGCAAGCTCTGACTGAGAATTACAATACAAAGAGCACACATAGAGACATAAGAGGTTCATACTCACATGAGATCTTGGCACGCAAGGAGGCTGAAGCCTGAAATTGTGTGTGTGAGTGGGACTCTCAAGTGAGTGGTCACCATCCTCACCTTCTTCAGCATGATTTTGACCTGAAATTTTACCCAGCAGAAACAATCAATTAATGCAATCACCTCATAGCAACCTGCTAACAAAAAAAACTGAATTTGAAAATCTGAGAAGCATTACTTCAGTTGCCAACTCAAAGGAAACTAAAAGAAGTCAACTGGCAAATATTCTCACTGAATTTACTGGAAGATTCTGAGAGCTTTATCTGACATATCCATATGTGACTCATGATACAGACTGCTGAACTGGATGAATTTGTAATTGGGATGTGCACAGTTGTGTAAGTGAAAAGCTGGTTTCTTCATAGATTCTACAACAAATTTCCTAGAGAGTCAATTGTGTGGAATGCAACTAAGAAGATACCTTGTTCCAGTCTTTCTCATCTAAACTATCAAGGGAATCACTACTCTGCATGCCAAGCTTTTCCCTGATAAACTCAATCATGATAGGCTTGATCACAGTTGTCATTGTGGTATCTATTTCCTCAGATTACATGCCAACCATTCAATATCAATTAAACCAAAGACAAGTAGTGTGAAGTAGGTGTTCTGAACACATTATGATCAAACCAAGAACTAAAGTGAGTTGTGGCAGAATGTGCCTTCCAGTAGGCAATGGATAATTGCTGATTCACAGTCCCCAACTCTTGCAAGGCCTTCAGGAACATACTGCTAATTAACTGATCAGCTAATTTTCAAGACACGATTAGTCATTTACAAACTACATTTGACTGCACAGAAAGCACTGCCAGACAACAACAAGCTCATCTTCAGTACAAATGTACCAAGGTCAACAGTAAGGCCCATTTGTGTGGCCCGATGCTTGCATGGAAGCCACACCATGCTTCCACTCCCTCTCCAAGATTGCCTAGCTTGCCAAGTGATGGGTGAAAGAAATTGTCCCGCACAAGAAGATAGCCCCTGTCACTCCAAAATTACATCACATATCAGACTACCCAGAACCTTACTGTCTGTAATTTGGGGTCTTTCACTGTCAGGATAATGCTTTCTCAATTTCAGAGAGCAATTATGGTGTGCAACATTTTCAACTATATATCATTTCCAGTAAAAAGGAGCTAAAGGAGTTTCTGATACACAACAGGGAAGTCCTTTGTCTCTAAGGCTGTGATGAGCAGAGGATAAATTCAATAAGCAAGTTCAATTAAAGTTCAACCTGAATACATCAAAGAAGAATTCACCATACTTAGAGGAAGCACTTTCCCACAGAACTATAAGTACTTGAAGAGCATCTTCTGCTCTGTACACTTGAGCACCAGGCTGTTCACTGATGGCATCACCAAAGACCCTCATGTTCACCTTGGCTGCAAATTTGATGTGCACCACAAATTCCCTGACCCGCCACACAGTCTGTCTTTCCTTCTGGACTATACCCTGCTTATCTGGACTGCCTGTGTTCAAACAATCAAAGAAAACGACTTTCTCAATCAGAATCTAGCCCTACCACATGAAATCAGGTTTGCCATTGTGTTGTCCATTCCCAGACTGAATTCGTGCAATTGCTGTACTAATTTGTCCAATTCTGGAACTGGTGGAAGACAGAACCACAATTGGATTCTGATGTCTGTTACCAGGCCAACACACAAGTGAAAGTGACAATTATGTATCTGTGGGAGGAAAACTGGTAGCAAGCTCACTACCTTGGACTGTAGAGGACTTGCTTGTAGCCTACAACAAAAATGCATCAGATTATTCAATCTGTTCATAGATATCTGATATGTTGGGTCGTGCTTAGTACACTCTTGAGAGCCCTGATTCATTCATCAGACCCTCAATTTCCACAGGTAGTATCACTGAATAATGCCTGACAGACATGGGTGTGAGGTCTTTAATGGGTGGGAAGACTATATAAAGAACCACAAGAAGAAATATAAAGATTCACAAATTGAACAGAATAACGCATGTGGAATCATATGAGAATCTTCCATCTCTTCAACTCCACAACAAATGCCAGAATTAGGATCCCATAAACAAGCACAAACTGGGAACACCGTGTGGGAAGCATGATCAAGTCTTTGAATTCAACAAGCCTTTGCACATAATTTCAAAGGACTTTGCAACTACAATCTATCAACTGGATACTGAGGGTTTACGCTTCTCTGCACATAGAAACACGGACTTGCATGTAGATGACATCTTCCTGAACTGCAAGGTCTACATGAACACTTATTTTCTAATTGATGCAAGTAGATATTGCACGATCCACATGTCCTTAAGCCCCTTTCGATGGATCCTTTTCCTTGTGGATGACGCAAAAGAAGTTTGGGAGAAAAACCTCATTCGACAGTTACTGAAGTTGTGTCCAAGAATTGAGAGAGGGAGGCAACGTACTTGAAAGAAGGCCTTCTTTCATCGTTAAGAAAGACAGGATACTCCTGCGCCTCGTTGTTGACATTCAGAGGCCCACTTGTGAACAAGATTTTATCGCCATCGTAAGCCCCACGCTCACGCTTGAATTCTGCAGCAGTGGTTCGGAGTTTGCTCATCACATCGCGGTTTACTTTCTTGGGTACTTTGGGTGTGATTGTCACCTGCAAACCAACAACAGCCAGAAATGTGCAAAACCTCAGTATGGCATGTATGTCAGTAAAGCCAAGAAACTGCCAATGCACAGTGATCATTGCAAGACATCTCTAGCTGATTCTACAACCTCGAGATTCAGTGAAAGCATGCAATGGACAATAGAGAATCATCCGGATTGAGACTAGGTTGCGATCATCAACTGTGGATTGCGAATTAGCTCAAAAACAAACAAAGCTGTGGAGATACGTTACGTGGTATTGATACACGTCCGTCATGTTCGTAAGCTTCACGGGGAAGTGGTTGCACAAGAGCTCAACAGGACGTCCAATTGTCCCATAGCCCTGATCTCTTGTGTCCCGTGGGACTACTACTTTCTTTCTTACTGCAGGTGGTGTTGCTGATCCAGTAGGACTACCACCTCTCGCACCACGACTGCTGCGACGTGCTGCATGATCTCCTAGCACTTCATCTGCGGAAGCACCTGCGGCGCTAGAGCCTGAGATGTGCGGCCAACCTCTCGGACTTTGCCACCCATTGGTGACAGGCGACGGCTCGACTCCGGCTGGACCGCCTGGAGCTTCATCTATGGCAACAGCAGACGGCGGAAACCTAGACTCTATCCAGACCCGCATGATCTCTGTGGTGTCCATAGAAACCGAGTCGGAGATCTCCTCCATCTCTCTCCAGCAATATTGTAAAGCTCGCTGAATTGCAATTAAAACCTGAAAAGATCAGATTTGTAAGTGAATTTTTTTCTTGAAGCAAAAGCTTTGATACGACAAAAGCTTTGAGGATAAAAAAAAACACTCTGTTGACAAGGAAGATTGCTGCTAATCAGCAGCGAGTGACATTGCTGAAGAATCTGCAGAATTACCGGACTTCTCAGAAGGATCTACAAGGATTCTCAGAAATCTGCTACGCAACGGAATTTTTAGAAAGGATCTTACAAATCCGGAACCAGAGTACAGAGATGACGCAAGGAAGTACGTACTGCCGACACTAGATACCACAACACATTTCTGCAAGCAGGCATGCAAAGTGAAGGTTATCACCGCAGCAGTGAAGGCTAGAAATATGGCAATATTTATTTTCTATTTTTTCTCGATCTCTGGCGAATGAAACCCCAAAACTCACTTCATGTTCGCATATATCTATATATATATATATATAATATAATATAATATTTTTTTTCTTACTAAAATTTACTTTTTGGCGAAAACTTGCCAGTAATAAAATGGCCATTGTCATTGGAATTTTGTGGTCATGATGATGGGTTGACTGAGATCCTTGTATTAGGTGCTAAATAAAAGTTGTAATTATGATTCTAATCATCATCAATTAGGATCATCAATTGTTTATTGAAGTTTTATTGAAGCAAAATGCCAAAAGGTTTACTTTCTGAGTATGAAGTAATTAGGCTAATTGCTTAGTTCTCTAGTTTGCCTCCCAATTTCTTTTTCCTACTTTTATCATCCATTGCACTATCCAATTTTAAAAGCTTCATCAATGCCGCTCCATTTTCCACCATTAGCAATTTGGTTGAAATAAGTCGTGCATTACACATAAACAACAAATCATCTTGTATTATCTCACATGCCCTTTTGGAATCGTTATGACGGAAACAAACAATAAGATAATGCTCTTTGTCATCTCCATGCAAAAAGTTGACAAAAAATCTAAAACACCTAAAAACTCCATGTGTTCACACTAAAAGTCCACCTCATTTTTCCTCACACAAGGACTTAGAATACTTGAACTTTGGAGAATTTTGTTTTTGTGAAAGTGTTATTGTCACCACATTATCAAGTCTTTATTTTGAAGAAGGAAGGGTGATTAAAAACATTTAATTGCATAAATCGACCTATATCACAAATAAACCAACCATATCTTATTTTTAATGTAGATGATTACCTTTTGATATGAGGCCAATCCCAATTCTCCTACTCTTTATTCTTTGACTCCCAAGCAAGTCTTCCTTTTCGTTTGGGTGAATGTAGGACTTTCATGGACTTTTTTCACCTTGTTTTGGATTTGTATTTGACCAAATTCTTTATCAAACCTTTGGGTTGCCCTATGACTTGGAAAAGACATTTCAATATTTTTTTTCAAGATCCAATCACAAGTCCAAGTTATGGTTGTAACATTTCAATTCCCCAATTAGAAAGAAAGAGTTCAATTTTGGAGATTTTATGAGGGTTTTCACATACAATTTATTTTCATTTTTACTTGAAAAACTTGTGTTTATAAATTCCAAAAAACAGGCAACATCCTTCTAAGTATCACTGAAATTATCATTCAATAATGATAATGACCTTCATCATTGACCTATGCCTTTTAATGTCCAAAACATGAAAATGCATATTCCAATGTGTATTCACACTTATAAATCTCTTTTTCAAGAGCTTGCTTGCTTCGATGCCACATTTCATGCAACTCTCTAATTATTAGTTGATATATAATCAAAGTAATTGCACTAGATGGATGCTTGCATCACTTTTGGTAAAATAAGTTGATATCAAAATGATTGTAAAACTTGTTCATGGATATGCAACCTAAGGTTCAAGTTGACATGATTTTTCAAGTTGGCCATTTTGAATCATAAAATTCTGATTAGTGTGTTGAAAGGCTAGTTTTTTAATTTTAAATTTTACAAGACTTTCACATGTGAAAAATGATTTCTGAAAATTTTGCACTGAAACCCAAAAAACAAACAGAAAAAAGAATTAGGAGAACCAAACTACACAAGTGCCAAAAAGAAACTAACGCCAAGAAACTAGAAAGAACAAAATTTCCAGCAGAAGTCCAATGAAGATTGATTTTGGAGACACACACAAAATCTCCCAATGATTCCTTGAGTTTTAGTTGCGACTTCCGAAACTCAAACAAACTTAGTATACTTGAAGGGCAAGAAGAGGGATAATACACCAACTCCTTAAGAATGGGACGGATCTTACACCTACATGTACATGTTCTGTACAGATTTTGCAGTAGTTCCAATTACTGTGTAGTTGCAGAGAGGGCCATGGAGTGCAAGTACATCTAGGCACCCGGGTACTGGATGTTGGTTGCATGCACTAGTCTTCGGATCCATGCACAAGAGCTATAGGTTTAGAGCCAAACAATGATCCACTGAAGGTCAAGGTTAGTCCACATGGTGTGCAAGAGATAGATAGCAAGTGTACAAAAATCAAAAGCCCCAATTTGAGACATATATACATGCTGTTTTGGGCTCACAATTGTGTATTGTGCGCTTCGTTTGCTGCCCTTCAGCTCCAAATCTCAAACAAAGGAGATTCACTGATAGAAATAGAAAAAGGTGATCAGCAGAACAAAGCTCCTGAATAGGCTTCTTGACAATATTAATGCTGCTGAATTCACAAGCACCGGAAGTTGCAGGTGCGGATTTGTGGATCAAGGAAGTGCTGAAGGGAATAGTCCACACAATAGTCATGCTAGCCCCCATCAAAATAGTAAGCATCAGGAATTCCACAAATGATGCTAAGTAGTTTGTTATGGACTGCAACTACGAAAGCTCCCTTGTGCTTCACACAGACTGCACTGAGCTGCAGTGCACAACTTCACTGCTATAAAACTTCAGAATGGTTGTGTTACCGGTGAATGGATAAGTGTAGACCTCAATCTGCAGATTAGTTCCCATTTGATCATGTCCAATAGAACAGGCACAGTTAAGGTTTAGGGGTTTAGGGCTTCAACAGGCACAGTCGAACTCTGGACTTGCAGGATTGCCATTTGGAAACGTATGCTTCACACCACAGAGAGCTCAGAAAGCCGAGCCACTGCCACGAGATTAGGCAAGCGAGTGACCCTTGACCTCATTGATCTTGGAAGCTAAGTGATCACTACCACCTGCATCTGGATGATTTGCTTGCATGACTTGGCACGGAGCTTCATTCACTTTCTCCGGTGCTACGCTCCCTCACCTCAAGAATTCGAGCCGCTTCCCTCCTGGTCATAACTGCTTTGAACCCACCCTCGTAATAATACTTCCTGCTGATTTGACGGCTCGTGAATGATAAGATCTCAATGATGTGTCGAATTTGTCAGCTAGCCACTGATTTTTTGGAAGTCATTTGCGATTTATTGTTCCTTGAATTTAGCTGAGTAGTGGAGTTAACTATTGCATGGCAGCCGAGCAAATACCTGCTGATTTTTCTCTCTCTGTTAATTAGTTAAGTTGTATATGACTCCCTGTTTTGTTCAAGAAAAATATCTCATTCTCTAATGGTCGAGTGTGAAGCAGAGTACAAGTGCAGGAGCTCAGTTCCAGTTTTGGATGCTTAGCACCAGAGACTTGTCTAGCAAGTTCTGAGGAACTTATTTTCATTGTCTTCAGTTTATTTGCTGCTGCAGCCTTGACATTACTAGATGGGGTCGTTAGCTAGTCAACATTGAATGCCTACCGGCGTGCTTCAATCCCATATTTCCCTACCAGGGTTGTCACTCCAAGTGCCGGCCTCGTATGAAATGTGCAGCCATAGATTATAGATAGCTCAAGAAACAGAATTCAAGCATCCAGGAGGTAAGCAGCACCACTTTTTCACGCCTTTCTCTAAACCCAAATCGTCGCTTCAGAACTCCTTGAAAATCACATTGCAATGCATGAGTATCTGAATTGGAATTGGACCTGGTCTGAAGAATCCAAACTAAACCAATTCTTTGAAAAAATTTGGATCCAATCTCAATTTAGGGTTAAAGGTGGTGGGTCGTTGTCAAAATTCAAAACTTTTCGACATGGTTGTGTTTTTCTTGTTGCTCGTTGATACTTACTATGCCATCATAATTGTTTGTGATTTTCTAGTCAAATTTATGCTCATGGTGGTATTCTTTTTGTTGTAATAGCCCATATTTTGGTGATTGGTGGTTGTGGTGTTTTTCTCATCACTATAACCCACCATTATTTAGGTATGTTATCGCTCTCCTCTTCAACTTTTTATGGTTTTGGTCATTATCATTGTAGTTTTCTTGTTGTTGCAATTGATAGTTGTTCACCATTGCTTTCTTGATCTTGATGACCTTGTGGTTCAAGTCATTTTTTTGGTCTTTTCGTTGTTACAACTAATAATTATCTACCATCACCTTCATGATTTTCATGATCTTGTGGTTTTGGTCATCATTGTGGTTTTCTTATTGTTGCAACTAGTAGTTACTCACCATTACTTTCTTGGTGTTGATGATCTTGAGGTCTTGGTCATTGTCATGCTTTTTTCATTGTTGCAATTAACAATTGCCCATCATTGCCTTCTTGATTTTGATAATTTTGTGATCTTGTTCATTCTTATGGTCTTCTCATTGTTATAATCAATAACTACTATCATCACCCTTCTAATCTTGATGATCTTGAAATCCTTCTCATCATCATAGTCTTCTTGTTGTTGCATATAAATGCAAGAGACATGAAAATATGAAACTCATAGCTACCACCATTGCCTTCCTAATCTTGATGAACTTGTGTTTTTATTTATCATCATGATCTTCTTGTTGGTATGCAAATGCATGAGACATGAAAACATGAAACCAATTGGCAATAACAAAATGATATTGATCCATTAAAAAATATTAATGAAGTTTTAGAATTCAAAGATAGATTAGTTCTGCTTAATTTGGCCATGTCAAAACTTTTTAACAATCTGCAAATTTGTTTTTTTGCATTGTTTCTAATGAATGGAACCTCATTGAAAGGTTAACAAAACCCTACCCTAACCTACCATGAAACATGGAATCAATTTGATTTGAATTTTTTTTTAAAAGAATTTGAAAACAACCTTCACATTAAAAAAAATTCCGAAATTGAAACCCAATTTTATTTATTCTTTCAAAAACTGAACCAAAATCAAAATAGGCCCCATAAATTTGTTTAGAATTGGAATTGAAGGTTCTTCCTAAAACCTAAAAACCACACAACATTGGTAAGAAACTATGAATTAAAGTTTTAATGTATGTGTTTTGAAAATCAACAAGAAACAACAAATTAAAGTTTTGTCACAATGAAGGCAAAAAACATGGAATTAGGGTTTGTGGAAAAAAAAAACAAGAAACAACTAATTAAGGTTTTGTGATGATGAAAACAAGAACAACAAATTAAGGTTTTGTGGCGAAAAAGGTAAATTCAATAACAAATTAAACATTTTAGTGAAGAAGGCAAGAAATTGTAAATTAAGGTAAATTTACAAGTGAGGGAAAAAGAAAATAAACAACTAATGAAGGTTTTGTGAAAACAAAAGCCAGAAACAATTAATTAGGGCTTTTCTTATGTAAGTAAAATTTAGCGAGTAGATATATCTTGTAGTTAGATTTGATGGCCCAATGTAATTTTAAATTAATTTTACAGTATAAGAACTTTGCACACGTCAATTAAATTTTTATTTTCTAAAAAAATTTGCATATGTTGAATCCTAATCTTAATATTTCAACAACTTGTGTATGGGACAATTTTTAAAGTTTTTTAAAATGATGACCATGAAATGTGAAAGAAGGATGTCGAAAATCACAATTTAAGATTAAACCAATATTTGAAAGAGCTTTTCAATGATGATGAAATTACAAGATTAATGGTCAAGTGTGATGTGACTTGAAGCTTTGTGTTATTTCAATATTGTAGTTTTTAAAATTTCATATATATATATATATTTCTTTTCAAATCACTTTTATATTAAAAAATTTATGAAATTTCATGTGATTACAACTTTTCATGTATCAACTTCAAGATATATATATATATATATATATATAAATACAATTGCTGTGTTTTCACAATTGTCAATTTTTTATTTTCAACAAATTATGCAAATTTTCATGTAATTTTAATATTAATTAATTTAAAAGTGTGATGTTGAAAGATTTTCAATATCACAATTTTAAATTAATTAATATTAAAATTTACCACAAGATAAAGTACAAGTTTGAATATTTTATATTAATTTTTCTTAAGGTGAAATTTTCTTTATTTATTTTTTAAACACACACGCACACTATTAGAATATTTTGTAATACATGATTGGTGTTTTAAAGAATTCTTTTCCAAAACATGAGAGAAATGTTTTTTGAAAAAATGTTGTCACCTTTCAATTGCTCCCAAAAATTTATGACCATTTCACTAATGTTTGGAAAAACTTTGAAGATTTTTAAAATTTTATTTTCAAATGTTAAATCTACCTTTGGATGTCTCCGACCTATTCTTACTTCAAAAAATTGAGAAAAAAATGTTGTCTATGATACACTAAAAAAAAATCTTCAATCTATGATTCCATATTTGATTGATTTTGTAGTCATTCTGAACATTATATGATTAAAGGTTGTTAATTGTAATAGACAAGTAACAATGGACAAGAAGTCATTGCATGTTCAACATGACAATTTTCATCCTATAATCATTAAGGACAAGTCATATATAATGCTAAGGTGTCATATAATCAATGACTAGAACAATAGACATTCGACCACTTGATTATTCGAATTTATATTTAAATTAAAGTCATTTTTCTAGATTATTATTATAAAATAATTTTTAATAGGTAGGTAGGTGGGTAAATAGGTGGTAGGTATGTTAGTTGGTGGGTAGGTAAATAAGTAGTTACATAAGTAGGTGGGGGGGGGGGGGGGTTTTTTTTTTTTTTATTAATTTTAATATTATTTTTGACATTTTTATATTTTTTTTATAAAATTTTTATTGTTAATTTGTTTTTTTTCTACTTTGGGATTCAGTTAA
>Ga0116229_10004330_pt1 | contig 23272 bp, 13 predicted proteins | sample S1TSphgellanicum_3_FD_87313 | JGI IMG/M metagenome (GOLD analysis project Ga0116229, IMG submission 87313) | Host-associated microbial communities from peat moss isolated from Minnesota, USA - S1T2_Fc - Sphagnum magellanicum MG | ecosystem: Host-associated > Plants > Peat moss > Unclassified...
AAATATTTAAGTTTTCCCGGGGAGGGTAGAATTAAAAATTTTTTTTTTTTTTTTTTTGAGGGGAAATTTAAAAATGAATTTTTTTTGGGGGGGGGGGGGGATCTATTTGCTATATTTGTTTCCAATCAGTAGCCATAAATGTAGAAGCATGATTTTTAAAAACATGTGCTTCATATTTGGTTTACAACCATATTTTTGGCTAAACCTTGGCTAAATCTTCCTAGGGATGTTGATGGTCACTACTTTTTCTACGTCTGCCTATGGAAGATTGGCACTTAGTAGAGGAAAAGGGTCTTAAGGATCTTTATGCCTGGCACTAGTACTTATGAAATTTGTAAGGTACCAGTTTTGAAATTTGTATTTCTAGCTAATTTTTCTTCTTCTTCTCCTTTATTTTCCTGCCTTTCTTTTGCTTCATGAAAATGCAACGATTTGACGACAGGTGCTACGGTTTCCTTTTCAGTGGTGGGAGCTTAATTAGTGCTTGTTGTCCCTTTACAAGCCAAAACAAGTGGGTGTGTCACACTGTGGCCTTGCCGTTTACATTAAAACTTATCTTATTAAGGCAAAAGAATAATTATGGAAACTAAAATATTTCACCGTGCAAAAATATAATCTTCAAAAAAATCCTCTAAAAGAAATCGAAATCCCTCAAGATATTATAACTCTATATATAACTAATCTCAAGTTTCAACACAAGTCAAAATATCATCTTTCAAAAATCCTTGTATAAAAATAGACCTATTATTTATTACCTAGGGGCCAAAATCCCTTAAGCTACTACACTCTATAATGAATCTGAACACAATATCCTTGCCTCTACCAAGGCAAGGCCAACAAAAAAAAACTTAAATAGTTTAAAAAAAAAGAAGTACAACAGTTCTTTCATTTCACTAGAAGAAGGGTGGACTAAAGAAGAAAGGTCTATCTTTAGACCCTTCTCCTATGGTTAAGATCTCCTGCAAGCTTATAATGCCTGGGAAGCAAATGAAAAAAATACAAAGGGAAAATCTTGACTCTTCTTTATGGCTTCACAAAATAATTCCTATAAAAAACTGCTGGCATGGATAGATGACTTACCTTCACCTTCACTCCTACACACACCAGAGTTTGTGTAGGAGTGGGGTTTGGGGTTTTATTATTGGAGACTGATGCAGGCAACAAACCAGAACAGCCAGTCAGCCAGTTGGGGGAAACAAATCAGTCAGGGGACTCAGGGCTGATGATGATGGCCACATTGAACCAGCACCCACCAGTGCACCAATGAAGGATGAATGGTAAGTGGTTTTCTGTTGGGTCCCAGTTCCCTAGCTAACCATGGTGGTTAGCTCAGTTGCTTTTTTTCTACCTACCTACCTACTCACAACCCACAAGCAGGTTGTTGGTAGGGAGGTAATAAAAACAGCTCTCACCTATCTATAAACCATCTACTCACCTAGTAGTTAACCTATTTTCCTACCCAAATTGATTACCAAGGTGAAACCAATTATTAACTCAGTTGAGTTGAGGTTCATCCACAACTGAGTAATAAGGGGCATCCAGTGGATGGTGCACTAGTCGGTGCTGGTCCACTGTGGCTGGTTCATGATGATGATGATAATCATCAGTCTGCCTTGCCATTTGCCTTGCAGCAGCAGCTAGACTTGCTGCAATCTGCTTGCTTGCTTCAGTGGTACCTAATCAAGAGACCAGGCTATCTATACTGCAACTGCTAGGCTAGCTTATAATGCGTGGCTTGCCTTCCACCCCAAGCAGCAATGAGGAGCAGCAGCAGCAATGTAGCTGCAGCATACTTAACTCACCATCACCAACTCCATTAAATCTAGTAGCAGCAGCAGCAGCTAGGCAGTGTGGCTTCAATGGTTATGAATATTATTAATATGTGCACTGTGCAGGAGCTGCAGGAAGGAGCTCTTGTCTTTTTCTCTGGGCATTTGCACTAGTTAGCTAGCTGGCTCTCCAAACACTTGGAACCAAAAAGGCAAAAAAAAGGGAGGGGAAAAAAAAAACAGAACCCATCAGCTTTTTGTTAAATTAGTAGGCTGAGAATAGCAACTTGATTTCAGTGGTTGCCATATAGGCCAAATCATCTTCTCTCAAATCAAGGGTTTCATTTAGGCTTTGTTGTTTGTTTTTTTGTTTGCTTGTGTGGTGGGTGTGTGAGAGCGCTTGAGTACCTATTACTGCTTCTTGTTTGTCACCATCTTTCCAAGAACTACCATCCGTTCTAGAGCTGCTGCCTTTTTCTCGAGAGAGAACAAGCTGCTTCACTAGCTGCTGCTGCTGTTGTATTGATTTCTAGACATTTGTTTCTAGATCTAGAGGTGAGAATGTGCTATTAGCTAGCTTACCAGCTGCTGGGCTCTGTGTTCTAGTCTGTTTGCCGATCTGCTGTGTTTTTCTGCAAGCAGATTTTTTGTTTTCATTTTTTGGGGGAGCGTTTGAGTAGGTGTGTTGTTTGCAGTGTGCTGCAACTCACAATTTTGCGTACAACTTCATTTACTGCCCTAGTAGGGGTCGTAGAGTCTCGCGCCTCAGCTGCATATCAAATTTTATCTGCATTTCGTCAGGCTGTGAAGAAAGGAAGCTGGTTCAGGAACTGAAGGTTGAAACTGTATTTCGCACCAGCGCTGCAGTCGAAGTCCTGCAGAAATGCATATGCGGGATCTGTTGGGAGGCCTCGTGCTCTTCCTTCTTCTTGCAGGTAAGCTCCAGGTTTGATCAGCATTGAATAATATTCTGCAGCCTGGAACGCTATGCATTTGTTCTAGTTTTACGAAGTGATGTTTGCCTTGTATTTTGACCCTATGGATTGTCAGAAGTGCAGCGAATATTCCTATACCTGGACTGCAAGGTCTTCTTCTTTCTCCCTGAGAACGGATCTGCTTCCTCGCTCCATTTCACATTACTGTTATTGAAGCTTCATGTGGGCCTTGCAGAAGCAAGCAGGAATGTGATATGGGTTGCCAATTTTACTGATGCCCAAATGCAGCAGGTAACTGTTGTGAACTCAATCCAGATTTGAAAGTCCAGCAAAAAATGCTGCTCCCAGTATGTAGTTCTGGTAGAATAATAGATACCACTGCGGTTGACCCCAAAATTGTAGAGTGAAGGTATTGGTGATTCAAGCCATGGGGATGTTTGAATCATCTAGGTTTCTCTGCTCCAGCATTGTGTGGGTTCTGGTCTGTTAGTTGCTCATGAATTATATCCTCATCAGGAGCTGTGCAATGGCATTGCAGAATGCAGTATCACAGACCGCAGAACAGGGTCAGCAGCAGCAGCTTAATGTTCCATCATGTAAGTCTCTCCCTGACTCATGCTCTGTATATAAAAACTCTGGTTATGCCTGCTGCAGGCTCAAAATTATTCCTCTCTATATTGTAACATATTAAGTAGACTACTGCATGAAAATTATGCTTCAGATAGCTGCTGCTTTGGATGTCTGGCATTCAAGGTTCCTGGTGAGCTGCTGATATAAGTTCTTTACATGATCTAGAGACCACCTGCTGTACAGTAAAGATGTTCGGACCTCAGGCTTACTCTTGAGTTAGAGAACCCAAATTCAAGACATGTGGGTTTCTTGTATATTACTACAACAAAAAGTGTCATTTTCAACTGGGTGAAATGACTTGGATTTTGCAACTCTTTAACTACATGGTCATTTTGGAAGTTCCAGAACCCAAGCCATTTCACCTTTTTGAAAAGGACACAAATTTTTGTTGAAGTAGAATTAAGGAGTCTTGAACATCTTCTTAGCCAACCGAGAGATTTATGTCCATCTAGATGAGATTTTGTTCCAAAGCTCCACCAGAAATTTCCTGCAGATCATGCAATTCTCTGAAAAATCTCCCACAGAACTTGGCTTAAGATCTCTTTTTGGAGAGATGGAACCTCCATAAAACAGTGGTGTGGATCCTTGAAAAATAATCTCTATGTGAAATACTTCTATAATTTGTAGTCTAGATAAGGTCTTGATCCCCAAAACTATGCCCACAGTGTAAGCAAGCAACAGTTGGTGTCATTATAGTTTCCAATCTGATGCCAACTTGTGGATGCTGCTTTGTGAGGAATTCCTGGGAGTCAGCACTAGTGTTAGTCTGGTATTGACTTTTGAAAATACCAACCCAGTCCCGCTATTGGATACTTTTTGATATCTTGCTACCAGCAGCCTGGTCCTTGTACTAGGTCCAAGACTACTGTTTGGCTGATATGAGGAAGGTATATAGAGCTGGTATTGAAACGGATATGAAACTAGTGTCATCCATACCAGATCGGTAGGGTCCTTGTTACCAGTATTGATACCAGTATAGATACCAGCTGGTGCAGATGTGCAGACCTATATGCCAGACCCAAAACTGGTTAGCACTTTTCGTGGAAATCAAGTTGAGGATTTTCGGTGTGAGAGCAGTTCCTGCAACAGTATTTTTGACATCCAAAATTAGTTATTTACTTTTTCCCAAGCTCACCCATAAGACTGAAACTGGGACTGCAAACAGCAACCCACCTGGACCAATCAAACCATCTAGCCAATGAATGGCAAGTGTTCGCCTTTGCTGTGCCTTGTGCCAGCTTCAGCGCCCTGTGCAAAAATGCTAGGTCTAAACCATTTTGCTGAGCCAAACCAGCATGACTCGAGTTTCCTTCATTCAAAATTTGCTGTGCAGTGCGCCAGTGGAGTTGCTCTGAACATCTCCATCAAAATATGAAAGGAACTCTATTGGAGTCTTAAAAACTAATGATCTTGCCAGGACTATTGAGTTCACAGAAGCAGAAGACATGGGCAAGCCATTAAGCCTGGAAAACCTCACAAATTATGCTGAATTGTAATATATAATGCAAGCCAAGTTTGTCTTTCCGCTGTGAGGTTTTTAATGAGTCACTGGACGAAGGTTGAACGATGAAACCAGTCTTTTGAAGACAATTGAGTCTTGTCATTGTGTGGATTTATGTGCAGTATGTCAATCTGTGGAGCCAGAATGCAAGGATGGTTTGACTGTGACATGCAAAACTGGCAATTATATTGGGTGTGACTGCAATTATATTCGCCAGTGCCATCCAGAAGTTTTGAACTGTGTTCGCTCCAACAGGACTCACACTGTGTCTTGTGGCTTTTGAGCCAGCTGGGCTCATATGATAAAATTTCGAAAGCAATGCGGCACTTGACTTGTTGTTTTACACTTATTTAAACAACATCTTCTCTTCGACATTCTTTTGCAGACCCAGCAAAAGAGGATGATGAGTGATATTGGCACGATTCGGCTCTAGCTGAAATTTTCGGCATCTTACTTTTTGGATCTTTGCATTTTGGAACCATATTACAACTGGTCAATTGGCAGCAAAGGGGATTTTTCTGGATGATGAAATAGAACAGAGTTAGCATAAACTAGGGTAAACATAGTTAGGATTAATTAAGTGCAACTCTGTATGTAGAAATTTGTCACTGGTTGAAGTTGAACTATGTATGTTCCTTACTTGGGTTGCCATTGTTCATTCTATAGATGCAAATGGTGGCCTAATCTTTGATTTATGTCATAAAAAGTTAAACAGTGGCTTTTTTGCTCAAATGGGGTGGGTCTTTCTTTTAGGTATGATGCCGAAGGGACAAACTTTGTCTTGATATTACAATTGCAAACTGAAAATCTTTCCAATTACTTTTAGACCATAATGTTAACAATTGGGTTAAAAAATTTCAGATCTACACACAAGCCTACTCAATGGCCTCTGAATGTTAGTACAGTAATACTATGTCGGGGTAATTCTTCCATTTTGTGAATATTTCATTTTTTCTGAACCATGGTTGTTAGCCTTTACAACCCCCCTGATACTCAGATGGGGTTTGGTGCAGTTTGTAATGTCTGCAAGCAGTGTTGAGGTATTAAGGCTTGTACCAGTGTTGGGCCAACACTAGTACAAAGTTACAAGCCTTGTGTGGCAATGATTTTAAAAATGAAAGATGGTTTTAAAAACATAACCTTGCCATAAATCCTTGTAGTACTAAAATCAAAACACTTTGACAGCCATTTGGACATAAAGAATTGACATGGAACAAATCTTGGAATCTTATCAACTTTGAACAACAAAGCCTATCCCCATGACACTTGCAATTTTTAGAAAACATTACATTATGTTGATCATCAATTGATACCTTTTGGGTAATGTCATTAAAAAGAAACACATACAACAATTCCTTCAAAGCAATGGTGATTTTAAGTTACAATGTTGTATATAGTTTGACACCTAGTACACATCATTTAGCCTACACACTCCAGCTAATTAGAAAGGTGTTGTGACTAGTGTTGGCTGGTTGTGGGTTTTTGGTCGGGTCCAGGTTCAGATATAACAATTCAACCCAGTGGGTGTACATGGACGTGGACTTGTTTTAGAATTGAACCTGATGGGTTTACATGGATCTAGATGTAGCCTTAGAACTGCACCTGATGGGGTCTACATGGAGTGAGACCCACCATAGAACCCGACCCAGTGAGTTTGAAGGGCTTTTCAACAAGGTAGGGGTCATAGGGTTAGATAGAGCCTTAGGTTTTAGGTTTATAAGGTTTACACTTTCTAGATTCTAGGGTCCTATGTCTGAGTTCTAGGGTTCTAGGTCCGGAGGTGTGAGGAAAGGCACACAATAACACAGGTAAACCAATTTAGGGACTTTGTGGTATTTTGATGCCTGAGATTTCAACTCCATCTGCTTCCTCTGAGGCAAGATTCGATAACACAAAGTAGAAGAATATGATGGCCATAAACTTCTTTCAGTTCGAAACCAACAAGTTGCACACCACCAGATGCAAGCAAATTCCAGCAGCACGACTAGAAATTTGAGATCTGTTGGGACCTGATTCCTGAGCTCTCTCACAAGCATGGGAGTCTGTACATGCAACCTGTTAGGTTGAGTTGCTTCTGGCATTCTGTGCTCAAAGTTTGTATCTATGTTTTCCTACTTCTTGGGGTTTCAACAGAGTCTGTGAAAACAATTCTAAAAGCAAGTAATCTTTGCATTCTAGGTCAGTAGAAAAGAATGTTCTCTTGCTTCCTGGAGATAACAATAAAAATAGTTTCAAGCATTTTTGTTTGCAACCTCTTTTTTGAGAAGGCAAAATCTACACAAAAAAAGATGGCAAAACTATCCATGAAAAATAGGCACCTCTTCCCAAACCATGCACACACGGCTTTCTCTACATATCTAGTTCATATGTATGATGAAGTTCATTTTCATAATAAATTTTTTCTTTGTAATGTACCTGCCAAGAAGTTTATTCGAGAATGATATCGAGATACAAATATTTTTTTGTGGGAGAATACATTCCAAAACCATTTGAACATATTAATTCTCTTTTTTTCAAGAAAAAAAGGGTTTCATTAAAAAATATTCAAATTGTATTTTTCTTGTAGGGAATGCATCATATTTTTATGCTTACAAATCAACGTTTTAGCACATGAAAATCGAATATATATATTATACCTGATACAAATTCTTCCTATTTGAGCATCTGCTATAGTAGCAGAAGAGATTTACTTTGAGGCTAAAAGCACATCATGCAAGTTGCAGTATTGGGACCTGAGAATCGTCAGTTTGGAAGATTGCAGGTGACCCTGGGTTTTTAGTTGGGTTTTAATTTTTTTTAAAAATTCCCGAGGCTCTTGAAATTGAAAGATTTTCCAATTTCTAAAAGATTCTAGACCAGACTCCACAGATGTTCTAAAAACCAAGAACCAAGCGTCACAAATTTGAGTTCTGTGTATTCAAGGGACACCCTTGCACCATATTTAATTTACATGATCATCTAACTATCAGTTCCCAGTTGCAACAAAAGGGATTACTAAATTTTTATGTTTGTAAACTCACCCCCTCTTTGGGCCTAGTTCGAGCCTCTAATCCTTGTTTCGTCCCCAATTTGAGTGTTTATGGTAAACTGAGCGACAGTGGGTACCAATTCCATTTCATGGACATGGTATCAGTTTCAGAAGGATTGGAGGATCTTATTTTCACAAGGCTTTTGATCTAATGAAGAATATGAGCCAGCTAGCTCTACGCGCACAGGTAATGCAAATCCAAAACTGGGGGTGAAACTCCCTGTGAGGACCAGTTTAAGTGAGAAAAACTAGTTGTGTTTTTTTTTGCTGTCCTTGTGTCTGTTTTTGGTCCTGACTTCTCATTTCGTCCCCAGTTTCGGTGAACCTAGTAACTTGATGAGAACACAATGGGAACACATGGTAAAACCCCAGATAAAATCCCAAAACTCCTCTCCCCAATCTGATACCTACTTTTGCTCCCCATTTGCTATTTCCCCACCACAAAGAAATAAAGGGAAAATAAGAAAATAAGAAAATAAGAAGGAGAGGGGTGGCCAATGCCCATGAGGGGAGGGAGGGGCTACCTACCCTCCTTACCTACCTTGTGTTGGGTGATGCCACAAGGGGGCCTGTTCCTATGGCTTGTTTGCCAAGTGGCTCATTCCACCTCTTCACACCTGGTAGCAATTCCAGTTGCCACCTCCACAAGCCAGCTGGTGACCACGTGGCACCACCGAAACTTTGGTCCAACTACTGAGATCCTGCCAGCTAGGAGAAACCTTCCATCATACAAGCAATTGTGGTGATTTCTGGCGATTTTTTCCCCCCTTTTTTGGCGATTTTTTTTCCCAAAGAAAACAAGGAATTTATGACAGAATTCCTTTTCCAAAATGGCTTTCGCAAAAATGGCTAAAATTCGCCGCAAAAAACACCACAGAAGAACTTTTGTGATTTGATGAGCAAAGTAATTTCTTCACCCATCACTCTCCTGTGATGAACAAATCCAAAATCAATTGAGCTGGAGAAGGAGGAAGAAGCTGGGGAAGGAAGCTAGACTCGCTCAAAAACAGTAGTAGTTGTTGCATTTGGGTGTTTTTCAGAATTTGGGTGTTTTCTTCCTTGCCTGCTCCAAAGAAGAAATGGGGTGTCAGGGTTGTCTGCAATGCACACTGAAGCTGCTCAATTTCATGGTCACTTTGGTTGGAGCTTATATGGTGTTGTATGGTTTGTGGATGCTCAAAGAGTGGCACTCTCAACTGCCACCAGAACCCCCAGCACCAGCACTGCCACCCAGTCCAACTCCTGTTCCTTCTCCTAGTCCAAGTCCATCTCCAATTCTTCCTCCAGTTCTTCCACCTGTTCCCGTCCCTAGTTCTGAACCCACATCTGCTCCAAGTTCTGTACCAGATCCGTTGTTTGATGGACTCGGATTGCCTATTTTCTTCAATGGGAGAGATTCCGACAATTTTGAGTTTGGAGCTGCTGGTTTGGGAGGTGATCTGGTGGTGGCTATGGAGCAACGGAGGAGGCCTTTTTTGGTCATGTCTACTGGGGTCTCACGGAGAGTAATAGGACTTCCAAAGTTGCCTGTTCCATGGTAAGTTGAACTACTCCAATGACACTGGTAGTGTGTGCTGCTGCAATTTCCTTTGCGAGTGTATGCTGCAGTTTCTTCTCTTTTGTGTTTTTGGTTGAATTTCGAGAAGAATATTACCAAAAATGTGGGAGTAAAGCAACTCCACCGGTGCTGAGCATGTGACCCTGCAAATTAAAATTGAATGAAGAAAAATCCAAACATGCCCGTTTGGCTCAGCAAAATGGTTTTGGCCCAGCATTTTTGTACAGTTTGCTGAGGCTGGTAAAAGACACAGCAAACCCTAACATCTGCTGTTGATTGGCTAGATAGTTTGAGTGGTCCAAGTGGGTTGCTATTAGTAGTCTCCCACCTATTTGCAGTCCCAATTTTAGGTTTATGGGTGGCGTTGGTAAAAAAGTAGATAACTAAACTTGGATGTGAGAAATATTTTTGCAAGCAGCACCTCTGGAGATGCTCTAGATGCATACTAGATGCATACTGCTGGGAGGTCTTTATGCTGCAGTCAACGTTGCAATGTGCTACAGACTTTGTTTCCTCAGGCGAAAGTCTGTGCAAACTTTGTGGCCACATATGTGTGGAAGAAGTGTGTGTGCTGTTTCATCAGGCAGAAGTTTCAAGGAGCTTAGAGAAACCCAGTCAGTCACACTTATTGGCAAGATCATGCAAGCATTCGGTGCTATATGAGGAATTAGGGTTTTGGTAGTGTGTGTGTTTCTAACTTTTGTCTGGGTGATGGGTTTGCAGGTTCATATATGCATTTTTGGGTGCAGGGATTATCACATGCCTTGTTACTTGTACAGGTCACATTGCTGCTGAAACCAGCCATGGCTTCTGTCTCTCATGTGTATCCTCCTGCAGTGTCAGAATTGCACAAAGTTTTGGTGTCTCTATTATTCTTCTGTAAACATCACAATTGGATTCCCTCCAAACCTAGGCTCACTTTCTTCCAGAGTTTCAATTACAGCTTGGAGTATTCTTGACCCCTGTGTTTCTAGTGTAAGCTTAATTGGCTTTTGATATGTCAATTGCAGATTCATACCCATGATTTTTTGTCTCTCCTTCTTTTGTGAAGGATGCACATTGTTTTGGCCTTGATGCAGCAGCTGTGTAGTATACCTGTTTACAAGTTGTATTGCTCATTGCCCAGTTTGCACTGGCTGGCTATCTCTTCTTTGACCATCATTGGCGAGAGGTAAGTCATTATAGAGCTTGCTGTTCATTTTCTTGAATTGATGCACTGGTTATCTTCTGTTATTTCATCAATTTCTGTTGTTCCATACTTTTCATACATTCATGTTGCTGCATTTTAGTTTACACTTAGTCTTTTGAGCATGTCAAGGGTTTCTTATTTTCTGAGACACATCATCATGACTTGGAATCAGGACATACCTGATGATCCCACTGGAGAGCTTGACAAAGTGGAAGCATTTGTTGAGGACAATCTAAATATTTGCAAATGGGTTGCTCTGGCTGTTGTGGGTATGGAGGTGAGTAAGAAAAACCTTGTGTGTTTTGAATGCAATAATGACCTGTCACACTGTTGCATTGCACATTGATAATGAGGTCACACATTTTTGGTTGGCTAGGTTTGCATGGACTGGAGTAGCTCAACCTAAACATTTTGTTCATGTGACAAGCCTCAGGGTTTTAAAGAAAAATTATTTGCCTTTCTGTCTTCTGTCACAAGAGGAAGCAGGAAAAGTAGAGGTTTAAGTTCTGATGCCATGAACTTGCCAAGTGCAGATTCTTGGATTGTTTTTTGCCATGATACTGCGTGCAGTTTCATCTAATGCGAGGAGGACAGGATATGATAGTGATGATGACTATTTGGCTCCAAGGTCAAATGGCCGACAGCCTCTGCTCAATCGCCAAGTCAATCAGTCAAATCCTCCAACCGCTCCTGGATCTACTGCTGACAATCGCCCTGTTCGCAATGATGCATGGAGTACAAGATTGCGGGAAAAGGTGCTCATCCCTTGTCTAGCTAGTTGTCCTAAACTTTCTGTTACTACTCAATTCTTACATTCATGCACCCATCATCTGTTGGTGTTAATCTGTCAGGACCAAAAGATTTGTCGGAAGGAAAAAGATATGGCCTACCTAGCTCTTTCCCTTTCTGTGCTTGACAGTTTCGGGTTCAATCATTCATGTGAAAAGACCAAGTTACACATTGCCAGGAGATAATTCTGTTGTAGCTGAGACACATATAGCACTTTGTGAAATTTTTATCTGCAACTAGGAACTCCTGGATCTACAAAACATTTGATTGCTAATTCCTGGAATTCAGTTCAAAAGAAGGCCTTGTGTTAGATGGTCAGGTCTAATATTGGACAGAGTCACAATACTTTTCTGCTGGACATTTTCTGCTTCACAGGGAGAATTTGGACCCATAGACTCTCTGGAATTTTGTGTTACCATTGGTGATGTCACAGGCATGTTTGATGATTGGTGACCATTCTGGGGGAAGCTTATCTTCTTTTTTGTTTTTTGTTTTTTTTTTTTTTTTTGGCAGTAGGTTCAGTTACTGACAGATTGTTTATTTTGTTTTGTGAACAGTATGGGCTTGACACATCAGAGTTTCCTCAAAATCCTTCAGAGTCAAGGCGATCTGTGCAGCAAAACTCAGCACCTCCAACAGAGGAGAAGCAAAGTCGCTGCACAATCATGTAGAAATTTTTGGTTGCTCCCTAGACTTCCTCAGGATGCATCAATCATCACAAGGATGGCACAACAGTTGCATTGTAATGACAAAGTGCCCAGCAGTTTTTTATGAGCGGAGAGGATGGTGGAAAAAAAAAACCCATCATTGTTGTGACAAGGTTAGCAGAAGAGAAAGAGAAAGCTATTGGTATTGTATCAAGCTTTCTTGCACATTAGAAGGAAGAGATTGTTGCTTTTACTGAAGTAAAAAATGTATGTGCAAATGAAATATGGAATGATCTCCTCTTTTTGTGTAGCCTTCAGTTTTCTTCTTTTCTCTGCCCTACATCTGTCAGTTAATGTGTTGTACTCTATAAATACCAGACCCTCTGTAATCCTCCCTGTTGGTAGCTGCTACTAATTCACAACTTCATTCTTTTCCAACAGTTGATGTGATCAATCTAACAATTCCACAATCCCTGCCTGAGGGGTCTCTTTGCATTAGGCTGCTGTGATCACAGCATCCTAATGGAAAGATATCCTTGAGCCTATGGTGTTAGAATGTGAAAGTTACTATTTTGTACACGCAAAGCTTCTAGTATATATATATATATGACTGGAACTTGGCATGACTGCATTCCTGGGTCATATATCCTGTAACTAGCAATTTGCATGGGCTTCAAAACTGCAGAAGAATGAAGTCTCATGTGATTTGATCATGAGCAATGTCCCTGAAGATAGAGCTGCCATGATATTTTACTGGCTCTCTTGCATGTGGTTCAATCTAAGTTTTTGGTGGTGGTTGTTTAAGCATTCTGGGATCAAGTTGGAAGAATATTGACACGAATAGATTCATTTTGTTCATCTCTGAAACAACATTATTTAGAGTTATCTAGAGTTATCGTGATTGATGTGAAGTACATCTGGAGTATCTGATTACCTTGGGTGTTGCGAATGTATTGATCAGCGTCCTTTCTTTTGATCACACCTTCATGTTCTTGAACAAGTTATTCTAAAGGGCTTTGGGTTACAGTATTTTGCTGCAGCTGCAGAGGGCTGCATGGGTAGTGATGATTTACAATTTGTTTGCTGAGGCTGGTAAAAGGCACAGCAAAGCCGAACACCTGGTGTTGATTGGCTAGATACTTTGATTGGTTCATCTGTGGGTTGATATTAGAGTCTTTCACCTATTTGAAGTCCCCATTTTAGTTGTATGGGTGGGGTTGGAAAAAAGTCAATAACTAAACATAGATGTGCAATTTTTTTTTGGCAAGGTCACATATCTAACACCACTGCTGGAGATGCTCTAACAGGCTCACCTGGTGTCTAAACCCAATGGAATGAGCAGGGGCTTGACAATTCCAGAGCACAGTGATGGTTTGTTTGAACAAATCAGGTAGACTACTCCATGGTCAGTGCAGACACAGCAGCAAATTGGTCTCATTGTGCCACTATTGTGTAAAATTGAAGGGCATTTTTGGGATTGCTAGTGCACAGTTGTGGTTGCTAGTGCATGGTTATGGACCAACCACAAGAAATGTGTGGATGTTTATTTGCAATCCATCATGAAATGGGACAAGACAATCTCCTATGTTTTGAGAATTATGGGTAATATGGGTGCTTGCGAAAAACAAGCATCAAAACAATTCAGTTGATGTAAACTGTGAGGAATTTATGTTTCAAACTGCTTGCAAACTAGTGAAAATGAGCATACTACAAGGTTCCGCATGTACTAATTTCAATCAAAAGGCAGCACAATTGTTTGTACACATAGTTGCAGGGAATCCCCATTTTGCTATCCCTCCACCTTGGTAACCTTGGTACTACAAGGCCCCCACCCAATAACCCTAGACATTTTTATCCCATGTGGCGCATAGACTTTTGGGTGAATGTAAAATTCACATGTGACTAAAACTTTGGTCCCATGTAATTTGACCAAAAACCTCAACCGCATATAAAATTGCATGGGACAAAAAATTAGGTCTGATGTAAAATTGGGACAAAAATTTTGATCACATCTAGAAATCTTTTACTCTTAATTACCTTGTATTTTATTAACTGAAATGTAATAAAGTTAAAATAACTGCATGCATTTTTTTATTGTTATACAATTAGTTTTGTGTTTACTCGAATGCCAAAACTAACATGTCAAACATGACATTGATGTGAAATTGGCAAGTCACGTTCACTTGAATCGTTGTGTTTCTTATTGAGTGAAAGCACAGTAAGGTGTCTCATTTACAGCAATAGAGAATTCCTTTCAAAGTTCATATCACAACTTACAATTGAAAATTGGTTTAAAATATGAATATTTCGATTATTATTTTTTAGTTTCATTTTTAATTTCATGTCATGATGCACAAAGGAATTTTCAAAAATTTCTCAAAAGATAGTTTAAGAAAACAATCATTATTAAAGATTAAATTAAAATAATTATAATTTTTGGAATTTTGAAAAGTACATAACACAATAAATTAAATCATGTTACACTCATTCAACACATCTTTAATTCTTTACACATCAATCATGTAATATTTCAAAGTTTTAAATATAAAAGATTAATACATTGTAAAATAAAAGTCCATATTCATGAGTTTTGGAGGTGCAATTGAAACTATTGCCAAAATTCAAAAGTTCATTTGTTTTTTGAATGACCATGATTTTGATGTGTTTTTTGCATTCTTGAAAAGGTAATTATGTTAGCTTTACATAAGTGAGTCATTTTTTTAATATTTCAATTTATTTGTTTTATTTTTTTAATATTTATGCAATACAAGGGAAATTATTTCCCAATCTAACATCCATATAAGGTGATCATAGTGTGTTTTCACCTTATTAAGGTCAAGAAAATCATTAATATACATAAAGACAATTGAAACTATTTAGTAATTACCTTATTGTAGGATTGTCATTGTTATTGATAATTGTCATTGTCATGGTTGTTTCACACAAAGACCATCTAATATTCTTCTTGATGTAAGTTAAAGACCAAGTTGGCAATTGGGGTTAAGTGGCACTATGTACTCAACACAAACTTTGCTCCTTCCATCTAGCTTATAATTCACAAATGTTTTTGATGTTGAAATTCTATGGCTAGTTTATCTTCAACAACAAGATTTTTTCATGCTCACTTTGCACATTGTCATGTGACCCAAGTTATTCTCCAAGATAAAAGCTCAATGATTTGTTCTAATGGAAACATGAATTTATTAATACCAAACATTCGATTATTTTTTCTAAAAGCAATTAAATGTTGTTGCACACAAAAATCATCCTAAACATGTCCTAGTATGTAGAACAATTGAAATTGAGATTCACATTTAAGATTCACATTTAAGGTATGTGAAAGCAATTGAAACAAAATTTCCAAATTCCAAAGACATTTGATAATTGACATTTCATGGGCAACCTTCCATTGCTAACATCATAACTATGTATATTTTTCACTAGTGACATACAATTCTATTGCCAATGGTGGACAAGAGGGCATTCTTGAGACATCACTCATATATTTCAAGAAACACCTAAGGTAAAAGGGCATTTTTTAATATGCTATGAAATATTGATATATTCAAAGTATATTCTAGGTGTATTTTGGAACATTTTAGATATATTTTAGATTTTTTTGTAATGAATTATAAGAACTTTATTTACACTTAAATAAAATTATTATTTAATTTTTTTCATTAAGTTGCACCTCTTCTTCTTTTTTGCACGTTGTTTGGAATAAAATGGAAATGACTTCTTCAGGGTATTCATGCATTTTTGTTACAAAGCCACCTAATTTCTTACTACATTTGATGAGTAACATCACCTAAGTTGTAAATTATTTCTTGCATTTGACACCTCACAAAGCCACTACAATTAACCACCTTTTACAATTTAGAAACAAAATGGTTAAGGACATTGAACACATGTATAAACTATTAAAATACACCTATTGTTTGTGCATAAAATAACTAAAAATCAATGAATGTAAAATACTCAAGTTGTACCTTTTATATGTTCACATTCAATAAAATATAGGACACAAGGCTAACAAAACATCCCCATAGATCCAACATTGAAGTAACCAAGTATGTAAACAAGGGTAGTTAGGAACATGTATGTGAAGTAAAATAAAATAATGATTGAAAAACATATACTCAAAAGATAGGAAGTTATAAATTTTCATGTAAATTTCATTTCCCTAAGAGTTTGGAAGCTTTTTCTAGATTACATTCGACTCTATACATGTTTTATAATTGCACCATAACATACACCCTACTTAGAAATTAAACATGAAATTGTATGTTTGTGGCAAATGTTAATTGGCACCCGATAACATTCCCCATATGCTTCAAGTATTGGTTGAAATAATACATGAAGGTGCGTAATTATTTCTATTCTTGCCACACTAATTAATACCAAAACAAATGCAAATGATCATCTATCACATGCATGTGACAAAGATTCTAGTACCTTGAAAAGTTAGAAGACTTGAAAGTATGTTAATGCCAATGTATAGGAATGAGTTATGACCATTAACTACCTATGGGCAACCAACCTCTTTGTTAGTCCCCATTGAAAGAAAAACATTGAACCCATGTTCGCATTTATATTCTCATGAAGAAAAGTTATGCCACCATGAACCACCACAAATAATGAAAAGATGCACCATAAGGTCACTTCACACTTGTGTTAGATAGTTCACATTTAGTCTACGGTCATGGATACCTATTTCCCAAGTTTTGTATCCACAAATTTTGCCACCATACTTGTAACCACATAATAACAATGTTTGCAAGATAGTTTTACTCATGCTAAATATGTCATGTACTTTCAATGCATACCAATGCAACCTATGTTAAAAATCCAAAGAACATGACAAGAGCATAGATTCACCAACATACAATAGCTTATTTGACTTCAAAATTTAACCTAATTAATGTTACATGAAAAATGGAGGAACACCAAACAGCATGAACTTTTTATTTAACATACTAAATGGTGTATTACACATGGTTATTACCACACACTTGATTTGAATGATAAGAATTTTCTCATAATTCATCATGAACCTATTACCAATAGCTACTTGTGGATTTTTTGAACTTCTAAATTCTACTTATTAACACCCACCCAATAGTTGGTTTGCATATATAATGCAATAAAAAAGGGAGGCATTCTAGAATGTAGAGTATGTCATTGCAAAGGTACATCATTTTTAGCCTTAATAGTAGCTAATAAAATCCAAATACCCAAGCGATACCTTTGATATTTGAGTAGATTAGAACCCTTGTTCAGGATAAACAAACATGTGACTAATACAATTGACCAAGATATTGAAAGGAACCTTGACATTATGTTCCATGCAAATGGATTTTGCGAATAGTAATGTAAATACAACATGTTTATCCATGTTTGATGTATTTAAAAGCATTGCAAAACACCACATTGTAGAAATTTATGATGTTTTAAAATCATGAACATCTTTAGGATCAAATGGGCAAACTAGTCTTGCATCATAAGAGTTATGGGATGTTGATCATCAACCACACAAATCATCAAAAAATTTTAATATGTTACCACCAAACTTAAGGTTTAGATTGTCAAGCAACTAAAATCCTAAGCTTGAAGAACAACCTGTGAAAGAATAAACTTATAAAAGGAGTGGTGGTGCTTGTGAGGATCAAATCTCCACTTTTGTTATTAAACTTTGCCATACACAAAAAAATAATGATGTTTTGCTAAAAACAACATAATGGGGAAAAGAAAAGTTGGAACCTAAATTGTCATCAAAATATTAGAAGGCATTTTGGAAATTGGACAAACCAACCACTATGACCTAGTTTTTGGGAACCCCATGAGTAGGAGGGCATGGATTTAGAACATCCAATCAAAGAACTCGCCCCTCCTCCAATAATACTTATAAACTAAGAAAATGCAAAGAAAATACAAGGAAATAAAAGGAAAAGATTGCACATGATATGTAAAAGGTTTTAAGGAAAAAAAGACACATAGCTTACAATTTGTGATTTTAGTCAAAGATGTAGTAGTAAATCCGTTGCACCCAACAACATGGCCATCATTATGCATTTAGTAATGCAAATGGAATGCCCCTTATAAAGCATGCAAATGTGCTCTCTCCTTGAAATCCTAAGCACTCCAGTTCTTTTGAACCATAATGACTCAAACTTGAGTTGTCAACCACATTCAAACGCAATTATCGATAATAGTGAACAATGCAACAATTTTTTTGATTTGTGTACTTGCCAGATAACTCGCACATGGTGTCAAAACAAAACCTATAATGCAACATCATGGTGGAGCAACAAGCTTTGGTGATGGATGAAAAAATTATAAAACATGTGTAATGAACAATGAAAATTATAAAACAAAAGACAAAAATGGTGGAGAAACAAAGGAGTGAGAGACTTACTTTAACAAATGGAACATGAAGATGGTTGGTGATGATGAAAGCTCCTAATTTTGATAGACAAGATTTCATAGCCTTGGTGATGGACCTAAAGTTGCTAAAGTAGGTAATGGTAAAAGGTGGACAAGTTTCAACATTTTTCCATGATGTAGTGGTTATACACAATTGGCATACAAATCAACTTAATGAATCATTTGTTTTTGCGCTATTTTTAATTCCATAAGGCAATTTTGTAAGGCCTTAGTTAATTTCACTTTTAGGCTACAATTTGGTAATAAAAAAAAAGATTGGTGACAATTAATTGTTGGAGTGCCACCCACATGCAAATCAGATTTACATGATTTGTTTCTTGCATAAACATTATTAGAAATCATGTCCATTGGAACCATAGTGCCCTGCAATTAGAGTTCCTAAACAACTAATATATGCAATTACATTACAACTAAAGCATGGAAAATATGAACAATTAGTAAATAAAATGTCACATCAAAAAATCAAGGAGTTATAATCATGTAGTTGCAATATAGTTGCAAATGGGACACCTATATGATGTAATATACACATTGTACAAATGAATGTAATCAATCATGTTTGATTTTTAACAAGTTGCATTTTAGTTGCATGTGGCAATTACATTACAACTACTACAATAAATGTAGCGTTCCAACCAATGTATAGTGTTGACACATATAATCATGTCACATGTATTCATTTTCACCACCCATTACATATGCCATTTGCAACCAAATGTGAATCACAATTTCCTTTGATCCAACTAACTCTGCCATTATGTTGCCGCCATAGAAGTATTACTTTTCCATTATTTTAAACCGTTGTTCAATTATTAATAAATTAATAACTAAAACATTCATATTTAATCCTTAATATCTAATAATAAATACATTTTTCAATAACTTATCGAGTATTAAATTTACTTAATTACTATGAAATAATTAATTAAAATAAAAATTAATAGTTAATTTGAATTAATTAGTCCAATTTCAAAAACATTATTTAGTATTGAGTTCAAATAATGAATTATTTAAAGTCACTAACATACAAGTTAGATGAATTAGATAGATTAATTCAGATAATCAATTATTTGATATTTGTGCCTTCTACCCAAGTTCATATATAATATTTATTATTTAATAATTATTTTAAAATAATTTACTCATTATTAAATATTAATTAATAAATAATTTATTTAATTATTATGAACTAATTAATTAGGCTGAATAATTCACATATATACAATTATCACATAATTACCTATTGAGTTGTACAATTTAAAAAATAAAAAATGAACATAAAGAATGTGAGAGAATTTTCTCTAGTTGCAACCCAATTTGCAATTAATGTGCAACTAAAAATTTAACCTATATGTTTTGTCCATGAATTTTATTTCATAACTATATAAAGAAGGTGTATTTTTTTATGTGTTCACATTTAAAATACATGTGTCAATTTGGGATGAATTCAAAAAACTTTAACCTTAAAAACAAAACATAAAATAAAATAAAAATATTTACATGGCTACTTTTTAGCTTACCATCTACCTTTATACCTTCTTACCTACTTACCTACCTAGGTAGGTAAATAGGTATGTAGTGTAAGTTAAGTCCTACCTACCTATGTAGGTAGGTAGGTATATTGTAACTTATGTATGTAGGTTTGTTGTACCTACCTACTTAATTTTACCTACTTACCTAGGTAGGTAGGATTAACCAACCCTTATTTATGTATCGACCCACCTAACTATTTAAATAAAATAATTTTTTTTCCAAAATTCAATTAATATGCCACATGGAAATTTTCAATTATGGCATGTGTCATAATCTAAGATGATATAAAATGAACAGTCATAATCATTTTATATCAATATTTCAAAAAGAAAGTAATTTTGATGCAAAAATCCCAATAGTGCAATGTGTTAAATTTTGGTGGATTGACGGAAAATAATGTCAACTTGATGCTACCATTGCAATCTAGTTGCTTTAAAATTATACAATAATTGTTCCTACATAGTTGTAATTGAGTTGCATGAATTGTATATGTACATGGTTTCACATATGGTGAGTTGCATTCGTTGCAATTCATGCTAAAAGAAATATGTTGAGTTGCAAATGGTTAGTGCAACTCAAAAACCCAATTGCAAATTGCCCTATTTTTTAATAGTGAAGATTAAAGCCAAGGTTCAACTTATTTGTCTACTATGGACAAGTTTAAGGAATGATCTTTTCAAAGTTCATAATAAGTTTCAAAATGTAACTTTTGGTAAAATTGCCTTCACATTGTTACCAAATTTTCTCCTTGCCTTGCAAACATACACTTTTAGGCTGTAGTCATTTTTTTGTTGATGATTTTTTTTCACTTTTGCCAAAAATTGTTTTTGAAAAAAACTTGGATAAATATGTTATGTCATTGTAAAATGTGTTTTTTCAGCAAAAATTCACCACCAATATGAAATCAAAACTTTGAAGAAAGGAAACATTGATATGAGCTAATGTTTTTTTTGTAGTTTTCTTATGTAACATCATAATCAATCACCCCAAAAATGGTTTTGTTAATTAGTGACGCCTTCGTAAAACTGCCCAAATTGTAGGAAATTGGCAAAAAAATTCCCCAAAATTAAAAACTATGTTCAAATGTGGTGAAAATTTCTCCAATTCTTTTTATCTTCCAAAAATTGGAGGATTATTTTTTAAAGAGGGAATTTGTGACAAAATGTTCCACTTAAATTTTTTAGTTTGAAATATTACAATTTCTTTTTATACAAAATCAACCATCTTAACTAATGCTCATTATTCAAGGCAATGTGTCACTAAGTATATAAATTAAACCACAAATGAAAACCCTTTGAAATTTAAAATCATGAAATTAACATCCATATGAAAAACACAATCAACATTAATGGAACAACAATACATTTTGTGCTTGCATTTTTGTTAAACAAGAATTTAAACTAATTCAAAACATTTATGAATGAGAGGTCAGATGATAATTTAATAAAAATCTATGATCAATTACGTTTGTTAATCATAAATGAAATATCTTTCTGGTTGGAAATAAGATGATTGTCAGTATTGATAGTAGATTGCAAGTGATGTAACACAAGTTCATAATGAATTCAGGGGTGGTTTCACTATGTAATTATGATATGAGATTTTTACCAAGCTCCTCTTGTTCAAGATTCATAGATTAGAAAATTCAAAACTAATAATGTTAAAATATCCTCAAAACAAACTTATGACATGAAAATGTAAAATGTTATCAATTGTAACAAATCATGCAACAAAACAATGAAAAATTCATTAGCATCTTAAATAGGTTTCCAACAACATCACACACTCCTAAAAATGTTAATTATATGAACAAACATTGTTTAAAAACACCAAGTTAGACAGTACTTTGCCATTATTATTTTAATACATTGAATGCTAAAAAAATTATTCATGTAGCAATTTTTTTTTCATACAATTGATGAAATATTTGGATTCTTAGCAGAAGATGTCCATTTTGACACATCATATCCTTCTCATTTCAAATTATTTTGAATACTTAATAAAATAGGAGGTTTGCACCATGAACTGTTACTTAAAAAGAATATGATAGTAGAGTTGTGTGTGAGCAGTTATGGTCGTTTGCAATAACATCCTAAAGTTCCACAATAATTCCACTTTTATAATTACATTACCTTCAAGTTATGCTTTTCAAGTGTTTAAACAAATGGTGAAATAATAAAAGCTGCAGCACATGTTCTTTTGACAACAGAGTTATCCGTGTAAAGTCAGGCGATTAGGGGTTGAGAATAGCCAGTTTGGGCATAATAGGGCATCAAACACATAACTGGGAATGAAAGTTTTACAAAACAAAATAACTGGGACCCAAACCAGTTTTTCCTGTAATTTTGGTGGTAAACTGAGTTTCATGCTGTCTCTCCTTTTTCCGAAGTGCCTCCATTGCTGCTACATATATTTTCACTGCTCCTACCTGTACAATTATTATAATTACACTCGAACCTTGTGGATTAAATGCTGAGTTTCAGCATTTCATACTGAGATTTAATAAAACTTCCTTACTTTGTGGATACCAGTGAAAGAGGGGATAGTGGGTGAAAGCAGGCCTAAAAGAGAGGGTGAAGACAAGGTGACTTTGCGGATAACTCTACTATATAACAAAGATCTACATCACCCAAAAAAGACTGCAAAGATATAAGGGATGGTTGGTTGATGGAGCTACAAATTAATATTGGTAAATTGAGGGGTAAGAATATGTGTCTAGTTTTCTCGATGATAAGAACAACTAGAGAGCTAAACATAGCTTATTGTACTGGAATGCAATTTGGATAGTTGGAGAAATGTGAGTTGATCTGAGCAATTCCTCATTATTGAGTGACTAATCAATGCTTAAGTCTTAACATAAGCGCACACCCTTTCAAGCCCAAGAATTGCATTGCATGGAGAAACAAAGATTCCCACACTTGAGAAGGGGTGCTTGTATCCAAATGTACATAATATTAGAACCAAGCTAGGTTCTTTTTTTGGGACTGTATTATATTCCCAATTTTAATCTCACCAAATATGTATTAACCTCAACAAATATGGATGTAAGACTTTTGTATAATAATATTCTTAGTTTGTCAGATTCACAACTTGAGAAAATTACTCAAGAGTAATTTCATTTTCAGCCTTCACAGCTGCTGTGCTGGGTTCTGAATTTGCACATATATAATATGTAAAAGGCGTAAGCAATGAAAGTGGACTATATTTGCACACAGAGGCTAGAGCTGCTTTGCAGCAGCATCAGCAGCA
>Ga0116229_10004332_pt1 | contig 23267 bp, 19 predicted proteins | sample S1TSphgellanicum_3_FD_87313 | JGI IMG/M metagenome (GOLD analysis project Ga0116229, IMG submission 87313) | Host-associated microbial communities from peat moss isolated from Minnesota, USA - S1T2_Fc - Sphagnum magellanicum MG | ecosystem: Host-associated > Plants > Peat moss > Unclassified...
ATGCACAAGTATACATGAGACATGTTCAAAATATGAAAAAAAAAAAAAAAAAAAAAAAAGGGAATAAAGAAAGAAATATAGGGAATAAAAAAAAAAAAAAAAAAAATTGTTTAAAATTTATTTTTTTAATAAAATATTTAAAATTTTTTATAACAAATTTAAAAAAACCATAAACTTTTTTTTTTATTATTTTTTTTTTTTTTTTTTTTTTTTTCATATTTTGAACATGTCTCATGTATACTTGTGCATAGGTCTTAGTGACTAACTTAATATGGTATCAAAGCTTGGTTTGATGTTCAATCAATTTCATAATGTATGTTGATTACAACGAAGAAAACTAGAAAAAATAAATCTAGCATCTAAAAACTTATTATTATTAGTATAAACTAGTAATTTAATTAGATTTAAAATGTCACAAAAGATTGAGATTAGAAATATTCTTAAGTTCAATGGATCATACTTCCATATTTGGAAACATAAATTGAATTTTTTAATTTTAAATGAAAAACTTTGGACTTTAGTTGAAGGAATTGAAACCAAGCCTATCCCACCCATAGCAATTCAAAAGACTATTAGGGTTCAACCACTTCCATATATAGGAGTGGGAAATATTTTTCATTGGGAAGAAAGGGATAGCTTAAGTTTCACAATTATAAATAACATTATTGATAATTTTGTAGTATCACACATCTAATTTTGTGATTCAACCAAAAGTGTTTGGATTAAATTGAACGAAATATTTGAATCAAAAGATGTTGCCATTAAAATGTTCTTCAAACATAAATTACATATAATCAAAATGATAGAGAATGATAATGTTATAAAACACATTCACACATTTAAAGCATTATTGGAACAATTATCCATTACCAGATCTTTAGCAACTAATGATGAAACAATCATTTCAACGATGTGAAACCTGCCAATAGGATACATGACTTTTAAAAGTTCAATGAAGGGATAACCAAATTTAACACTTTCATCTTTAATCACATATTTAATATAGGAATAAACATTAATGAAAAATGTGAATGCAACAAATGATAATCCATCAACCTTATCTATAGCAAATAAATATTTCAAGAATGTTTTTTTAAAAATATATGCCTAAGGAAGGAAAATCATCTAGCATTAAACACCTAATTGGAAATAAGAAAAGAATTAAGTGTTTCCACTATAAAAATAAAAGACACGTGATTAAAGATTATAAAATAAAAATTATAGTTGAAATAATTGCAACTATACAAGCCAAGGTTGTCAATAGAAATGAAAGGTATATGTAGTTGCATTGAATGTCTAAATAGAAAAAGATTTTGCTTTGTACATAAATACATCGCCATTCAACACATGTCTTTTGATAACAAATCGATCATATTTTATGAAGGATGGGATAAATGATAGTTAGTTTACTTAGGTGATAATTCTACACAACATATACATCATCAAAGAAAGGTCACCATCAAACTCAGTAATGGTCACATAAGAAAAATTCATGATGTGTTGTTCATTCCTAGACTTAAGAAGAACTTATTATCCATTAAACAATTTATAATAGTAGGAAGTCAAATTAAAATAAAAGCAAAGGGTTGTGTATTAACAAATGCCCTGGGAGTATTAGTAGCACAATGCACAATAGACATTGACTTGTATAAGCTTGGTAATTCAATTCAAGAACACATCATAATACCTTATGTTATGCCAACCGCAACTAACCTCACAAATGCCAAACTATGGCATCATAGGATGGGTTGCATAAATGAAAAAAGAATCCAAAAACTACAAAACAAGTCTTAATGTCTATGTACATTTGATGTTTAAAAAATTCCACATGCATAATAAGCAAATAACATCAATTGAACTTTCCCAAGGATGGAAGAGATAAAACATTTACATTGTTGGGCATAGTGCATTCAGACATTTATGGTCCCTTGAATGCATTAATTCATTATAGATGTAAAATATTTTATGAAATTCATTGATGACCTATTTCAATATACAAAAGTATACTTGCTTAAATCCAAATATGAAGCCTTTGAAAAATTTAAGCATTATAAGGCAATGGTAGAAAATTAATAATGACTAAATATTAAGATTTTGAAGTTAGATAATGAAAGGGAATACAAATCTTAGGAATTCATTCATTTTTGTGAAGAAAATGGAATCAAACAACAATTCACAATTCATAATACATATATATTAATTCACTTGGTATGTCAGCCTGTCAGTGACGGTGGGCCAGCACGGCCGGGCTGGGCACGGGAGAGGTTTAGGTTCATCCACAACAAGTTCAGGCATCCAGTGGATGGATGGTGCACTGGTGGGTGCTGAATCACTCTGGCCCAGTGTGATTCGATGGAAACCGGTGTTTAGCAGCAATTGGAAAAATATATAGAACTGTCGGGTTCACACTATGGTCTCACATGATATATGGAACCTATTTTCCTTCCTACCTACCTACCTATGTATGAAACCTATGTATGAACCAGTGTTGGTTCCGGTTCTTTGAATTTTTTTCCCCATAATCAAAGAATCACCGGTTCCGGTTCTTTCAAAAGAAGAACTAGAGGTTTTACGAAAGAACCGGTAAAAAAACGCACTGGTTCTTAGACTTTCTTTTTTTTCCTGAAAATTTGGGAACCGTGGTTATATAGCCACACCGATTGTTTGAAAATTTTAAAAAGCGACCGCTAAATGAGTGGTGCATACCCAGTATGATAACCGGAGGGCATCTTTCACTATTGCACTACATCAGTGCCGTGGCGTGCCTTGCAGGCACATGTTACCACTAGTTCATAATATTTCACAACAAAATAAAATCTTTAAACCCAAGAATAAAACCCTAATGGGAACAACCATAGCCATGTTTAGTCACTTTAAACTTTAAAACACATTTTAAGGTGAAATTTTGACAACAACCGACTACTTGCAAAATAAAAGTCCTACAAAATTTATTTCTAGTGGGAAGACTCATATTGGAAGTTGGACTGGGGTGAAGTTTGACATTTCACAATTAAGAGTATTTAGAAGTAAAACTTTTGCATTAATCCAAAAAGACCACCAAAGCAAATTGGATCATCACACTATTGTACCTTCTTGGGGTATAGTGAAAAAAACAAAGGTTCTAAACTTATGAGAAAAGATGATAGAAGAATAATGGTATCTTGAGATGTCATTTTTTAAGAACTAAATAATGAGCACATTAAAGTTGTCAACAATGCACGCATTCCGATAGACATTGAGAATTTCATTTTGAATTTTTCTTTTATTTGTTAATTCACAACAATGGGCCATCAAGAAGTTCTCAACATTTAAAACACCATGCCCACTCAAACTCTTGTTGGACAAGAATTCCCAACACATTCAATAAGAGGTTGAATTTTAAGGGCGGTCAAATAAATCAGGAAGAGTTTCTAATTCAATTTTAAATTTAATAGGTGGTGATGTTTGTATTAGGATACCAAAGATATTTCATCAAAATCTTTCATAGGACACAACTTCACCAAGGCCAATACATCACATAAAAACCCCAACATGACTCATTGAAACTATGGAAATTAGACCTACCACAAAAGGAAAATTGCATAAAACATTAATGATGTAATCAAATTTTGAGCCCTCATTCACAATGAAAGAAACATTGTATTGACCAAATGCAAAGTATTGGGAGGAAGCAATAAAATCAAAATTAATTTTCATTAAAAAAAACTTGGAGAATAACAATTCTACCAAAAGGGTGCATTGCAATTAATTGGACAAATGGCTATTCAAAGTCAAATTACATGCTAACAGTAGCATTGAAAAGTACAAAGTTTGCCTTATTGCAAAAATATTTTATCAAATATTTATCTTTGATTACATGGATACATTTTTGCTAATTGTAAAAGGTAATTCCATAAAAATCATTTTGGATTTGGCGGCTCAATATGACTGGGAAATTCATCAATTATATGTTAAAACAACTTTTTTAAATGAAATTTTCAAAGAAGAAATCTATCTCCATAATTTCCACAAGGAGTCAAAAAAGCCAAAGATTCAAATTTAGTATTAAGATTTCACAAATCTCTTTATGGGACGCGTTAATCATCTAGAGCTTGGTATCAATGGCTCGATGACCATTTTTTGAGTATCAAGTTTGAATGGTGTATATATAATTATATTTTCTATACCAAAACAACCCAACAAGGTTTTGTCATTCTCGTTGTGTATGTGGATGACACAATTGAAGTAACCAATAATTTTTCCCTAATCATGGACACAAAAAACACATTAGCACAAGCATTTTAAATGACATTATTGGATGACATTCATTTCCTCCTTGGAAATCAGATTTTTAGAAATCATGCTAAGGGTTGCACATTCCTCTTTCAATCAAAATACTTAACATGGATATTGAAGTGTTACAAGATGGAAAATAACAATCACATCCTCACACCCTTGCAGGAAGGAATCAAATTTACTAAATATGATTGCCCAACAACTAAGGAAGAATGTTTATTGATGAGAGTAGTACCATGTTCACAACTTGTCGGTAGTCTAATACACATTATCATTCATACTAAACATAATTGTTCATATTTGGTTAGTTGCCCAATTTCTGAATGATCCTAGAATAATTCATTGGAAAGTTGTTAAGTGTTTCTTTTGGTATATTAATTGCATTTTATACATGAACACCAAATACTAAAAATGTGCATCTAGTGGTACCTTAATTGGCTTCAAATGTTGATTATGATAGTGACATCGATATGCATTGTTCCACTTTAGGTTATTATTTCATACTTTGTTAGGAGGAGTTATGGCCTAAACAAGTAAGAAGCAACATGTTGTAGCCATCTCTAGTATTGAGTTTGAATATATGGCATTATCCAAAGTTGTAGCATAAGCAATTTCATTTAGGAAACTATTTTAAGACTTAGGTTTTGCTCGAAGTAGTCCTACTACACTTTAGGGAGACAATCAAAATGCTTTTGCTTTGGTAACAAACCCAAAATTCCATGATAAAAGTAAACACATGGACATACAATATCATTTTATTAGGGAACAAGTTCACAACAACTTAACTAAATTTCAATATATTTTCATAGAAAATATGGTAGCAAACACATTTACAAATAACCTAAATAAAACCAAACATGAACATTGCATGAATTTAGACTTGAAAAAGTTCCACAATACAAACAACAAACTAATAGTCAATTTAAGAAGCAAACACATAGTTTGGAAAACACTGAATGTGAAAAACATTGATCCATAAAAAGGTGTTGAAACATTAAACTCTATGAAAAATGCATATGCTATCCCATATGAGGAGTATTATAACTTTGTAATAATGTAGGATTACATATTTGAGACAACAATAGATGTGAATGTTTGTAATTCCAAAGACACTTCTTGTTAGTTGTTTTTACCATACGTAAAAGAACCTTGGACTTCTTTTTTAATACATTTACTCCCTTTTTAAATATTAATTTGGATATGTTTCATGTATACTTGTGCATAGGTTTTAGTGATTGATTTAATATTAAAGTCCCAAATCAATACTAATGATGAACTTTCCTCCTAAACTTTCATCAATGTCAACAATGGGAATCACATTCAAGGGAACATAATGACAACGGAAACTTGTCACAAATCATATTGCTAGCATCCAACAAAGGGGGTTGGTTATTGTGGGTAATGTGTGATCAAGATTGTTAAGTGCAAACAAGATAACATGAGTTGCACCCATCTACTTTTGGGATTGCTTTTAGGGGAATTTTTTTTAAACAAGTTTTTTTTAAATCAAAATTTAATTTAAAAATATATATTATTATGTCAAGGTTTAGGTAAAATATTTCAAAATATATGTAAATTTCAAAAGTTTTGAAGTTTATTTATAAATTTTTTTAGTACTAAAAAACATGTGTTATAATGTTTAAGGAATGCTTTTGAGAGCTTTTTATTGATTGGATTTTTCCAAATTAATTCACATGTTCCAATGATATATTATGAACCATATTATATAAAATAATCTTATATTTTCAACACCAAATTAAATTATCACTTCTAAACGTGGAAAAACTAAACACACGTTACACTTGTTGTGGTTCTTATTAGTGTGACTACACCTTGTTAGTCATCAATATGGTTATTTCACCCATCCATGCCATTGAATTTTGGTGAGTTTTTCAAATCTTACAATTCAAAATCCTTAGGACCATTCACCAAACATTTTTTTGGTCACCACAAAAAAACATTGCCCACAACTAGTTCTTTAAATGATTTTTTGGGGGTTAAATAAATAACATTTTTAATGTATTTTTAATTTCATAAGGACCTATTCCAAAATTTCCAATGTAATTGGAAGGCACCTTATTTATGATAACTTTTCAACATGCATTTTGTAATACAAAATGTTCATAAGAATGAATGAAATGTTCATCAAATTTTTTCCCATGATACCTAGTAAATACACAATAAATATCATGGGAAAAAATTAAAACAATAATTTATAGCAAATTTTTAAGCTTAATATAACCCTTGCTAATAAGTTTTATTAAATTTAGGCCTATAATTGGCTTTGTTTCACACACGCTTTTATTTTGGTAAAACATGTTACCTTGGGCTTTACCCTATAAATAAAACATGGTTAGATTTTTGTAATGTATCTAAATATACTTTTACAAAACCTATCATGGCCATAAGGCTTCATGAAAACAAAAGGCAACCTTTTTTTTTTGGTAAAGCCTAATGGTCAATTTTATTTTTCTTGTGATACCCAATGGGCATTTGATGGGTAACATGATGAAAACATGGTAAAATAGACCAAAAAAAGTAGTGTGCCCAAAATGCAGTTTAAAAATGATATAGTTTTTGATATAAACACATGAAAGTATATTGAAAACTTAGGAAAGTAGAAATATAAAAAATCATGGCCTTCCATTCAGTTTATGGTAAGTTGAATACAAAATTTGAAAAAGTTTGGTGTCATGACCCTAGCCTTGGGTTCACATTCAAGGCAAGGGGCATGGAGTGTGAGAGAGTGTGAGGGAATGAGCCCACGCACTCACAACTGGATGAAGTTTTGATGGATTCCCGAATTTTTAGAAAATGATTTGAAGGGTCAAAATTCATTGGATTGAAGAGCTTTTTATGCCATTTAGAAAGCTCTTGAGATTTGTCTAAAATTGGCTCACATGATCCATCTGAATACTTACAACACAAGTTATGGCTGAAAGAAGCGTCGAAAGTCAAAGTGTCAATTTGACTTTCGATCACTAAAAATCAGGAATTGATCTGAAATATGTGCATGTAAGTGGCGTGTCACATATCATGGAAAAATCTCAACAAAGGATACAATTTTGCTTTAGACCTCATTGCAATTAAAGGTTTAGACGAAAAATTATGGGCTTCCAAAGTGGCAAAAGTCCCAATTTTGGGAATTTCAGGATTCCCAACTTGGGAATCGTGAGAAAAATGACACTTGGGCGTAGCCCCTATGGCTAATCACAAAAAATACTATAAGGGGGAAAATGATGACTTCTCCCAAATCCAGGCCGTGGTGTGTTTTATGAGTCCATGTATGTCCGTGGTTTGTCCATGCATCAAAAACGTTCTAACTATGCACTAACCAACTTGTTGTTTAGTTTATGCATACCCATATAAATAGTTGACCCATTTGTCACTCGTCCTAATCATCATCTCAGAGCTCTAACATGCCCTTCTTACCTTCGAAATATTATGAGTTAGGGAACATACCTTAACTCCTTCCTTTGTTTTCACTTTCAAATTCACAATGAATCTTTCAAAGAATTGGGGGGTGTCATTTGGTATCATAAATTAAATGAAAAGTAGATTTGAACTTATTAGGATCAATTTGGTGTTCAAACCTACTTTCACACTAGAAGTTTTATGTATTATAATTATAACATGCATAATTTGATAGCACTCAAGTATTTATTAATACTCCATTAACTTGAAGTATAAAAAGTTCAATATTTCATCTACTTGCAACCCATTTTGTAAGATCGGAACCTTCTTACAAGTAGATGCAATTTTTGTCAAATGTATTTAAATATACACGAAGGTGTTCATTTTTCAAAATTATAATATTAAAATGAAAAATTATCTTCATATTAATCATTGAATAAAATAATATTTCTACTTTCCATGCATCAAAAATCTTTTGTGTGTACTTGTAATTTTTTGTGACAAGGTATAAACGTTGTCTACTTCATCATGGTTTCATGCAACAAGGGGGGAAAAATGATGTTTGATTTTTATGCTATGTAAAGCCAACATATGGAAACTTTATGGAAATTCAAAACTCCTTTTGTTCCCACTTATCATAAATTACCCATGTTACCCTATACATAACAATTACAAAAATGTCTATGGGGAAGCACATTCCTATCAATTTTTGAATCAATGATTCCCACAATAAATGATAACCTTCAACTTTTAAGTTGAAAATAACTTAGAATTTAAGTGTGTATCAAAAATATTTGATACCTACTGAACAAGTAATGAGAAGAAGATGAAGGCAAATTTATTGCAAGGCTTATCCATAATAGATAGTCAAATGATTATAATGCCCATGGGTGGAAAACACGGTAAAAGGAACCATGGGTGCCAAGGTAAAAGTCATTTTCCAAGGATTGCACATGACATGTGTCATTTTTGTGTTGGTTTATATCTTTAAATTTTATGTTTTGGATACCCAATTTAACATCGTATGTTAAATATAAATACATTTTGATTGCAAATTGATTTCATATCATGTATATTGTGCATTCATGCACATTATCACATAAATATGAACAATTTTTGTTAAAACCACATTTTCAAAATACATAATTTTCAGGGTCAAAAACACTTTTGAACCAAATGTGTTCAAATGGGTTATAAAAAAAAATTCATTATTTCAAATCCTTTTGCCCTTCTAATAATCAATGTTAAAATCATGTCCAATTTAAAAAAGGAATGGTGCACATTTGGTAAAGAAAATGGATGTTTGAATAAAAAAAATGATTGTTCATTCTTAAGGTTTGAGTGTTTTGAACATGAAAAAACATTTTGATTTGCATCATGTTTTGAACATGTAAACTTTGCAATTAATGGAAAATATTCCAAAAAAAATTATGATAATTCAAACTATTATGTTTCCTTTATGATTTTCCAAACATACAAAAATATAATTTTAAGGAATGTCCACTCACTTGGGCGACTCCATTGATTCTATTTTTACCCCATGTGGCTTCATCCAAGTTGTGTACATCTTTAATAACAACTCATTTAAGAAAAGGCAATGTTGAACAATAATGTTTCTAGCCGTAACTTCAATATTTGTTTGAATTGATATTAATGATACATGTTTGTTATAACTCCTAATAGTGCATCGTGGAAATACAAATTGAAATAAACCATTAAACACAAACATTATAAATTTTGAAATATGAAAAGAAATTAAGCAATATGTTTATAAACTTTGTAAATTTGAAATTATATCATGAAAAGTACCAAAAGAAAGAAAACACAAGATTAAAAAACTTTGAAAAAATCCCAAACTTTTTCACTACATTAGAATTACAACTTCAAAAATCATATCTAACTCAATATTTGTGAGGATATGAACTTTTGAATTTCCATATGTCAAGTATTTCAAGAAGCATTATATCCAAAATAATAGGTTTGTATCCTCAAAAAACCATGATCAAATGTTTCAAATTAATTCTTTTTGACCCCCTTCAACTTTGGAAGGTCTTAATTTTTTATAAAAAATCAAAATTGTGAGGATATGAACTTTTGAATTTCCATACATCAAGTATTTCAATAAGCATTATATCCAAAATAATAGGTTTGTATCCTCAAAAAACCATGATCAAATGTTTCAAATTAATTTTTTTTGAACCCTTCAACTTTGGAAGGTCTTAATTTTTTATAAAAAATCAAAATTTGAAATCATAAAAATGTTATTTATCAAATATAGTTTTATATTATCAAAGTTTACCAAATTTGGAAGTAAAAGACTTGATGTTCAAATATTGTTTTTTAGACTTGAAAAAATGAAGTTGGGACAAAACATGTGAAATCCATCAATGAAAAATTTATAAAACATGCAAATTTGTTCGATATGTTTGGTAATATGATGGCAAGGAAGAAACATAGATTGAGTGATGCATGAGAAATCATTATAATTATATTAGTAGAAGCTTTGGAGTTGAATGACCCCTTGGCCCAAAAATAAAACCAAAAAATATATAATTGTAAAAGTTCAAGGATCAAATGATTCTTTTGCCAAAAAAAACATTAATATTATAGTTATGGAGGTTTGGGTCAAGTGACCTCTTGGACAAAGGAAAACAAAAAAAAATGTAATTTTATTAATTTGAGAGTCAAATAACCACTTGTCCCCAAAAAAAAAGATTATTAAATCTTAGTTGTAATAGTTTGAAGGCTAGATGACCCAAAAAACTTAAGACAAATTATCATATAAGTTACAAGGTCAAGGGGAAATTTGTTGACCATTGCCACACAAAAGAAAAACTATTTGTGAAGCATTGAAACATTCATATATGTTTCAATGCCTCACAAATAATATGCAAATATCAATAATAGTTTGTACAATTGAATTGAGTAATTGAATAGAAAAATGTTAATATTTTTTAATTGCACAAAATATCTTCCATATATATATGATTTATTTCAAACTCAAATATTACATTTTCAAAATATGAAAAAGAAAATGTGTTATTTAAAAAAACAAGTTTGTTATTATAGGGATTTTGATGTATGATATTGTTCTACATTAAGATTTGGAAGAGTTGATGACAAAGGTACAATGGTTGGACTTACAAAAGATAGTTAAAAAATGTGCATGCTCAATTGTAGAAAAAGTTTACGCAAGAATGTGCATGGTCTATATCATAAATATGTTCTTTCATGTGATTGAGTGGTCTTCTATAAATATGTCCATCAATGTTCATAAATGAATGAGAAATTGAGAAGTTTTGCAAAACAAATGACTAATTATGTAGTTTAAAAAAATTCAAAGGTTTTGGAAGGGCTTGGAACAAATGAACAATTTCAAATTGATGGTACTAACAAATGTGTGATAGAAGGATTGTTATTCATAACTTACTCATTGACAAATAATTATGAAGTTAAAATGCATTAAAACAAAGACAACAATGAAGTCTATTTCATGTCAAGTGGTAATAGAAACGTATGATTTTTTATGTTATTTTTCATTTCATTTATATACCAATTCAAGAAATTGATGTAGTTGTTGTACATAACATATGAAATCATCAAGTGAAAGGTGAAGAAAAAGTGTTTTGCTTGTTGGAGTACGTTGTCAAGTTCAAAACACATGGTGTTATTTTTGTGTTCATGGATGATAAACATTTGCATAACATTATGAAAAATAAAATGAGTGATCAATTTGACATGACACATTGTTATTCAAGAAAACTCATAACATAACTTTTATGAAACATTACAATTAGTATTCATGCATTATTTTCAATAAGATCGAGAGTATTGATCAAGTTTAATCGAACTCGAAACATTATTCTTGAGACTTTACAAAGGAATCATTTTTATTTTGTCACCTCAACAGTAACGATCAAATAATTGAACTAATGTTTAGGTTTTTATGTTTTAACATCAAAATTTGCATTAATGATGTATGTCATTAATACCTTTACGTAACAATGTTTATAATATATTATCAAAACATGTGGAAGAAATTTGGATTGAATCTATATTTGAATTGAGTACAAAATGTTGAAAAGATTCTTGAACCATTGTAACCAATGCTTTCATTGTGTTTCTTTTTTAATTTATAAAATATTTGAAATGCTTTCAACATGACATACATTCATTTTTACAACGTAACCAATTTTATGATAAACTCTTGATGGATGCCTAAAAAATACATGCTTTTTATAGATGGAGAGCATGTGATACATGAGAGGATCTCCACCAACTTTGGTATGTGAACCTCTTCTAGTGTTTCCCACATCCAAATAGCACTCCAAAATAGTGTGCAAGGTACTTCCTCATCCCCACCCTTGAACATGAAACATTAGATAGAGTTAAGTTAGGTTATGATTGATGAGGTTGTAAATCATGTTTTCTTGGCATATAAAAAACTTTGATGATTGCATAAATCCAAAGGGGCCTATTCAGGTCTTCTTATTTACAAAACATACATTTCTTATAACTCATTATGCAATGACCATCTAAGCCTTTCTTCCTTCTTTTTGGGTGGCCAGTTTCTTGAGTTGTGCATCATTGTTTTTGCCAGCAAGTGACATACCTGCAAACCATAAAGTGTTCATTCTTTTTAGCTAAAGTCAATAGTATACTCATTCAAGTTGCAACAAGCTTGTGAGGGCAAGCTTGACTTCATTTAGCTTGTCTATGAACATGAGTGCATCTAAGGTTAAAACACATAGAGAGACGTACATATAAGGAAGGACCAAGCAAACTTCACTTCATTCAGACTAATTTCCCACATAATGATCTCCATCTTTCCTCAAGATGCAAAATTCTAAACCTCATCCCAAGGTAGTCCATATGACATGCAATTCACAAGGATGTTGATTGTCAAAGTTTTCACCTTCAACTTGTTGAACATTTCAACAACAAGAGCAAGAACACAAGAGAAGGCAAGCAGTTCAGTTGAAGACATACATTTGGTCTACCTGTCAAGAATTCAAGTATGAGTGTGCTATGAACAGTAATGCATGGCCAGGCCCACACAAATTCAGGCCGATAAAAACTCAGTCTGTATCTCTGTGCACTAAAAAACTAGACAAAGTAGATAGGCAAATTAGTCTCCCCATAGTTATTCAATCCTCTCATCAAACGCTTATGTGTCATCTGCCCAGACCATCTTCCTCTCTTCACATTGGAATAGAATCTTATTACCCATCATAAGTCCAATGCTTGTCTCAGTAGGATATCCACCTTCTTTCGCCTGGTGTAAACAGCTGTGACCCTCTCTGTACTTGGAGACTCCAACAATTCAGGGCTGCCCTTAGTTTGCTCTCCTGCTGCTTCGTGCATCCTAAATTGGTCAACTGGAGTCTCCCCTGTAACAGGCGACGATGAATCTTTACATCCTGATGATCCAGGGAGCTTGCTTACAACATCTGGGCTTCCACCACTCCTATGCATTTCCTTTTCCCTTTCCTGAACCTGATTTCTAACCCCACTTACTCCAAAACTGCTATCACTTAAAACAAAGCTGCAACCTACTCCTACATTTCTGCCAACCTTTGCTCGTGCCCCATTGTCCAAAATTTCATTCCCTAAGTCACTCTCAAGTGAGCGCTGCAAAGGCTCCATAGCTCTAGTATCCCCTCCTTGACCATGCAAGCGGATCATGTTCCCTGCTGAGATGCTGTGGGTCAATCCAGGGCTGGCCCGAAGTCCAGGAGTAGATCTGCCAAAGGTGAGCTTGTCAGCAGCACTAGTCCCTGCTGCCTTTGCTGCTGCTGCTGCTGCTGCCCTCTTTGCAGCTTGGAGCACTGCATTCTCACTTGGTATTCCTTCACATTTCCTCTCGAGGATTGAGACTACATGATTTTCTGGGAAATTGTTTGAGCCTTCTAACAATGATTCTTCCTGTGGCGTACTAGGAAATTCAGCCGTAAAAGAATTCATTGAGCTCCGCATAGAAGTGTTTTCATAGGATTCTACCTGTGGTGTACTAGGAAATTCAGCCCTAAAAGAATTCATTGAGCTCTGCATGGAAGTGTTTTCATAGGATTCTACCTGTGGTGTACTAGGAAATTCAGCCCTAAAAGAATTCATTGAGCTCTGAATAGAAGTGTTTTCACAGGACAGAACACTAGAAGGCATATATTCAGGTGTTGAAACATTCCAGCCCAAAGCTTCGGCTGGGCTGGTGTTCCAGGTTGGTGCATAGTCTGCTGCAGAATCTTTGTCAGGATGTGTGTCTAATGAGGTTATAGCAGATGTTGCTACAACCAACTGGGCCCCTGAGGCAGTTCGCCGCTCCTTGCTGTCATGCTCCAAACGCTTTTGAAGGTTCTTGCGTTGCTCTTCGGTCAATGGCTGCACATGGAAGTTAAAAACTAAATCAGAGCTATTTCATGGCAAATCATACAACCACATGCTGCTATCAGTCACTGATTACACCCAGATATTGTACAATCCATGCAAGAAAGCTGTACTTGAGAGTTTCAGAAAAGACATTAAAAAACACTTGGTAAAAATTGCCCATCATACCTCATGTGAGAAGGGGCAGTTATCACCATCCAAACAGAGACCTCGTGTGTGGAAGAATTTACAAGGAAATAGGTTCAATGAGTGAGAAAACGGGCAGTCATCACCCTTCAAGCAGCGATTGATCATGAAAAATTTGCAAGGCTGCACCAGTACCCATCAGCCACCACACTGTCAAGCTTAGACAGCTCAATGTTCAGAACCATATGAGGTGGCCTTCTTGAGTTGAAATGTGCCACCCAAGAAGAACACAGTATGGTCAATTTGTGTCCCTCAACTTCATCCCATCTTTTGTTTTGTTTTCCCATGCAACAATCTGATAAATAGACACCTCATATGGCAAAGCAACTATCTGCTCTTCTCCCATCTATTTGCATGAAAACATTTACATACCTCTGACTTGGTCACTGGAACCACATCATGTGAGAAGGTACAATCTGCTCCCTTCAGACAGAAAGAAAGCTATTAGTATCTCTAGCAAAGCAACAGATGTCTGGATAACCTATACCAAAGTAGACTTTGTCAAGAGCAACAGAGATTCAGGATGCTAAGCACGGTCCATGTCCAGGAAACAATTGAGCACTCGATATGCAATAAAGACAAAGAAACAGCATGACATACCAGTGTACAGCGGCCCTTCAAAAAAAATGTGCAAGGTACACTTGTAGGCTTGGAAGTTAACAGCATGCGATTGCGAACGATGCCCTGCTTCCGTTCATTCCGAGCACGTTTTATCCGATAGGCAATCTTCTCACAAAAGTCAGTTTGCACCAAATTCTGAGTCAGAAAGAAGTACATATATTTGTAGGTACTGGTCCACATTTTATGACACATTACCCAAGAAATTGAATGGTCTCTTACCATTGTCAGCTTGCTGTCATATGAAAATTGAAGCAGAAGGAGTAGGGAAAAAGAATGAACCTTTTTCTTGGCTTTCCTTTCAGCTGTTATGGGGCCCCGCATCTTCTTCTTGTTGTCACCCTCTATTTCAACCTGCATGTGACTCTTTTTTTCTCAAAAAACCATTCTACCACAAAACCTAATTCTCAAAGAAAAGCTGTAACACATTCAGGAAGTTCTGGGGACAACTGACTCAAAACAAAGAGTGGAAAATATGTTATGGGGTTCAAACCAGTGCTCTCCTGACCACTTATGTGCACTATCCACTAACAGTGCTTAGGGCTTACAACCATAGAAACAGGTCTTCTACTTTGTTCTGAAGTCATAATGGATGCACTGTTTTGATCCATCACACTGGTGGTTAGGGAAGGAATATAAAAATCCAGCAGACAGACCTGTGCGCTTGTGATCTGCTCATCACCTATATCTGTGGTCCACAGCCCAACTTCTTCTTCAATAAGTGAAGAAAGCAAACCCTTGTTCTCCTGCAGACAGAGACAAGCAATTCGACACCATCAGTGTAAACCCAAGAAGTAGGGCAGTTGATTACCAAGTGAGCCAACATCAAGCCTGCACAAGCATCTTTGACAGGTGACAAGCATATTTGATATATTGAGTACCTCTCTCAGCACCTCTACATGCTCTGGTTTCTTATTTAGTGAAACCTTGTTGACTCCTGACTGTTTTCGCTTTTCACCAGTCTTTGAGTCAGATTCCTCAGCAGGTTTGACACCATCCTTTGAGATGGCACTTTTACCCTCTGCATCACCAAAGACAACACTTGAATGGACATGAAAAACTAACGTTCTGGAATGAGAGTACAAGATTTGGATTGAGTTTGTACTATTACCTTGAAGCCTCTTCTCATCACTTTCTTTCAATGTCTTGAGCTTTAGTTTCTTTCGCTGCCTTGCAATGGCACCTTTACCCTTCCGTCGCTTATTGTTCCTGGTATGACTCTTATCAAGATGGTTTGAACTAAGTGCAGCAACCAAAGCTTGATTTGCCTTCTGATATGCAACAGCAATTGCCTCCAATAGCTCGGGTGTTGAGCTTTGCATTTGATTTTGAGGTACCCCTCCATTTTCATATGTTGTAGCAGCAGCAGCCTCAGAATCTTCATCTTGTTCCCATTCACCTGATATTTCACCTTCCTCAAGCTCCATTTCAATTGCATCCATATTCTCTGGAGAAACGCTCTCCCTTGCTTCCCAACCATCACTGGCCATGGCAGCTCCAGAGTGTGCTGTCTCAGGTCCTGGTAACCCAACATCATTCTCTTTTGCATTGTTCACAAATGTGGTCTTCTGCATCAATCCTGGAAAATTGACCCAGCACAACATAATCATGCTCTCATGTAAGTAAATAGTCTAGGTTTCAAGACACATTTCAGAAATCCTTTCAAAACACCAAGCATTCTCTTCAGCAATGCTGGCAACACTGATCTTCTGATAATCTGCAGAGCTGAACAGGATACACAATTGCAAATGAGACATGCTGAAATGACTCACATTGTCAGGAATTAGAACTGACAGCTGTGAAGTTTGTGAGAAACATCACAGGCGTCTTGCAAATTGCTGCTACAACTCATACACATGAGTAGGATAAAATACAGTTTGAAACAAAGACACTCACCTGGAGGATTTTGTGAGGAATCTGCTGTAGCCACCACCTGAGATGGTTTGCCCACCAAAACTTCCTCCTGAGCAGATGAATGATCTGCTGTAAAGACTTTTTCAGACCAGAGTACTTCAACATTCATTCCTTCCATAGAGAGAGGAGTTGTGACAGCACTAGGAATTCCAACTGATGATATGGAATTGTTGGCTGCAGAGGCATCAGTTCCAGAACAAGCTGAATCCCACATGGAGCAACCCAACAGGCGTGCAGCAACAGTTGTGTGACAGGGATCAGAGATAAGAACAGAGGAGGCACAGGAAGAAGAAGATGGGAAACCGTCAGAGCCAGAAGGATTGACAGAAGATGGAACCAGAGACAGAGGGAGTTCAGGATGGCGGCTGACAAAACCAGGATCTACAGAAGCAGGTGAAGAGGCTAAGTTGGGCACTGCCATCAAAGAATTTGGATCCAAGATTGCAGATGTCACCAATGAGGATCCTTCACAGGAAATTGGAACTTGCAGACAACTAGAAGTATGTCCCGAAGCAGGCACTGGAGTCAGTTCCAATGCAGTCATCACAGAAGATGGATTTGAAATTGGAAAACTCACCATCGTAGATTCTGTACAAGACACTGAAGCTGGCTGCAGACCACAAGAGACCGACTCCAACACCAAGCTTGCAGGTCCATTCTTGCTCACAAAAGAAGGGCAAAGCTGAGATAGTTTGAGAGTAGGGCACAGATAAGACAACCGACCTTGGTATCGGCTGTCATCAAGCTGCAATACTGGTGGGGGTAGCCAAGGCGGTTCTATCACCAAATCCTTCTCCTTCTCCATTCCTCTCTCTTTCTCACACTTCAACACTGAAACCCTTAACCCTAGAACTCAATCCCAGAGCTTTTTCTTCCCCATCTCACCTCCTGCAATATGCCGCAGGAAAACCTCACAAAGCTAAGCAAGTTCTGAAAACCTCCAAATCCTTCTCCTTCTCCATTCCTCTCTCTCTTTCTCACACCTCAACACTGAAACCCTAAACCCTAACCCTTAAGCCCAGAACTTCTTCATTCTCCATCTAACTTCCTGCAATATGCCGCAAGAAAATCTCACAAAGCTAAATAAGCTCTAATAACCTCCAAGCTGCTTTCTGATCGATAATTCCCTCTATCTCCATACCGATGCACAGGTTTCAGTCTTAAGGTTACAGGATTTGCGTGCAACAGGAAAAACACAAACAACTGAATTGCAGAAGAAGGGTACAAGGTCGAATCCCTGCTTTCGATTTCACGAAATGAGAATCAAGTCCTCGATGGAATTCTTCATCTCAACCATAAAAAGCTCTAGTCCAGCTTAGTTAGGGTTCCATCGTAAAACCCAAAGCTACAATAGTCCTGCCGTTATTGCTGCTTCTTCGCGCTTCTTCCTTGAGCTTTTCCTGCCGCTATTGCCGCTTCACTGCGCACCTTCCGGATCCCTTTTCGGAAACTCTCGCATATAGAGAGGAAACAATAAAAAGAACTCCCGGCCGAATGGTGACAAAATCGCTTGGTGCGCTTCAAACCCTAATTTGCGCCTCTCTCTCTCTCAACCCTAATCCAAGCTCCTGCAGCCTCTCTTTCTTTCCTTGCAAACCCCGACCTCCGGCTAAACCCCAAACCTCCACAACACAGAGACAGAGACAGAGATTGTGGTGGGATTCGTTGGTCTTTTCTTCGTTCGTCTCTCACAAGTTTCAATGCTGTTTGCAGCGATTTTCGGTTGCTGTCCCTTGAGGAAGAATTCTCCTTTCCTCCTAAGGAGATAGAGAAAGGCAGATCATAATGCTGGAGGTTCATAGATGCCGGCAGATAGACTGGACGCCGAGTGCGGTAGTAGCTCTAGCCACCAGTTTCGACGGGACACTGGTAGCCGCGGCGCGAGAGAATGGAGCTATCGAGATTTGGAGTGTTGCTGCAGGCTCTGTTGGCTGGCATTGTCAATTGGTAAGAACTTGCGTTTTCCACCTCTCCTTCCTCCTCGTTGTTGTGTGTTTCTGTTTACGCTAGTGTGCATCTGATGTTCCTGGACACCGTTGTTGCTGCTACTGCTGCTGCTGGTAGACTTCGAGGGTCTGTTGGATCGTATGTTTGAAGCCATGGAGGAGTGTTGGTGTAGTCCTTTGTTTTTTGAGTCCTTTGGGAATGTGGTTCCGTGTGTGCTCCACTGGTCGAGTTGGTTTTGTTCTTTCCAGTTGAAATATTGCAGAAGAAGTTAGGTTCAGGATAACTTGGAGTGTATTCATGGCATGCATGCAAGGGTTGCAACTTTGGAGTGCAGCAGTTGGGAAATGTTTTGAAGAGAACCCATCAGCTCAAATGTTCATTTGAGCTGATGTTGTCTGAGTGTTGGTCTGGAACACTTCTCAGAGGATTGCAGGTAGAAAAGATGCAGAGATTTCATCATTGGTATGGTGTGAATCTGAAGATGAAGATGAGCCACATGGTCGATTATTCTCAGCTGGTCTTGATGGATTTATCACAGAGTGGAATTTGCAAACTCTTCAACCTAAGGTAAGGGTTCATCCCCTACAACATTCAACCTGATGCAAAGGTGTATGATATTTGTGAAATTCCACCAGCCTTATGTGTGGGAGGGATTTCCACACAACTTCACTTCCTTCTGGACCTTATCATCATTTATGTTTTGGACATTGTTGTCCGTCAATATGATCAGGTTTCCATGGTTTGCAGGAAGCTGTGGAGTCCATGGGTGGTGCTGTGTGGCAGCTGGCTGCAGAACATGTGATGAGATCAAAAACTATGATGAGGAGTAGCGGGATTCCGCAAAGTAGAGGCAGCCAGGAGGATGAAAGTGGCAGTGATAGTGAGGATGCAAGCAGCAATGGTAGTCAGGATGAGCAGGACCCTGAAAACAGGGAGCAAAGAGTGGCAGTTGCTTGTGAAGATGGATGTGTGCGGATTTTTGCAGTTTCTGACAAGCAACTGGGTATGATTTATCACCAGTCATTCCCACGAGTGAAAGGTGAGATCTCTTTGGCCCATCTTCCATCTGCAAGGACCTTGTTTGACTGTGAGGATTGTACACTGATGTCAGAGCTCTTGTAATTTTCTTGCTTGTTCCCTCTAATGTGCCTTGGTACCACTCTTGGGAACTGATGAAGTTGGTCAGTAGTCATAGGAGCTTGTTACTGGTCTTTGTGATGAAGGTGATGGTTTGACACTTTGTGAGAAACTCTCCGGTTATGACTGCACTCACTGTCATGTTAGCTTCAAATTGTTGTCAAGATCTCTCTGCAATTTCATACTTACTTGTTGCCTCTAATAAGCCTGGGTATCACCTGATGTGGATGGCACTTGTGGGATTTCTACTGTGGATCCATAGATTTAATTGTTGACATTATCAAACTTTTGAACTGTGTGCTATGAGTTTTTGGAGGTGATTTATTCCTATTTGGGTGTGTGAGCAGGTCGGATACTGAGTGTAGCATGGACTTGGGATGGCACAAGGTTGCTGGGAGGTGGATCAGATGGGTAAGCAAGTTTCTTTTGTGAACATGTTCCCTGTAACAACGTGGCCTGTATCTGCTTTAGGGAGCTGATGAAGCCAGTGTGTATGTTGTGATAGTAAAGTTTCTATCATGTATGTTACTGTTGATGGTTTTTGTTCAAGTGAGAGACTGTCACTCCTTTTAATACTACTAGGTTTATAGTAGTACAAACTATTATACTTTTATCTCTAACAAGTTTGTCTCTTCCATGTATTTCTTCTTCTTTGTCTGTAAGACCTTATCTGGAGTTTTTCCTCGACATAAAAAGGAATTTTCTTCATCTGGTTCTGCTTACCATTAACTGCGAGTATGGAGATTTCTTGATGCTCATGAGAGTTATCTTTTGTTAAGCAGGTGCATACGATGCTGGGATATTGCCAGCAATCGTGAAGTTTATAGAATCACAGCTGGTATTGGGGGCAAGGGGAGTGCATCAGATTTTTGTATCTGGGACTTGTTGGTTTTAAGGTACCAACCTTCACAGAGGTTTGGCTAGTTTTTTTTGTTGAGAAGATTGTTGTATTCATGATCTTTCTTGAAGGTAATTTTGGAGTTAGGCCACATATTCCCTTGTACTAACCCCATATACAATCCTGTAGGCCCAATATTGTTCAGAGCTGCATATGTTAGTAGTGGTGGAATTGACATTGAACTCTGGCGATTTAGGGATGGGAGCATTGTGAGTGGTGACAGCAGTGGTAGCACCCAGTTTTGGGATGCCAAACAGGGCACCCTGCTGCAGGTGCAAACTCGGCATGATGCTGATGTGCTGGCATTGGCTGCTTCTCCTGACCATCGCTCGGTCTTTTCTGCTGGTGCTGATGGTCAGGTACCTTGATTTCCTCCAAACTTGTTGGATACATGTGTATGTTTGATTTTTCTTTCTACAAAGTGCTTCCCACTGAATGCATTGAAAGATGTTTTGAAGTCTTCAGAAACAGTAGTGTTCTTGCATTGAAAATGAGATTGAAGAATTGGCAAATTTAGAGTATTACACAATACTTTTCTTTAATTGAGCAGTAAAAGTGCTCAATTATTAAGCAGTTAAGCAGTTTGTTATTAGTGCTAACAATATTAAGCACTAATATTGTTAACTGCTTATTCTTAAGCAGTTAAGTTATTAGTGCTATTAATGCTGGTGTTAATAGTCTGGAACTTCTCTTCATCAAAACTTGAATACCCACTATTCCCTTTCTTTGTGCAGCTTTGAAGTTCCATAAACCCTGCCAACCATAGGTTTGTACATGTCACTTCAACTTCCATTCACTGTCCCAAATAGTTGGATGTCTAAAGTCTCTCCAGAGTTGTGTATGTTCTCACTTTTGTGAACCTCTCCAGATCAGATTTAGATGAATCTTCTCTCTTTTGTTGCATTCTTCTAATTTCTCACCTCATTAGACAAGTTTTTGCCACTCAGATCTCATAGCAAAAGTGTGATTGTACACAATGCCTTTTCTCTATTGGGCAAGATTTCTTTTCTAGAAGTCAATTCTTTAAATTGGTTTGGCTAAAGAGCAAGGAGGAGCTGAGGTCAATGGAGTCTCTTTGTAACTTCAATGTAGTGGAAGCTTCAAAATGAACTTCTTTTCTAGAAGTCTTGTCAACTTCAAAGTCTTGGTGGTGGACATCAAGTATGGAGATCTGTTTCTATTTTACATATCTGCTCTTTTGTGCATCTTCTGTTCTTTTTGTGAGGTTTTTTCTGTTCACTTCCTCTTGCAGATTGCTGTTATGATCAGTTGTTGTTTGGTCTGGAAACTTCATCTCTCCTTTAATAAGGCTCATAATTTTAAAGGTGTTCTAAGTGTGGCCCTCGTCTCCCGTTTCTTTGTGCTGTTTGGAAGTTTCATAAAAACCCAATTCAACCTAGATTTATCTGTGCAGCCAGCTCTACTTCTCTGACTGATGTTTCTAAATGGCTGTGGTCTTTCTTCAAAGCTATGTTTCCTACAGTCAATGACCTATGGGTGTCTAGACTTGAAAATGCAGATTTTCCTTGTGATAGTAGTTGGATTCTCAATGACTCTACTGGAGTGGTGGAGGTAATAAATAAACTTAATCTTTCAAGATCTGAAATTGATAAAGCTTCCCCACTTCTGTTGCAGTCTTTTGATTTTTTCAACTCTGTACACTCAAATTGACCTAGTGGATCTAAAAACATGTATGAGAGTTCTGATAATAAAGTGTTTAATCAGATGCTGAAGCTTCATCAATTTAAGTTTTTGATGGTTCAGAAAACAGCTTTGAACTTTAGGTTTTTGTGGCTGAAAAATAAAGCAGAGATCAATTTGTTTGAAAATCTTCATAGGTTCAAAGTCACAGAGGCTTCAGATTTGATCTCTTGGCTGGATTTCTTATTAGACAATTTGTTTCTTTGTTTTGGTCAGGGTGTTTATAGACAATGCATCGGTATCCCCATGGTACTAATTGTGCGGTCTATTTGGCTAATTTCTATCTCTTTACCTTTGAGTTTGATTACATTAAGTGTCTCTTGAAGAGAACTAGAGGGTTGCTTCTTAAAGAAAAATTCCTGTTTGGAATTTCTGCTTTTGGCATTTTCAGAATGATTTTGCTTCGGGTCTTGTAAGTGGGGAGGTTTTTGTAAGCCCACTTGTTCATAGTCTTTCCCTGTTTGTCCTTTCCTTTAGTTTTTCTTCTCCCTTTCTGTCTTTCTTTGTTTCTTTGTCTTGTCATTGTTGTTATGGTCTGTTGCTAGCCAGTAGTATGGCTGAGTCTTCCCATTGCTTCTGGAATTGCAGCAGAAACTCAGTTCATAGGTTGGTGCTCATCATTGGCCTTTACCCACTGTAGGGAGCTGATGAAGTCAGTGGGGAAGTTGTCCCTATCATACATACTACTGTTGATGGTCCCTGAACAGGTGTGAGACTGGCACTTTTGTTCATACCGGTGTGTGTTTTTTGTTTTTTGTTTGTTTCTGTCTTCCCTTGTTTGGTTCTTTCTGTG
>Ga0116229_10004333_pt1 | contig 23266 bp, 22 predicted proteins | sample S1TSphgellanicum_3_FD_87313 | JGI IMG/M metagenome (GOLD analysis project Ga0116229, IMG submission 87313) | Host-associated microbial communities from peat moss isolated from Minnesota, USA - S1T2_Fc - Sphagnum magellanicum MG | ecosystem: Host-associated > Plants > Peat moss > Unclassified...
AATAAAAAAAAAACTCTTTTTTTTAAATTTTTACTGGGCCGAAAATCTAAAAAACAAAAAAAAAAAAAACCCCCTCCCCCCCCCCCCAAAAAAAAAAAAAAAAAAAAAAAAACCACTGCTACTTTTGCCCTTAAAATTTTCGAAATAAAATGATCCTCCATGCACCGTCAGCAGCTTTCTAAAACTGTACAGTGTACTTATTTTTATTGATAAGATACGTACATCAGACCAATACGGTCTATTAGGTGTCGAGGAATACACACATCTAGTTAAGGACAAGAACAAAAAATATATATACAATATATATTCTTATATACAGTATATTTCAAAATAAAATACGTACATCAAAGCGTATGGTACCGGTTCATACACAAATCGCCTAGTCACGCATATGTAGGATATGTATCATAATTTTTTGGGTATATTTTTAGGTGTCGAGGAATACACACACACATACGGTCAACAACGAAATTTTTTTATATTGAACTCTCTCAAATAGGATATGTGCATCAGACCGTATTAAAAAAGGCTCGTACATGAATCATGTATTTAGCGTGTATGTACAATGCATTATATTATTAGGTGCATTAGACGTCAAGGAATACACACATAAAAGGTTGACAACAACAAAATTGTATAGTGTATTCTAGAAAGGATACGTACTTCATACCGTATTAAAAATGGTTCGTGCACTAATGAATCGTCTAGTCTGTGCATGCGTACGATGCGTTGTATTATTATTACGTGGATTAGGTGTCTAGGAATACATACGTACATACATACATACATACGTCAAATACGTAACGTCTTATACGGAACACCTCCACTGTGGCCTCCTTGCGTCAAGGAGGAAGCGTGCAGGAGTTGGAAGAAGCGGCGCAGAAGCAGCAGCAGCAGGAGGCCTGGCTGGCCGCAGCAGTGACGAGATGAGGGGGCCGGCGAGTGAGGAGGGAAAGTGAGAACAATCGAGGAGCGATGGTGGACAGGGCGCAGGTGTCGAAGCTGCAATGGGCGGTGCGAAACCAGGATTTAGGTAGCATGCGTCAGCTGCTCAGTTCCGACAAGACGCTTATGAATGCAGTGGACTACGATCAACGCACCCCGCTTCATGTCGCTGCCTTATTCGACTGTCAGAGTGCAGCGCGGATCCTACTGATGCAGGTAAGGGTCGTCTCTTTTCAGAAGGCAATTACACGCAATGTGCTGTGCACGCTAACGGAAAGCCATTGACATAGCGCCTTGTTACACACAATGTGTTGTGCAACCTAACGGAAAGCCTCTGACATAGGACCTTTTTTCTTGTTGCTGCAGGGTAAATAAGTAAGTAAGTAGATCAGATGCTTAATCAACAACAATATCCTTGAGATGATGATGATGGCAGCAAGCTGCTTTACAAGTCATGAATTTCAAGGGGCATAACATTGATTATCGTTTCTTTTTCGCAAATGTTTGGGCGGAATTGCTGCTACATGAGTGGTCGTCAATTTGTGGTTCTTGCCTTGTTAGGGTGCTTCCGTTAATGTTCGAGATCGGTGGGGTAATTCTCCGCGGGCTGATGCCTTGGCGTCCGGGCACATGGAGATGGTGAAGCTGCTGAAGGATTACGGGGGAGAAGCGGTGGGAGATCATGAGAGGAAAGTAGTGCTGGCTCCGCCATTGCCGCAAAATGGGGACTGGGAGATTATTCCCTCGGAAATCGACTTGGAGCATAGCGTTCTCATCGGCAAAGGATCGTTCGGGGAGATCAGGAAGGCCACCTGGAGAGGTACTCCAGTGGCTGTGAAAACTGTACGACAGTCCTTGTCCAAGAATCGATCGGTGATGAAAGATTTCCAGCACGAGGTGGAGTTTATGATCAAGGTTAGGCATCCTAACATTGTGCAGTTCCTGGGAGCTGTCACGTTGCGGCCTCCTCTCATGCTGGTCACGGAGTATCTTGCAGGGGGAGATTTGCATGCGGTGTTCAAGTCGAGGAGGAGGAAAGAATCGTCGTTGCCGCCGCTTCTTGCTGTGAAATACTCCTTGGATATTGCTCGAGGCATGTGTTATCTCCATGGCGGCCCCAATGTCATCATCCATCGCGACCTGAAGCCGCGCAATCTCATTTTCGATGATGCGCAGGAGCTCAAGGTTGGCGACTTTGGACTCAGCAAGCTGATCGATATGAAGCACTTGCATGATGTGTATAAGATGACGGGAGAGACAGGCAGCTACAGGTACATGGCGCCTGAGGTTTTTAGACATGAGAAGTACGATAAGAGTGTGGATGTTTTTTCGTTTGCCATGATTCTGTATGAGATGATGGAAGGCGTTGCTCCATTTGAAGAGGATGAAGCCTATGAAGCTGCAAGACTTGTGGCAGAGGAAAACCGGAGGCCAGAGATGATGAGAGTCAAGACCTATCCTCCAGGTATGTGTGAATTGATTCACAAGTGCTGGTCATCAAAACTGAAAGAGAGGCCACCATTTGACACAATTGTAGAAGAATTGCAAAGGATAGAACAAAACTTGCAACAAAATAATGACTGGGTTCGGGACCTTTTGCACATTCGCCGTCACTCTCGCTCTCAGCGAGAACAATAACCTGGCAATTGTTATTGTAATAATACATGCATTCAGATAAATGGATTGCAGCAGCCACATCACAAAAGATGGATGAGTGGATCATCAATTTTTTTGAACCAGAATCCTGAGGGCTATGCATTCAGATGCAGCATTGCAGCAGCTACATTACAAAGACCAATTAGAGTGGAGCATCCATTTGAACCAGATGCAGGCAGAGATTCACATGGTGTTTGCAAATCCTGCTTCTCAAGCAATTGTCTTCTACAGTCTCAAGTATCTAATTAAGTTTGATACAAAATTGAAGCTATCCAGCATCTAGAAAAACCCTAATTCTTCTAGGGTGTGGACTGTCTGTCTCTCTTGGTAGCTGGCTAGCTGTTAACATGAATTGACATGGAAGAAATAAGCAAAGCACATGGTGTTTCAGTCGTATGCTGAAATGCCCAGTTGCCCATGTAGAAGTAAGATATGCTTTTTAGTTTGCTCTTAGACTGCACATTCAAAGATACACAAAAATGTGTCAGAATTTATCCACTTTGGTTATGGATGGCAAACATTTGCTGATCGGTTGTATTGTTGGGCATTGCATCATCCCTGATGTCTCCCTCACTCTTCATCATTCTTTCACACTCTCAGATAACAGTAGAGATTGATGTCCCTTTTAATGTGAATCTCACATGATAGATACATAGGGCTTTCAATGTTTATTCAATTGTGGAGTGCATGAATGGTGATCAGTGTCTGTTGTTATCACTTCTTGGATTCAATAGGCACTAAGGACAAAGCTTCTTCAATCCTTATTGATCATTGAAGCCGACAGCAGGCTTTTCTCATGAGGTTTCTGCAGATATTTCCTCAAATGTTGAAAAGGCAATACAGTATGTGGGCTAGTGTATGAACATCTGGTTACCTTTCTTGTCTCTTCATTGAGCAACAACAAGCTCATGCCTCTTTCATTCACTGGAAGGTGAATTATATTTGAAGGGAGCAGAAGATTGATAAGCATCTTTGCTCCTAGCCTCCGCAGTACCTTACAGATCTAAAGCCACCTCCGTGGCAGATTCAGATTATGTCAGTATTTTTCTGTTATGAAGGGCACATCACTATGGGAGCTATATTGTTCTCAGGCTTTGGGAACTCAATCTACTGGCCATGGCAAAGAAAGTAAAGTCTGGCTGCTTCTTTTTTAGTGTTTGAAAAGGGCACTTGATGTGTATGAATAATGTCTCCTCTGGGTGTGAAGACAACTTCCACCTACTCGTACACTTAAGATTCCTCCTAGTGGGATGCAAGGAAAGCATGGGTTAAGCAGCTCAGTTGTAAGAAATTTAATGAGTCGTGATTGAAGAAGTTCATCTACACCCAGAATGTCTACCACATTCAAGAGTTTGTGCAAGTCAATTCTCCATCCTCAGCATGAATATGAAATATTGAACAGTGTAAAATTATCAGAAACTGTCCAAAAGAAAAATCCTTTTATTGTGTGGTTACCTACAATAGCTAGGAATAGACATGTAACAAAACTGATCCAAAATATCTTTTTTGACTGTTTTATTTTTAAATAAAGAATATTGTGATAAATATTTCTTTTTAATGAAAAAAAAACACAAAATACAATAAAAACACTGGTCCAAACTCCAAACTCAACTTAATGCTATTTAAAGCTTGAACTACATCCAAATTACTGTTTAAAGGTGGCGGTGGAACTGCCCTAAGATATGTAAGGGAATATGAATCCTAGCATACCTCCTCTCCTTCCTCCAATTGCTAGTGATTTCAGCCTTGTAGGCATTTGTCAAAGCCCCTTCTTGGTACCCCAGCTCTTGACATTGGTGCAATCAACTCACCAGTGAATTCCATGAACTTGTTGGCTATCCAAGAAGTTTGCAGTGTAACATGCTCTTACTTAGCAAGCTTTTAATCCCAACATCATAGAGCTCAAGCAATTTCTCTGCTAAACCCTCTTTCCTATGAAGCTCTGAAGCTCTGTCAAATTAACAATGAACTTGCATAGTTTAAGATTTCTAGCCACTTTTAGAATAACCCTACAATCAATAGACCACAGGTTAGAAAATGTCTCCAATTTAGATCTGTAGAGCATATACTATGTAAATTCAGAAAACACTTCATTTGGCCAATGCTGTTTCAAAACTGAATGCGCACACCCGGTAGCTAACATGAGCGAAATTGCTATACGAATTAGGCAGATCATTGGATGGCATGTTCACAGTATGCTTATAATAAATCCAAATACTAGATGTTTCAACTTAATCAATGTGGGCACTGCCAAAGGTAGGCCAATAGAGCACACTATCTTACATTGGATTTTCTTAATGTATTTGCATACAATTAATCCTTGTAAATGCCTTGCTAGATCTTGGCATGACACTTTTTTTCTGATAGAAGGATTGAGCCCATATCATCAAGCATTTGTGATTGAGGTTAAAGCACTGAGTTCAGCTACCTATTGTCATGGCAATTTCCAATTGACACTATTCAAAAGAAAACACATTTATCACCCAATCATATAACTGGCTTTGGTGTCCTATTCAGGCATGTTTTAGGTTTTCTTTCTAGGTTGGACAGGCAGTCTTTGGCTGGTTCTACTTTTGGTTCTGCCAATGTCACTTGTAACATGAATTGATGGGAGGTAACTCTCTTGATGTGAATCAATGGTGGGGAACACCAGTTACACGCTCACCTAAAGGCTTGCACTACCAGGGTTGTGATGTTTCTAAGTGGAGTGGGCATTTGCTGGGTTTGTTCCATAGCACATAACCAATATTCAGGGGCCAGCACCCACTTGTGCACAGTGAAAGATGGATGGTAAGTGGTCAGGGAACAGTTTTATCTTGAGTTCCATTTCCCTAGCTAACCATGGTGGTTTGTTCAGTTGCTTTTTCACAACCCACAAGTCAGCTGTTAGTAGGTAGGTAGTGAAAACAACCCTTGTCTATATATAAACTTCAAAACTATTTATCTAGTCCTTCTTTTGCTAAGGGTGCCTTCACACTTAGTGATAGGACCTCTAGTGGTAGGAGTGCTAATCCCTAACTAATTATTAACAAAATATCACATGAGGTTTATATGTTTATCACCCTAGATAAGTGCTATCTAGTATTGAGGTTGTATTCACACAATGGTGTAGTGTGAGGTTTCCTAATTAAAAAGTTAAAAGTTCCTTCTCTCTAGGGGTCATGATTCACACATGGAATCATGTGTTAACATGGTGGTAGGAGTTGTTTCTTTTTCTTGTGACAACATCATGACACTAACATCTATTTTCTTCTTACTGTTCTCACTTTTCTCATTATTCATGTATTCTTAAGTGTATCAACATTGTGTGTAATAATAGTGGAAAGAGTTTGATGTGATTGTCGAACACCATTGCCTAGAGCTATGGCATGTTGACTTTTTGCATTGATAGTCTAAAGTTCACACCAACAGTGCATGCCACTTAAAACATCAACAATTAAAAAACAATCGCCTTTTTCACTCAATGGAGGTGGCGGCACTCTGCCCTTGTTCCTAGAAACTCATGCACATCATCATCTTTTCTAAAACGAATTCCACATGATATTCTATGGATGTTTAGATTTCAACACAACATAATGTCATAGGAAGAACATGTTGAAGATTGCATGTATTGTAACCTAATTGCCTTCTTTTGCAATATTGTTCTTGCCAATGCCTAAAGATTGTAGGAATCACACAAAAGTTCAACAAATTCCTTCTTTCTCCTTCTCCGTAATTCTCTTTCAAAAAATTCAAACTAGGATCTTCAACCATGGTACAAAACTCTTCGCAACTCCTAATTGTAGCAAGGGAAAAATTCAACAAAAACATTCAACAAATGTCTAACAAAAAGACATATCCATATATGTTTAAAGAATTAGGACCCAATATGTCCCATGAATTTTGTACACATGAAATTGAGGGATCACAATTTTATTAACTTCTGCACCTAGAATTGTGACAAGAGTTGACTCAATTTGTAAAGATCCCATGTTAGGAATTACTTGAATGTGGGGCTATGGATATAGACAATCAAAATAAATAGTCAAAAACTCAAGTCACTAGAAAATCTATTTCACACTTGCTAATGATGTTTTTGACATACGGTCTTATTTTTTCTCACCGTAAGGGCTAAAGAGATTAGCTTGGGGTGCACCCCAAAAAGATCCATGTTGGACCAAATACTAAAGGGGTTAAGAATTGATTCACCTTTGGCACTTTGGCATTATTTTCTTACATGTCTTTGTTTGGTGTTGCTTTGCAATGAACAACAATTCATTAAGTTATAAGATAAGAATCAACAACCTATCAATCTAATATATCATCAAATATACATTTTTCAAACTTGGCTTTTCCAAGCATAATTATTATTTTGATTTCCAACCTTGGAGCCTTACCTCATGGATGTATAACTTTGGTTTTGATCTTCAAACATTATGAACAAGGTCCCTAAACACAAAAACAATGTATGAGTGCTGGTCAAAACTTTCTATTCATTATTTTCAAATATTTAGACCTATTATAATCTCACACAATTTTCAAAATGATGAAACATGGTTTCATTTTTTTCAGTACATTTCCTTTTCCGTCTAAAGGCTCAAAACATTTACATTTTGAAATTTTACCTTTTATCACAAATTTTCTAATACATAACAATATGCTCATCAATAATTTTTCACCTAACCCAAGTTCATCACCATTATTAGCAACCCTCTTATAATTTGACTTATCCATGGAATGGGTATTTATTTCAAATTGTCTTCCTTTTAATACTCTAAAATTTTGCTTAAATAAATGAATAAACAAAAGAACATTTGAATGTTTTTATTCCATGTTTTCTAAATAAGCAATGAGACTAATAGGTCTAACCAAAACTTTTCATTTTTAATTCTGAATTGAAAGCCAAAATGAAAAAGTAAATTATGTAGTGCATATCATAAAATGTTTCACCAAAAAGACCTACAAGAAATACATAATGTTTAGAAAGAAAACCCTCTCCTTTCAAATAAATTGTAATATTTTTTTATCCTTGCACATGTGCATGAAGGTCATCAATGTAAGAGGGGATTTACTAACTTGCTATCATGTGTTGCATGCCCCTACATATTTTGTTCAAATTTTAAATTGAAACTTAACTACACATTAGCTATTCGCAATCACCACATCGTTGTTTTGGCAAAGTGCATGGGAGTTAGCACTTGCCATATTGGCAAATTGTAAATATGGCATATTGGTACAATCCATGCCCTCATGCCATGGACACTAGAGTTGCAAATCATGGGCTTGAAGTTAAACAATGGTGATCAAAACCCTCTAATTAGTAACTAACATGTTGAACAATGAACCCATTTGCATTTTTTTATAAAATTGTTTGATTTTTTGAACTAGCAATCATTCTTTTATAACGTTTGTATTTTGTTGTAAAGTTACAACCAATTGCATGTTAGTTGTTTAGGCCTTGTAATTGTAAGGTGGTTTAGTTTCCACCAACAAGATTTCTCAGTGTGTATGTAACTCACTGTATGTCAAACCCTATCAAACCCATCTTGTAAATTTTGCTAACCCAACCCCACACGCACCACCCTTTACAAATGTTTTGTTTCACGATGAGTGCAAAATGAGCACTCTTGTTTTTCATTATAACTACTATTCCTTTTGCTTTATTATAACCCTAACTTTGATGTCTACTTAAGTCTTTACTACCTTGTTATTGTTTCAAGTTATGTAATGAAATTGTTTTACTTTAATATCCTTGAAACAAGCTCGTCCATGTTATACCACCCTCCCTCGGGCGATGATAAATTACTTCAAACCCTTGCTTGACTAGATAGGTGTAAGAGGCCTCTTGTAAGCTCAAGGTGCATGTTGCTAAGTCTACCCCATTGATCTATATATGTCATGGCTTATGATAACCTTCATCTTGTGCTTCTGCTTTCCAATGGGCAAGGCCCATTGGTGGTGATAGACATCCCCATTCCTGTTGTCAATTCTGAGTTTTTATTTTTGAAGACACTTCAATATGGAGTTAAAAAGCCCTTACACGGGCATGAAGAAAATAACCTGTAATCGATAGTAACCCAAGGTGGTGCTCCAGGGACATGCGTGCTCTATTTCTGCCTTATTAACTATTAAGCTTTTGGAATTATATACCACTGCAGCATCAAAATCACAGATGCAAAGCTCAGACATTTTTACAAAGGAGTTGGAAGGGGACCCATTTGATCAGATAGCCTATAAACCTGGAAAAACCAGAAACAAATGTATGAGGTCTGCTTCATATGCAAATTATAAAGGAGGGGTTGGTTAGGCAGCAAAGGAACAATATTTTTGAAGGAAAAGTATCACTGAGAATATTTCTGGAAATACCTATAATCCTCCCTTTTGGTTGAACCTTACCAAAGAGTGTTCTCTTCAGGAATCAACTTCTGTATCTTCAGCTAGCTTGGCTATCATTCAAGCAATCCTACCAAACTTGCTTCCTTGGTGGAAAAAAAATGCCCAGCTATAAGCAGCAGCTCGGTTTGTTGCCAGCTTGAACAAGACTATCACCAACATCCCTTGAGTATGGAGCAATTTGCAAGAAAGAACTGCTACACTTGTTTTCCAGAAGTATATGCAAGTGGACCCCTTGTGTGGAGAGAGACAGGAAAATACTCATGATTTTTGCTCACACCATTGAATCATACAAAAACAGAGTCCTGCTGGAACACCCAAAACATGAGGGAGCTTCTGTCATTAGAAGACTGACTTAAGGTACAGTAGCACAAGAGAAAGAGCTTAAATTCATGGATCCCAACTTGCAACTTTGAAAAAGAAAATGGTTTAACAAGCTTATTGGAGTTGCATATGATGTTAATGTCCACCTAAAAAATGCAGGATGCATGAGATGGAGAGGGAGCATACCAGAAGGAAAAAAATCATGGAATTGTGTGTCTTGCAGCTTACAAAAGATTGTGACGTGAATCATAGATAGGGGATGACCCATATGCTCTGGGTGCATGGAGCTGTGGGTACTTCAAATCAGGTTTCCCAACACTACCAAGAGTTCGGGTTCCATGGTACCCACCAGATTCAGTCCCTGTATTGTGCAAAAACTCATTTCCAGAGCCACCAGGATTTTCACCCTCTCCAGCTCGGAGAGTTGAAGTTTCAAGCAATTCCAGCATCTGCTGACCTTCTAATTCACCACTTTGTGATAGATTATTGAGGGATGACTCAGGGGTAAAATGACTCCGGTTGTCACTGGGATTTTGTTCGCCTGTCGAAATCCCAAGCATCCATTCTGAGTTGGCTATGTCTCCAGATGATGTCTGCAGCGGCAGAAGGTTCTGATCATTTGCTGAAAACACATGGGCATCAGGATCCTGCAACCAATGTAACCAACTATCAAAACCAGATGTTCACAAACATTATGATCCATTTCTGAGAATAAGAAGTCAGCTAATACTTTAATTTCTTCAGTCATTTTGACTTTTCTTGAGTACTATTCAAGAAAGGTGCTTGTGAACAGAATAAACAAAGGAATGTAAAGGTTCAAATTGCACAAACTTATGATAGCTGTATGGACTAAACATAAGGCATTGCACCAAAAAAGGACTTGGTTTTTGGGAATGGAGCCCAGTTCTAAAGACCTGAGAGTTTGAGTTTGCTGTAGCTGAAGTGGCACTCTGAGGAGACTGGTGAGTTTTGGAGTCAGTGGAGAAAAGACGCTGGAGATTTAGACCTCCTGGTCTTCCCAGTACCTGCTCCAGATCTGACCCCCGTGAGGGAATGGTCCTTAACCATGAACCATGTACATCCATCCCATTGTAACACTGACCAGGAATTTGCTGTCCATTTGTCCCAGTTTGGTGACCTTGCCCTCCCATGGAAGAAAGAGAAAGGCTTGGGCCAGACTGGCCTGTCTTAACACCCTGCAACCAGAATGGGAAGAGGAGATATGTGAGAAGGCAATCAGGCTGGTGCCACATGTGGTGGTATACGGCTTGAAACAAATGCTACAAATAACCAAAAAAAATTCTTCATCAAGCTCAATCCAGAACAAGAACACAGACACTAATTTAGATTTTGCCTAATTCCACCATTGACCTAATTATGTACCTGCAAATATTGTTGGTACCCAGTGGCATCCTGGGAGTAGTTCACTATCCCTGACACCATTGGCAGCCGGTGCTTTCCAGTATGTAGCATTAGAGGGGCTGGTGGGGAGTGTGACATAGCAGGTAGTAACTTAGCATGTGCCTCTGAGACCCTCATGGGCTTGGAACTCATCTGCATCCCAGTCTGACTAGAGAAATGGTCCTCCCCAGCAGCCCTTCCAACTGGTGCAGCAGACGTGTGCAATTGCAGGTTATTTCCAGCAGATCCAGGCCGATCATCAGAGTCTTCAAGTGAGGTGGAACTTGGAGAGCCACACTTTTTCAAGTGCAAGAGCATTGATTTTGGGTCTGCTAGTAGATCAAATGTCAGAAACGGTTGTGGAGACATGTAAAATGGTTCAAGGTACATTGTGCTTTCAAAATCACCACACAAATCAGCATCATCAGCTGAGAAGAGCAGGATTGACATGAGGAGAAAATGTGTGCTGGCAAGAACTTCACTCACCATTGGCATGAGAAACTGACAATTCATCTGCGCCCCTCATCCCAAGACATGCATCTGTCATATCACAGTTCACAGCACTGGGCTGTGGCTTGCGGCGTCGTCTATTGTGGTCTGCTAGCCGCTTCCTACAGCTCCGTTTCCCCTCATCGAACTCAACTAGAAAGTGGAATCTGTTCATAAGGAGAACCATGTGCAGCCACAACACACAACCAAATCCTTTTCAAAACCAAGCATACAATACACTGAGATGTACTGATCTGTGCTAGTAATAAACCAGTGCAGATAGTTGGTCATGTCCTTGGAACTCAAAAGGCATAACTGCTAGCTATAAATTAACATATGTAAAACTAACTGTTATTGGCAGCAGACCACTCAGAGAACCAAGACACCAGTCTACAGGAATAAACTGTACAATTAGAACCAAGCTGTAATAATTGGTTATGACAAAATACCTGCTGCACTGCTGGCAGAACCTCTGAGTTTGACCAGCAATCACAACACTGGGGGCCTTTGAGTGAAGATCACACACTTTATGGCGACGATGGTAGGGCTTGGCTGTGCTGAGATCAGCTTTGCAACCCTCTGCCTGGCAAATGGGGACCTGTGACCCAGGGGAAGCTGCTCGGTGTCTTTTCCCTGGTCGCCCTGCAACAGTGTCTTCCATGGAGAAGTAGGTGCGTACACCAAGGTTGAGTCCTAGGCGAGCACCATGGCCATCACTTATCTGCAGAGATCTCACTGGACTTCAGAAACCCAGAAACTTTGCAGCATGTCAAAGAGATGCGAACCCAAAAAAAAGGTATTTGCAAGCACATCATTAAGGTTCTGTCCAGAACATTATGTGCTAGTAGATCTCAGAAGTATGTAGAATTTAGCAATCTTTAATTTCTGGATGCAGTTCTTCCAGGCACAGTGACTTAAACCCACCAAAGCTCCACAAAGCAGCTGAGCAAGAGTAAAACTCCAATAAGAATAACTGCTAGTACAGCACGTACAATAGTCTATCTTGTCACACAGTAAAGAGAAAGTAATCCCTGTTGGGCTTTGGCTTGAGGAGTCAGAATTAGTGGATGGACATAAAACAACTAATATGGGATTGATTTGGCTTGTTCAGCTGAACTGTGCATGAACACAACATGAGACCAGGATGGTGACCCATTTTGTTGGGTCCTCATCCCCGCCCCTTTTGTTCAAAGACCTGTATAGCAGCAGTGACTTACATCCTCTCTCTTCACCATATGAAGATCCTGCTGCATGCTTGCAAAGAACTCTCGCCGCTGGTCATGGAAAGAGCTTCGAATGTCACCATGAAGCCCAGAACCACCAGTGGCTGCAAGCCCTGGAATGCCTGATGTGCCAAGGACATTATGGATTGTTGATGTTATAGGAAGGTTCCCTGATGTATCAAGAGCTCCATAGTTCCGGACTCCAACTGAATTGTATATCCCCATTGAAGTCTGTGTGAAATTGGGTTGAAGCCCACCTGAAAGCATGTTGTATGACCGCAGGTTTGATATTGTGCCTGAAGCATCCACAGATTGAGAAATTGCATCTATGAGATTGCAGAGAAAGAAAAATCCACAAAAAACACTTGAAGGTAAGCATTTTTGTCAGTTCCAGAAATAGAAAAACAAACATGAGAAGAATGAGTGCAGTCATAACCTTATGAGTGCCACTCACAAAGTATCAGACCATCACCTTCATCATGAATAGGAGTGACTAGGTGCCATGGCTTCCCACTTACTTCATCAGCTCCTGACAGTGGGTCAAGGTTGGAATATGTATCTGCCCAGAATTTCGGGCAAACAGTTATACAGTAAACTAAGTTTCAGTCAAATTACCAGAAGCAATAAGTAGATTCAGTCATGATGTTAGCTACCACTCATGGCAACATAGCCTACATATAAGGTACCAGTTGGGTCCTCTTGCACCCTGAACCTCACAGATTGAGAAATCATACATGATGAGGCAAATGCCAGATCACTTTAAGCTACTTGATTTCATGTCTATGCTAGAATTTGGCATTCATTGTCATATTCCACCAAACATGAGAAAAACAAACTGTTGACCTGAGAACTACCCATCTTTGTGCATGCTTGGGTCTGACCTGCATGAGTAAGATGATTTTTGCTGTCTCCATCACTGCAATCGTTGGGGCCTCCACTTCCATGGTGTTGTGCCAGAGTCATTGGATCCCAGTCCCACTCCGAGCGGTTGGCTGGGTACTCACGTGTGGCTTGATCAAGGCTGGAAATAGCAGCTGGGTGGTCCCAGTTCACCAGTGCCCAGTTGGGGTCACCTTGCTGATTTTCAGAAGAGTTCATCCCACAGACCAGGGAGAAGGAAATTGCAGTATAAATCTTGGTGAACTTAGAATTCTAGATCAGCCGTCGGCAATCCAAAACAATAATTCAGCACTTTGACAGAGGAGAGAGAACACGCCAAGGACAGAAGTCTTGAGAACAATTAGTTCCCAGACTTCTGAAATATTTCAAAGTGGATCAGAACTCCAGGATCTGATTTCAAACTGTACTACTGGATAAGAGCAATCTAGCAAATGGCTCAAGCAAGGAGGACCTGTGAAATACTTTTATGGTAATCAGGATGAGTGGCATGCTGTGAAGAGGAATGCCTACTTTGCAACTTCGTAATGCTCAGGGATTCCCTGAGTACAACACTCAAGACTCTACAAAGATTGAGCTGCCAGTTGTGCCAGGTGACTTCTCGAGCATTTGAGTTCAATCAATGGCACCTTATCAATGCCCAACAGCTTTTTGGGCATGAAAGGAACCTTCCAGTGCTTATCTGGAAGTTTTGGACGAGGTTGCAACCATGTTCTTAGAAACTCTGGATGGTTATGACTTCAACAGTGGACCTCTTTTGGTGAATTCTTGGGATGTCATCTTCACTAGCACAATATTTGGCACAGTCAAAAACAGGTTTTCATTGAACCTACAGATGACTTCTGCTGTTCTTGGTGAGGCTTCTCTGTGTCCAACACAAATAAGCTCTTTGTGTTAGTGTAAGTGGTGTAAGTCAGTGTTCCCCAATGCTGCAACCTCCTGTAGAGCAAGAGCACTTGATACATCCACTGTAGATTTGCCAGCAACAAATTTGAATTTCTCCATAGACTGGCTCCACATGAGGCAGGATTCAACCTCACTGGCTATTCAAGTCAGTGCAGTGCGCACCATGCATCTCAGACTTCCCCCCTATGTGCTAAGGCAAATGATGGATGATGTGATTGCAACTGCACAGGGGGAAGTGAGAGAAGAATAAGCAAGTGAAGGAGAAAGAGATGCCCAACCACCAGAAAGTGCTTGCTTATTTCACTACAGAAGAGATCTATGCAGTGTTGCATTGGCTTTTTTTTATTCCCTCCTCCACACTCATGAATCAATCAGCACTGGCTAATCGTCTCCCATTGTGCTCCTCCAGATGTTGCATTGATTCTCAATGTCCCTTAGAACAAGGAGATGCCTATTTCTGCCAGTTATTCTGCAGTACCATGACCAAAATACATTAGTCTCAATTTGATAACCAGTTTTGGCATAAAGAAACATGGTGATGCCATTGGAGGAGTACACATAAACTCAGAGAAAAAAGGATATAAAGCAGCTACAAAACAAATGGTGGCTATTTTTGCATCAGGATCCAAGAAACATCTTCAAACATCTTGTCAAGCCACCTGGGTGCAAGAAAATGGCTGTCTCTGTTAAGGCTCTTCACAGCCAAGGATGTCGATCTAAACTGATTGACCAAAATGAATGAAGCATGAGTTTCTGTGCCATGTTTGCCTTGATTGGCATTCGAGCTTCTTTCATGAAGTGCTTCTTCTGAAATTCTTTATGTTCATGTAGATGCTGTTGATACAGTTATAGATCAATCCTTGTAACCACCATGTGGGATGTTTGCAAACAGACTACAAAGGACATAGGCAAGCACTGGGCAACAAGGCTACAGTGCCCATACAGCATCTACAAGCTGCTCAAACTCTCAAAATGCATGCACATTATTATTATGGTTTTTGCAATGGACTAACTTTCCTAGAGGTATCCAACAGAGATGTGTTGAATTTCAATGAACGAGTCCCTTCAAGGGAGACTTGCAATTCCAGTGATGTGAGAATAAACTGCAACATTCATGAAGCTGAAATTGACATACCTTTGTGGAATTCAGTTGTCAAGATACCATTGAACCCATTGCTGCAGAATGCTAGCAGCAAAGTTGCAGGAATGCATCACAGACAACAAATGGCAGCAGTGAGGACTGCACTCATGTAATGGGAGAATGAGAAGACAGAAATTTGTTTTCTGCCTTCATGGATTCCTGGTCCCCTATCAAAAACGCCAGTATACTCATGTCCTTACTGAGTTAGATGTGGCATAACTCAGCTGCCACCACCTTCGCATTTGGAGACTTCTTTCATTCTGGAAATTTTCCCTGACTGTCTAGTCTCCTCCATTTCCTCCTGAGGTGCTTATCATTGTTGTTTTTTTTGTTGAGCTTTTTTTCCTGTCTAGTTTGTCTAGTAACTAAGTTTCTTCCTTGTACAGACCCTGCCTGCGCTAAGAGTCTGCTGGAACTTGTGGTTCTAGATAGCGTCGCTCCAAGCTTTTTGTTCTCAGCTCGGAACTCACAACGTTGTATGTTTCTGCAAGAACTGTCAACACTTGGAGAGCATCGATACAATGCGCTCAAGAGCCGAGCCTACCATCCCACGCAGCATCTTCGTGCACGAGGATGCATAGCCATTGCAGCTACCGGAGTGAAAGTTCAAGTTCTATATCAAGTCATCGAGCCTCTCGATTCTTCTCTCCCCGGGCGTCTCTTGGCCGCAGGTCGCAGGCCGCAGCGTCTTCTTCGCCTTCAGGTTTTATCTGCTCTCGAAAACTCCTCTCCCTTCCCCCGCCGCAACAACCCTACAGATCAGTTGATCGGTTATTCACGGAGTTGTTGTAGCCTTGAGCAACGTTTTCTCTTCCTCACCCGCCGAAGAACTTCAGTCTCCACACCACTCCTTCCTTCAATCGTGGCTTTTGCTTCACAAGTACAAGCTTCACCGCATCACGCTGAGCGACGACACAAGCACTTACTCTGTCAAGACCTTGACTGACCAGCGCCACGGTTCTTCTTCAGGCTAAGTACTTCTCGACTTCTTCTGTCAGTCTTGGACAGGACCAGGTGCAGATCAGTAAAGAAGAAGCCATCTCCTCCTTCAACAACACAAGAAACAAAGAAAATCAGCTTTTATCGTCTCTTTCCCCTTGAGCACCTTCGAACGACAACAACACGGAAAAGCACTAGCCATGATCTCCCCCGTGTTCAGGGTCTATTTCCCCGACTCTCTCTCTCTCTCAGGACGCTCCTCTACTAATCTTCTTACAAGTCTTTTGTGCTGCAAACTTGTGACTGACTGAGACTACCTGATGATGCAATTCACACCTCGTCACTCCTCTTCAACACTTGATAGAAATGGCGAACACATCTGACGACTTCAAAATTGATATTCGACTCTCGACGACATAACTGGACAACAGAAGAAGTGTTTTGAGACAGTACATCTGACTCCTCCTTCACGCGACCCCTCTGCTCTCGACGATCTTCTTATTACCCCATCAAGCCAGCCTCTGTCGGAGCACGCCACCCACTTTGTGCACCACGGCTCTCTCTCTCTCTCTCTCTCTCTCTCTCTCTCTCTCAGAAGACCTTCACAAGACCTTGCTCCCTGTTCAAAGACTTTCCACTTAACAGCTTTCCAATATAATTCACCTTTCTCAGATCAGAAAAGTACACAAGTCCAGCGGAAGCAAACCAGATCATCACCTCTTCTTCTTCCGCTTCCCAGCAGCCTTTCTCTCCTTGATCTCTTCAGTCTTTCCTTCACATGATAGAATACCGCCAGCCCGCCCTCGCTCTCGAAAGCAAGAGATAAATCACTGACTGACGACCACCTTCAAAAAATCCTACAACAGCTCTCTCTCTCTCTCTCTCTCTCTCTCTCTCTCTCTCTCTTCGGTGCGCATCAGAGGCTTGACAAAACAACAACGCACTGAAGAGGGAAACACCGACAAGCAAACGAGGTTCCAAAAGAACCAAATTCTGGCTCTTAAATTCTTGAGTGTGGAGCATGAAAACAAGAGATATTCAAGCTCTCCAAGAACAATATGGAAGAAGAAGGTGCTGCTGCTGCTGCACTTGACTGCGTCGTCCGTCGACTCCCCGTTCTCTCTTACGCGCGCGCGAGCGAGCCAGCAAGCAAGCACAGTGGGCGGTGAAGAAGAAGAAGAAGAAAAAGAAGAAGAGAAAGCGAGGAACCAAAGGTAAGCAGTCTATACCTTAGGGTACTTACATACAACAGACCTACGATAAAAAAAAGTAGGCACCCCATGCTAGGCTTTTTTCGCTTTGTCGGGACGAAGCAACTAGGCTACAACCCCTACTGCTAGCCTACTTCCTAGGTGTCTACTAAACTACCTATTTGGTCGGAACACCTTAAATAGCGGGCTCTCAATAATTCATTGCCATTGGATACTCAATATTCTCACTTATCCCCTATTCCCCCCACCCCCTAAATTTGTGGTTTTCAAAGTTTGGGGAATTTTTGGGAAAAAAAAAAAAAAACATTAGAATTTTTTTTCCAACTTTATACATCAAATTTTCCAAATTTGGAATTTTTGCTATTACCACAAATGTGAAAAAAATTCCCCCCCCCAAAAGACTCGTTCCTTGTTATGTCATTTTTTTTTAAATTAATAAAATTACTTTTAATTTTCATACCTGGTAGATATCAGTATTGGGTTAATTTTTGGAAACAGAAATATCTCAAGAAAAATTTCCTAGTGTATTTTTTGGGTGAGATGTTATATATAAAACACATAAATTTTTTTCTGCCTGCACCAAAGTGGACTTTACAATGTTGAGCCGAGCTTTACAATTTTTGGTGTTGTTTGTGCCTTGTAAAATTTGCCCTATCATTAAAGGAAAAAATTTCTAACCGGTTCTTCATGGCAGGTAAAGCCCTTAGTTAAGGGCATTACCAAAATCAGGCCTTCACATTTGGACCATTCCTTGGTACTTAAACCCAGGAAAAGCCCTTGGTTAAGGGGCATTACCAAAATTGCCTCATGTCACACACCTCTGGTTAATATGTTCTTCAATAACCAGTACTCATATCAGTACTATATATATAACCCAGGTTTGCACCCAATATACCCAGTACATTTTGTACTGGTAGGTACCTACTCTTTTAATTTCCTCTAGTGTTTTTTAGTTAGTCCATTGCAGTTAGGTTATGCTTTAATTGAGTTAGTTGGGTTAAGTAGTAACTTTTTGGTGGGGGGTTTGCATAAGCTACTGACAGGCTATATATAGTGAGTGCAATGAAACTTTTAATTTGTTATAGTGGGGGATGAATGCGCTTTTGTCTTTGATTATTTTAATACCTAGTGAAAAGAAATGTTTGATAATGTATATTACTTTTGATTAATTATTCAATTTTTGGAAGATTTGATTTTTTGGGACATACAATGTGCCACTTTCCAGGACGTCAATTTCAGTTTTTTTTTTTTTTTTTTTATAAAATTTTGTTTTTTTTTTTTTTTTTTAATAAAATTTTGGTCTTCTCTTCTTCTTTTAGCAAAGGTTTTTATTGGGTAGTGGAGTCAACTTACTAACCATGGACCCTACCCTGGCTCCCAAGCTCTCGCCCAACAAGTTAGTTACTAAGTGCTTTTAAACTTGGCAAGTGCATTGAACTTTGAATGTATGATGTACTTTAAATGTGGCTATTTAAAAATTATAACGAAAAAAAAATATTTTATATATATATAGGATTCTTTTTAATTGATATTTTAATTATGGAAGATTCTATTTAGGACAACAATGTGCCACTTTCCAGGACATTCATTTGAGGGCTCTTTTTGTTTTGTTTTTTTCCTTTTTATGGCAATTTTTTTTTTAATTGGGTGGTGGAGTCAACTTTATTTGTCAAATGGAACGTCCCCACCCGTTCCCCCTAAAGCCGGCCCCCTACCCCCCCTTCTTCTTGTTCTTGTTGTCTGTCTCCCATAAATGATGGGAGCCAAAAAATAAAATTAAAAAAATCCATGTGTTGTTTTGAGCTCTCAATTGGATGTGGGCCCCTTGTGCACTCCGTCCCCCCAATTCACGCCTCGGCCATTAGTCTTCGCCATATATAGGTGATGAGATGAACACAGTTCGGAATAAAAATTCGACTTGAACAAATGGGAAATTGCAGCATGCACCCAATAGATCCAGCTTTTTTTTTTTTTTTTTTTTTCCTTTTGGGGGTAGGCTAGTGTGGGGGTGGTGTGTATCGGGGTATGCATTGTTGTCCGTTTCCCATGTTTTTGGAATAAGCAACAAATTTTCACATTGTTTAATGGAGCAAGGCGGAAGAACTTCTGCTCACCAAATATTTAAAAAATGGGTCCCCAACAGAAAATGCCTCCCCTCGTGTGAAGACGACAAGCGGGGATTTCTTTACGGGCAAAGTGATTTATTTTGTATGGGTTCACATTTAGAATGGAAAAAAGTGTAGGGTAAAAGCCCGAGGCGAGGCAGCAGGCTTTCACCGAGTGTAAATAAAGACTTGCTCTAAAGGTGGGGCGTTTGAAGAAACTAAGCACCTGCACGCTGGAGTGAGTGTTTCATTTTTTTCCAAAACGCCCACTGAAAAGTTACACTAAATAAGGTGCGCCTTCGATTACACTAAAAAGGTTTTGGAGGGGGGGGTCTTCTTCATGTGTACAATAAGGCACAAGGAAGGTTGAGGGAATTACCAAATGAAAAGGAAAAAAAGGCCCATGTGAAGTGAGAGCCAAATGCAAAGAATGCTTCTAGTAATGTCCTCGATCCAGTGCCTTACTGAAGGTAAAGACTTGGTCGAAGTTTTTTTTTTTTTATGGATGAGATTTATCAAATAAATGACAAAAAAAGCGGATCATTTAGAAGGTTAAAAATCACAAGGTTGCAATGACAAAATGGGGACCATACTTCCTGAGAAACAAACAGAAGAAGAGAGTCTCCTTCCTCCTACAAGTGGAAGAACCCTTCTTTGAAAATGGAAGGACCCAGCATCTCGCAAAGTCATATTGTGTGTTACTACATATGCGTTTATAATTGTTATTGTCATCACACATATAATACATTAACAAATAAAATTTTGAATGGTATACCATACTCAAATTTTTAGAACATAATAATGTATTTATGATTTATGTATTCATGATACATAATGTTTATGTTTTCATTTTTATGTTTTTGGGTTTGGATTCATATGTATTATAAGTGAGTTCATTTTAAATCATTAAAAAAAATCACAAAAACCTGAATTTTATATCAATTTTTCAATTTAATTTTAATTTGTACACATTGAAATCGATTTATAATTAAACTACACATTAAAATAGATTAATTTAACTAAATTAAATTAAGCATAGATTAATTTAACTAAATTAAATTAAGCATAATTAATCTAAACTTAATTATACAACTAATCATAATCACTTGACAATCATTGAATTCCACTTCATAACATATAGTCCAAATATGCTAATAAATTTTCAGCAAGTCTTTACAAACCAGAACAAAATGATATGGTAAATATAAACATGAATACGAACAATGATATGTAGCTCAATTTGCCTTGACACAAGCTAGAACCACCACAACAAGCCTCAAAATAACCTTAATCAACCCTAAAAGCTTCAAAACAATATTAATAAACCCTAATGAATTTTTAACTTTAGGTAGATTGACAACTCAAACATAACCAAAATCATTTACTAGAAAGCTTAGTTTGGAAAAGTAGTCCAATCAAATCATCATTTTGAATAGAATTACAAAATCAATAGTTGAATTTAAAGTTCACACATTTCATACTAGAAATTTCAGCCAAATCAGGCAAGAGAGATGATAAAATAGCAAAGCTAAATTAAACTTATGAGCAAGAGTTTCCCAAAGTTAAAGTTAAAAACTTCACCAACCAAAAAACTTATCTAATATGACACCACTATGTTGATCCTTATATGGCAAGTACAATGGTCAAGTTAGGTCATACAAAAAACAAACTAGACCAAAATGTGGTTCTTCAACTAAGAATGAAGCCTAATAATTCCAGAAATATGAATAGAAGAACTTGCAATTGTAAGTTTGCATGAATTTCAAAGAGAACCCAAGTTGATCCCATTGTTAAAAACCCTTGGTTAAGTTAGCTTATAAGGGAGTCTTCAAAGTTAACCTCCTTGCCACATGCTAAGCATTTGTTTTATCAAAACTTCACCTTAATCTAAATTGTAATGATTAGTTAGCAATTGATCTCAAAGCTCTCACAAAAACCTTGTGCAAAAACATGTATGTTTTTGAAAAAAAAAATTTATTATTGCTCACACCCGTTTAAGTTTCCCCAAAAAAAAAAAAAAACCATTTCTGACTTACCTACCATTTAGGGGTTAAGTTTATTAAAAGATTTAACAAGTGTTAAATAGTATACAAAGTTAAAACATTTTAAAGAGTAACTCTTAACAAGAATGAACTACTACTATATATGATCAAATCTTCTTTGAATTGCATAATTTACAACTTAATGTCCTTGTAGCATATAACATACTCCCTTTACCATTCCATCATCTTCTCAATAATTTTTCCTTTTTTTTCATTTTTCACATCAGCAATAAAATTTTAAAATTTCCTGAAATTGAGATAGGAGGAAAAAATGTCAAATAATAAGTAGGGCACACCGCACCACCAGGTGTTAGGGCAAGTGATCAATAGTAATGTCAAATAATGTTTTAAAACGTTTTACGTTGTGAGCAACTGATTGTGAACAAAAATCAACATTTATTGAAAATAATTTAATTAGTGCCAAACTGGTAAAGGTTCTACTTCACTAACAATTACGGTATGTAACCCTTTAAGGTACTACATTAACGATTAGGGTATGTCACCCATCTTCACAATGACTTTCACTATTTCATACCACCCCCAATGAAATTATTATATTTTTCTTTTGAAAGAAGGCATTTTTTGGGGAGATTTTCATAACCTTTTATTTTTATCTTATTTTTGTAGTTTATAGTTTCTACCCTCTTGACAGATGATATTCATAAGCTTGGTCCCAGTGTTTTTATTTTCCAAATTTGTGAGGTAGGTGGTGGGTTGGCTATCATTTGACAAGAGGAACTAGCCAAATTCGACTGCACGTCATAGAGGAAAGTAAAAAAGTTTAGGAATCATGCGATATTTTGGCCACATGTTGCAACTTATTATTGTCTAAATGTGGTGACTCCCAAGTTCTTTTTCCCTCATATTGTGGCTACAGTGAGGTAGAAGCCTTTGCCCCTTGTCCCAAAGGCTTTTTCTTTTTCTTTTGTTTTTTTAAAAGGGTCACCAGGTCACGAAATATCACCTCTAACAACAAATCACAGCTTTGAGTTCGTATTGTCACGAGAGAAAATTTTGTAGCGTATGTGGAGGGCACCCTATATACATCAATTTCACTCCTAGAAATTGGAAGGGATATTATGCCTATTCCTCTAGGATGGGAGGGAAATTATGCCTACTTATAGGTGTAAGAACCCTCCCACTATTGAGGAGTAGGCATAAGAGCCCTCCCACTAATGCGGAGTAGGCATAAGAGCTCTCCCACCAATGGGGAGTAGGCATAAGAACCCTCCCATTTGTAGGCCTGGTGGTTTACATGGGTTTGGTTCTTGATAAATTTTGCCTCACACTTTATGATAGGTAAAGCTCGTGGGTGAGGGGCATTCCTAAAACGCAGGGCCAGACTCGGCCCCTTATTTTGAGAATGCCCAGTAGGGCCCCCTAGTAGGGCTTTCTTTACCCTACACATAACATCTTTCCCATTCCAGCAATAATTAAATTATTTTCAACAAATGTCAAATTTTCTCAAAAATCATCTCACTCACAATGTTGAAAGTTCTAGAAATTCATTTGATGTTCCTATTGGGTGCATGCCCTAAAGCTTGGTTAGGTGGTGCGGTGTGTCTAAGTAGTGCACAATTACTTGGTTTTTTTTTTTTTTTTTTTTCCCCCCACC
>Ga0116229_10004334_pt1 | contig 23255 bp, 20 predicted proteins | sample S1TSphgellanicum_3_FD_87313 | JGI IMG/M metagenome (GOLD analysis project Ga0116229, IMG submission 87313) | Host-associated microbial communities from peat moss isolated from Minnesota, USA - S1T2_Fc - Sphagnum magellanicum MG | ecosystem: Host-associated > Plants > Peat moss > Unclassified...
ATCATCTCGGCATGCTACGCGGGCGCCTTCATCGATTCCTTGCGCGACCCACAGACCATCGTCATCACGGCGGCGGCGGCCGATCGCACGTCATTTGGATGTTCCAACGACCGCGATCTGACCTACTTCGGCGAGGCTTTCTATCGTGACGCATTGCCGGAGGCGCGCTCATTGAACCAAGCCTTCGATGCGGCCAAGTCGGCCATAGCGGCGCGAGAGCGCCGCGAGCACATCACCGCCTCGAACCCGCAAGCTTATTTTGGAGCGAAAATGCAGGCCAAGCTGGCGGCGACGTACAAGGCACCGTGAATGGCGCGGCGCCGCCGAGCGCACCGCAGGCGCGCCTCACCGCAAGTCTTTGACATGGACGCCCTTCCCGCTGGAACGACTCAAGGAGCCGCTCGGGACGACCACGATGTGCGCGGAAATTCCGATGATGTCTTTCAGTCGGCCTGCCAGTACCGCTGCCTGCACGTGGCGCGTGGCGTCGGCAAGATCGGGCCGCGCCTCAACCGATATTCGAATCTCGTCCAGTCGATTGGGCCGGGACAACTCGATCTCGTAGTGCGGCGCCAGGCCCTGACATTGCAGTATCAATTCCTCTATTTGAGAGGGAAACACGTTGACTCCGCGTACGATCAGCATATCGTCGGAGCGGCCATTGAGCTTCGCCATGCGCCGCATTGCCGTGACGGAGCCGGGCAGCAACCGGGTCAGGTCGCGCGTACGGTAACGGATCACCGGCATCGCCTCTTTGGTCAGGGACGTGAAGACCAGTTCACCTTCCTCACCCAGGGGCAGTGGCCGGCCGCTCGCAGCATCGATGATCTCCGGCAGGAAATGGTCCTCCCAGATGGTCAAGCCGTCTTTGAAAGAGGCGAACTCTTGTGCAACTCCCGGACCCATCACTTCCGACAGGCCATAAATGTCGCAGGCGGTGATGCCGAAGGCGTTCTCTATCTCCGCACGCATGCCCTCGCCCCAGGGTTCTGCACCGAAGATGCCGATGCGTAGCGAGGTGGATCGGGGATCGATGTCTTGACGGCGAAACTCGTCCAGGATCGCCAGCATGTAGCTCGGCGTGACCATGATGATTTCCGGCTCGAAGTCGCGAATGAGTTGCACCTGCTTCTCGGTCTGACCACCGGACATCGGAATCACCGTGCAACCCGCCGCCTCAGCGCCATAGTGCGCGCCCAGTCCTCCCGTAAACAGCCCATAGCCGTAGGCAATGTGCACCCTCATACCGGCGCGACCGCCGGCCGCGCGAATGCACCGGGCGACCAGACCGCTCCAGGTCGCCAGATCCGCACGCGTATAGCCTACGACGGTGGGTTTGCCCGTCGTTCCGGAGGAAGCGTGAACCCGGGCAACCTGGGTCATCGGGACCGCGAAGAACCCGAACGGATAGGCCTCCCGCAAATGCGCTTTGGTGGTGAACGGAAAGTGCGCCAGGTCCTCGAGCGAATTCAAATCACGCGGATGTATTCCTGCATGATCGAATTCGCGGCGATAGATGCGGTTATTGCGATACGCATTGTCGAGTGTTGCACGCAGCCGTTCCAACTGTAGCGCCCGCAAATTCTCGACACTCGCCCCGAGAACGGGTTCGAGCTTGAACAGTTCCGCCGTGTCGCTCACGAAACCGCATCCGGCACGGCGTGAATGCTGACCATGGTCAACACCGTATAGGACGCCACGGTTTCGCCGGCCTGGTTCGTGATTTCGGTGTCCCAGCCGACCTCACCCCACCCCTTGTCGGCACGCAGGCTTTTGTGGGCGCAGCTCAAGCGAACCTTGATGCGGTCGCCCGGCTTGACAGGTTTGACGAACCTCAGGCTGTCGAGCCCATAGTTGCCGAGCACCGGACCGTAGTGCGGATCGACGAACAAACCGGCGGCGGCGGAAATCAGGAAATAGCCGTGTGCCACCCGACCGCCGAACAACGGATTGCGCGCCGCCTGGGCTGCGTCCATGTGGGCATAGAAGGTATCGCCCGATAGTTCCGCAAAGCGTTCGATGTCCGAGACCGTGACCTCGCGCTCCACGGACTTGAAGGTATCGCCGAACCGCAGCTCATGGAAGGGAATCCGGAATGGGTGAACCCCAGGATCGCGCTCTCGGCCACCTCGCACCCAACGGCCACCGGCCGCGGTCAGGGTATCGGGAGAGCCTTGTACCGCCGCACGTTGCATGTAATGCAGCACGCCGCGAATACCGCCCATTTCTTCGCCACCGCCGGCGCGGCCCGGACCGCCGTGGATCAACGGTGCCAACGGCGAACCGTGGCCGGTGGACTCCTTGGCGCAAGCACGATCAACCACCAGGATCCTGCCGTGATACGGAGCCAACGCGTGGACGATTCGACTCGCGAGCGCATGGTCTGCGGTGAACACCGACGCGGCCAGGCTGCCGCCGCCTCTGCGCGCCAGCGCGATGGCGTCGGCGGTATTGCGGTAAGGCAGTATCGTGGCGACCGGACCGAATGCCTCGACGTCGTGAACTGCGCGGGCCGCATGGGGATCACGGCACAGCAGCAGCAACGGTGGCACGAACGCGCCCCGGGCATTGTCCGCATCGCGCAGGTCGACATGACTCGGATCGCCGCTGACGAGTTCCGCCTCTCGGCGCAGTTCGGCGACACGGGCCAACACATCGGTGCGCTGATCCTTGCTCACCAGAGGACCCATTCGAACCCCCTCGCTGCGTGGATCGCCGATGACAATTTTCCGCAACGTCGCCTGCAAGGCGGTGACGGCGTCCGCAGTGAACTCGGCCGGCACCAGGGCACGGCGAATGGCGGTGCATTTCTGCCCGGTCTTGGCGGTCATCTCGCGCGCCACTTCCTTGATGAACAAATCGAACTCGGGCGTTCCGGGCGCCGCATCGGCGGCCAACACGCTGCAATTCAACGAATCCGTCTCCGCAATAAAGGGCACCGCGTTGCGCACGATGGCCGGGTGGACCCGCAACTTCGACGCGGTGTCCGCAGCGCCCGTGAAGGCGACGCTGTCTTGACAGGTCAAGTGATCGAACAGGTCGCCGAGACTACCGCACACGATCTGCAAAGCGCCCTCCGGCAAGAGCCGGCCCTCGACCATGCGCCGGGCGACGAGTTCCGTCAGATAGGCGGTCACCGTGGCGGGCTTAACGATGACCGGCACGCCGGCGAGAATCGCCGGAGCCAACTTCTCGAGCATGCCCCACACCGGAAAGTTGAAGGCATTGATATGAACCGCTGCGCCCTCGCGCGACACATAGATGTGTTGCCCCAGAAAAGCGCCGGTCTTGGAGAGCCCTTCCACCGACCCATCCAAATACACCCGGCTGTTCGGCAGCTCGCGGGCCGCCTTGCTGGCAAAGGCAAACACGGTCCCGATGCCGCCATCGATGTCGATCCAGGAATCGCTTCTGGTGGCCCCGGTACGGTAAGACAGCGTGTAGAACTCTTCCTTGAGTTCCGTCAGGTACTTCGCCAGCGCCTTGAGCATCGCAGCGCGCTCATGGAAGGTCATTGCCCGCAAGGCGGGGCCGCCGACATCGCGGGCGTAACCCAAGGCCGACGCGAAATCGACCCCGGAACTAGTCGCCTCGGCGACGACCTCCCCGGTGGACGCATCGCGCATGAGAACGCCCTGCCCCTCGCCGCCACACCATCGACCGCCCACATAACTCTGCAATTTCATGCTTACTCCCCCGGACTCTCGATCAACATCGCGATGCCCTGACCCACCCCAATGCACATGGTGCACAGGGCCCGACGGCCGCCGCGTCGTTCGAGCTGATACAGGGCCGTGGTCACCAGGCGAGCGCCGCTCGCGCCCAGCGGGTGTCCCAACGCGATCGCCCCGCCCTGGGCGTTGACGTGGGGCGCATCGTCGGGTAATCCCAAGGCACGCATTACCGCCAGCGACTGCGAGGCGAATGCCTCATTCAGCTCGATCGTGTCCATCGTGCCGAGATCGAGGCCAAGCCGGGTCAGCAACTTGCGTGTGGCCGCGATCGGGCCGATCCCCATGATGCGCGGCGCAACACCGGCGACCGCGGTTCCGACGATGCGCGCGCGCGCCTTGAGTCCATACCGGTCGACTGCCGCGGGACTCGCCACGAGCAGCGCGCTCGCGCCGTCGTTGACGCCGGAGGAGTTGCCGGCCGTGACCGTGCCGCCCGCGCGAAACGGCGTCGGCAGCTTCGCCAAGGCCTCGAGGCTGGTCTCGCGCGGATGCTCGTCGGTGTCGATGACGGTCATGGCGCCACGTTTGCCCGCGACCGACACGGGGACGATCTCTCGTCGGAACCAACCGGCCGCCTGCGCCGCGAGCGCCCTCTGTTGACTGCGCAGCGCAAAGCGGTCTTGATCTTCGCGGCTGATATTGAATTCCGTGGCGACGTTTTCGCCTGTCTCGGGCATCGACTCGATGCCGTAGAGTTGCTTGAGCACGGGATTGACGAAGCGCCAACCGATGGTCGTATCGAACATCTGTGCATCGCGGGCGAAAGCCGCGGTGCTCTTCGAAAGCACATAGGGCGCACGACTCATGCTCTCCACGCCGCCGGCGAGCACCACCTCCGCGTCTCCGGACGCGATCATGCGCGCGGCGCTCGCGACGGCGTCGAGACCGGACCCGCACAAACGATTCAAGGTCACGCCCGGCACATCGACGGGCAGCCCGGCCAACAGTGCGCTCATCCGCGCAACGTTGCGGTTATCCTCGCCCGCCTGATTGGCGCAACCCAAAATGACGTCGTCGATCATGGCCGGATCGAGTCCCGGATTTCGCGTCAGCAACTCCTTGAGCACCACCGCGCCCAAATCGTCCGGCCGGACCGCGCACAATGCTCCGCCGTAGCGGCCGATGGGCGTACGGATCGCATCGCATATATACGCATCTTGTGCCAAGATTTTTGCCCCCCGGTAGTTCGCTCATCGACCCGTAAAAATGGGTGGGCGCTTCGCGGCGAAGGCGGCGACGCCTTCACGATAATCGACGGATCGCCCGAGATCGCGCTGCGCGTCCCGTTCGACATCGAGTTGTTGCTCGAGCGTATGCTGTCCGCTCGCACGAATCGCAGCCTTCGTCATCGCCAAACCGCGGGTCGGCGCGATCGCAAAGCCTTCCGCGAGTGCGTCGACGTTCGATTGCAACTCCGCATCCTCCACGCATTTCCAGATCATTCCCCAGGCGGCCGCCTGCTCGGCCGGCAGCTTGTTACCCAGCAGCGTCAGCCCCAACGCGCGCGCGGTACCGACCAGGCGCGGCAGCGTCCAGGTGCCGCCCGAGTCGGGCACGAGGCCCAGCCCGGCGAAGGACTGCACGAAGCTCGCCGAGCGGGCCGCGACGACGATGTCGCATGCAAGCGCGATGTTGGCACCCGCGCCGGCGGCGACACCATTCACGGCGGCGAGCACCGGGATCGGCAGGTTGTGCAGCGCCAGGATCAGCGGCTTGTAGTAGCGTTCGATGGATTGGCCCAAATCGATGGCCTGATCGCCCGGCGCCACGGCGCGATCGCCCAAATCCTGTCCGGCGCAAAATCCGCGTCCCGCACCCGTCAGCACCAGAACTCGCGCGCCTTCCGCTGCCACGCGCCCCATCGCCTGGCGTACTTCCTCATGCATCCGGGTGTTGAAGCTATTGAGCTTGTCCGGACGGTTGAAGGTCAATCGTGCAATGCCGCGCTCCACACTGAACAAAATCGTGTCGTAGCTCATGCGATGTCACTTTTCGTCGTAACTGATCGCGAGCGTCGGCGTGGTCGGACGAGCCTGGCAACACAGCACGAATCCCGCGTCGACTTCCCAGCGTTCGAGGCCGATGTTGTGCTTCATGACCGCCGCGCCGTCGGTGACTCGAGTGCGGCACGTGGCGCAAATGCCTGCCCGGCATGAAAATGGCAATTCGATGCCGGCGCGCTCGGCCGCGTTGAGCACGGAAGAGTCGTTCGGCGACATGGGAAAGGTGCGACGCCGCCCGTCCATCGTGACCGAAATCATCGCCAGCACCTCGTCGGCGGTGCGAGTGTCGCCTTTGGTGAGAATCTCCATCGGTTTCGCGCCGCTCATCGCGAAGCGCTCGAAGCGGATCGGCGCCGCCGCATTCAACTCCTCCAGCACGCCGCGCACTTCATCGACCATCTCCCCCGGCCCGCAAACCAGATATTCATCCGCCGCGGCGATTTCCGGCAGACAACGTGCGAGTTCGCGAACCTTGCCGCCGTCGATGCGCCCGTTCAGCCATGCAGAGTGCTGCGGCTCGCGGCTCATGATGAAATGCGCTGCAAACCGATGCATGTGGCGGCTCTTCAAAGCCATGATGTCCTCCAGAAACATCGTGCGCTCGATGCTGCGATTGCCGTAGAACAGCGTGAACCGGCTATGCGGTTCGCGTGCCAGAATTTCGGCCGCCATGGACAACACCGGAGTGATACCGCTGCCCGCGGCGAAGGCGGTATAGGTGCGCGATCGCCGCGGATCGATGGCCGTGCGAAATTGACCGAGCGGCGTGCCGATTTCCAGCGGTTCGCCGGCCTGGATTTCAGTGGCTAGGTGCCGCGACATCGCGCCGTTAGGGTGCACGCGCACACCGAGCCTCAGGCCCTTCTCGCCGGGCGCGTTCACGATGGAATAGGTTCGTCGTTCGTCACGCGCGCCGATCCGCCGCCGCACGGTGACGTATTGTCCGGCGTGGAACGTAAAGTCGGCTGCGAATGCCTCGGGCACCTCGAGGGCGATGCATACCGCATCTTCCGCAATGCGGGTGACCGACGCGACATTCAGTGCGCGGAACTTAAACATGGCGATCGATCAGATGCATTTGAAGGATTCGAACGGTTCGAGGCAGGCTCGACAGCGGTGCAGCGCTTTGCAGGGCGTCGAGCCGAATTCGGTGACCGACTCGGTATCGACCGAGCGGCAATGGGGACAATCCACCGGCCGATTTCCGCGCCGCCCGTCACGCACCAAAGACCCCGTCTTCTGCGGCGGTACGATGCCGTATTCCAGGAGTTTGCGTCGTCCGGCGGGCGTGATCCAATCGCTGCTCCAGGGCGGCGACAACACCGTTGTGCAGGAGGCGTCGAGCGCTGCCGCCGCCAGCGCGTCCTCCACCAAGCGACGAATCATCGCCGTCGCCGGGCATCCCGTATAGGTTGGCGATAGTCCTATTTCAAGATGGCCATCGGGCCGCTCGCGAACGAAACGGATGACGCCAAGATCGACCAGGCTCAGCGCCGGAATTTCGGGATCTTCCACGGTTCCCAGCACATTCCATGCGAGTTCTGTGCGCGGAATACTGGTCGCCGAGTTCACCATCGCGCGCCCGGATAGGTGCGCTGCATGTGCTGCATATCGGCCAGGATGTAGCCGAGATGCTCGCTGTGCTCGCCGCGCTTGCCGTGCCAGGCGTGAGCTTGGCCGGCAGGCCGCTGCAGTGTCGCTGCCGTCAGCAAATCGTCGATCCGCGCGCCCCAGGCCGTTTGCACTTCGGCGAGCGACGGCGCCACGCCATGACCGCACATCGACCTGTCCAATTCATCCTCGGCGAACAATTCACCCGTGTAGCGCCAGAGGGACTGCAAAGCCGCTTGTGTGCGGGCGTGACTCTCCGCGGTACCATCGCCAAGCCGCACCAACCAGCCCCCGCTGTAGCGCAGGTGATAGCGGATTTCCTTGACCGACTTCGCGGCAATCGACGCCAGGCGCTCGTCCGAGGAATGCACCAGGCGCTCATAGAGTGCGAGTTGAAACGCATCGATCAAGACTTGGCGTACGATCGAGTGCGCGAAGTCGCCGTTCGGCTGCTCGACGAGGATCGGGTTGAGATAGTCGCGATGCTCGCGCAAGAACGCCAGGTCATCTTCGCTGCGCCCGTTGCCTTCCAATTCGCCCGCGTAGCTCAATAGGAATCGCGACTGGCCTATCAAGTCGAGCGCAATGTTCGCCAACCCCAGATCCTCCTCCAAAGCCGGCGCATGGCCGACCCATTCGCCCAGCCGCTGTGCCAGCACCAAGCTCATGTCGCCGAGGCGAAGCACGTAGCGGAACAGCGTATCAGCTGCGACCGACGCGGCTTCGCTCATAACGTCTTCACCTCATCCGGGATGTCGTAAAACGTCGGGTGTCGATAGACCTTGTCGCGCGCGGGTTCGAAGAGGGAATCCGCCTCCCCGGGATCGGAAGCCGCAATATCGGCCGAGCGCACGACCCAGATGCTGACCCCCTCCTGACGGCGGGTGTACAGGTCTCTGGCATGTTCAATGGCCATGCGGGTGTCGGTCGCATGTACGCTTCCAACGTGCTTGTGGTCCAAGCCACCGCGCGCTCGTACGAATACTTCGAATAAGGGCCATTCACGCGGGTGTTGCATGGAGTTCTCCGGGGCGTTGTTCATCGCCGGTCAGGCTGCGATGGTGACGCTGCGGGCACGTTGTTTCTCGGCGTAGACGCTGGCCGCCTCGCGCACCCAGGCTCCGTCGGCATGGGCCGCACGTCGCGCCGCCAGTCTTTCGGCATTGCACGGACCATTGCCTTTCAGCACCTGCTCGAATTCATTCCAGTCGATCGGCCCAAATTCGTGCCGTTTCTCGGCCTCGTTCCAACGGAGCAGCGGATCCGGGATCTTCAGCTTCAAGAAATTCGCCTGGTGGACCGTGAAGTCCACGAACTTCTGGCGTAGTTCATCGTTCGAGAATCGCTTGATTTTCCAACGCTTCGAATCGCTGCTGTGAATGGAATCCGTGTCCGATGGGCCGAACATCATCAACGCCGGCCACCACCAGCGATTGAGCGCGTCCTGCGCCATGCGCCTCTGCTCGGGAAGCCCATGCGCCAGCTTCAGCATCAGGTCGTAACCTTGGCGCTGGTGGAAACTTTCTTCGCGGCAAACACGCACCATCGCACGCGCATACGGGCCATACGAACATCGGCATAGGGGAATTTGATTCATGATGGCGGCGCCATCGACCAGCCAGCCGATGGCGCCCACATCTGCCCAAGTCGGCGTCGGGTAATTGAAGATGCTCGAGTACTTGGCTTTGCCCGCGAGCAACTGCGCCACCATCTGGTCACGGCTCACCCCAAGCGTCTCCGCAGCGCTGTACAGGTATGCACCATGGCCTCCTTCGTCCTGCACCTTGGCTATCAGGATCGCTTTACGCTCCAAGGAGGGCGCACGGCTGATCCAATTGCCCTCCGGTAGCATGCCGACGATCTCCGAATGAGCGTGTTGCGAAATCTGCCGGATCAGTGTTTTGCGGTAGCGCTCGGGCATCCAGTCCTTCGGCTCGATTTTCTCCTCCGCATCGATGCGCGCCTGGAAGCGCGCCTCGAGCGCACTTTCATCGGCGGCACCGCGTTCGTCCGTCACTCGAGCATCGAGACCTTGGGTGTACATCGCGGACCTCCGTCTGATTCTTGGCACTTATTTCCGATCTGGCGCAAGACGCGCATCCGCGCCACTGTCACGTCGGTCAAGGGTCGTGAGCGTTCGCGATGGATTTCATCGGCCGAATAATCCTTGAAACCGGGTGTGATCCTGATATCGCTCATGTGGCGCACCATCCAATTGAGCACGGCAGCGATGTCCTCATCGGACAGCGGCGCCTGTGCCACTCCAGGCACCCGCATGACGAACTCTCTGCCTTGCGGCAGAGACGACATCGGCACGAGCGTGCGACGCAAGGACGGAACGCGGCCACGTTGACCCGAGCCATCGCGTTGATGGCAGCCCATGCATTGCAGCTGGAAATTCACTTCCGGGGTGAAAGACCGGGCAATTTCCGCTGAACTCAAATACAGCATTCCCATCGCCAGCAAAACCCGCCCAGCCAGGCGCACGTCAGCTCGCAACCCCCACGATGCGCGCCGTCGAGCAATGGTAAGGGATGTTCGCCTTGGCATTGCCGGAGCACCAATTGTAGTCATTCGACTGTCCCGGTTGATACAGCGGCCTATCCCCCTCGTTGCGATTACAGAAGCACCGACCACAGGAGGACTTTCCGCAACAATCGTTGTACGAGATCACATAGTCCTTGCCGTCACCCGGATTGTGGCACGTGCCGATCCAGGTCACGGGCGACATGTCGGTGCCCGGCGGGCACGTCGACACCGTGCCCCCGCAGCAACCGCAAATGAAGCCATCGATCGCGCAGTGCCGCCAGTAATCGCAGGACAGCGGATCACCCGGATCCGCTGCGCCGGCGTTGTTGGTATCGGCTCCTCGCGCCACGGGCAACAACGGCAGCGTGGCGGCTCCAAACAGTAAATATCCCAACTGGGCGAGCATGCTTCGCCGGGAGGTCCGCCGCGCGAGTCCACGCGCCGAGTTCTCCACCCATGAATCAAACCACTTCATTGACTATTCCTACGGTTCAAGCAGCGGCGGCGCGGTAGCGAGTTCACGCGGCACGGTCGCGGGTTGCCGCTTCAAAGTAATCCTGCATGGATGCCAGCCCGAGCCGCTTCGCCTCGAACAAGCTTTCCAGATGCTCGCGCGAATTGACGATGCCACGCGCCCGCAATACGCCCTCCGCATCGATCAGCGCCGCAAACGGCAGTCGACTGACTTGAAAGGCCATGCCCAGCCGCGCGGACACGAGGTAAGGAAAGCCGCTCAAGCGCTGGCTGGCGACGAATTCTCTTTGTCCGCCAATTTCGCCATCGCTCGCCAACACGATATCGAGCCAGTCGCGCTCCGCAATCGAACTCGACTTCAGCACCGGGAGCAAGGACTTGCACACCGGGCATGACGGCGACACGAACATCAGGAGCGTGGTTCGCCCGGCGGGCCGCGCCCCGCCGATGACATGCGGCTTGCCATCGAGGTCTTCGGCCGCCACCTCCGGCACCGCCTCACCCACCTTGAGTCCTTTCGCGAGCATCAGCGCACCCGCCGGCGCTATGCGTTCGTGCAATACGCCCAATTGGCGTACTACCGCCAGCAAGATGCCGGACAGTACGACGATTGCGAACCATGCAACCACATTCGATATGGCAAGGGCAGTCATCGCATACTCCTCATGTGCTGGGTCTCGTAGGCTGTCGCGCCGAGCAGCCGTCCGGCCGCCATGTACATCAAGATGAACGTCGCGACACCGCACACCACCGTCACGCTATCGACAACCTGCATGGGTCGAGATGACGCAGGAGCGAGGGCGGCCGCGGCCGCGGCCGCCAGCAGCCCGTTGCGCCACAGCATCCAGCGGGCGATAGGCTGCCGGTCGCGCATCGTCCCGCATCCGCAATCGAGATCGTGGCGACCGCGCCGCAAATTGATGGCCATGGCGAAACCATAACCGACGAGCAGCAGGATCACCAACCCCAGGCTGAGTCGCCGGCTGGGCGCCGAACAAAGTCCCGCCGCGAGCAGGATTTCGGTAAAGGGTATGCCGATCGCGAAGACACGCGACAGCCTCACGGGGACGATTCGGTATGCGGAGATCAGGGCGCCGAAACCAGCGAGATCGCGAACTTTTTGCACTCCGGATGCGGCCAGCAAGATGGCGAGGCACAGAGCGATGCAGAACCCTACGATGGGATCGACCATGCGCTGCTCCTAAGGAGTGACCATGATGGTGGGTGTCGTGCCGATGTGCTCGACCGAACGCAACAACCGGCCGCTCACCCCGTCATAGACATCGAGGGTTGAGCTATCTCCCGCGATGCTGAACAGCAGCGGCTGTGCATCGCTCGTCAGCTGGATGGAACTTGCCGGATTCTTGAACGAGATCCGTTGCGTGCGCTGTCCCGTCGCGATGTCGTAGACCCATACATCCTTGCCGGGGTCTTTATGAGTGCTCAAGTTGCCCTGATGCATGATGGCGTAGAGCAGGCCGCGGGAACCATCCACGGCCAGCTGTTGCAGCCCCCCCGGTCGCCATCCCGCTTGGCGCTCCGCATCGGAGGTGAGCCGCCAGATTTTCCCCACCACGGCCTGTCCGGAGGTGACCGTCACCGGATATATGACCCCTTCGAAGGAGACGAAGTACCACGTATGGTCCACCCTGACCGGTTTTTCGGTCACAGGGTCGTTCGCCACGGCGAATAGCGGCTCCGTCCGATGGGTTCGCGCTCTGCCGTTCTCGTCCAGTACGGCCATCAGGAGTGCGCCGTCCCCACATATCGAAAAAAACGACCGTGGTCCGGTGGGATACACGAGGGCGCAACCCGCGCTCTGAACTTCGCCCGCAAACCGATTGGTTCTCGTATCGACGACGCTGACGGACTGTGCGGGATTGAAGTTGTAGATCATCAGGAATCGGTCATCATCGGTCAGGGCGGCATCGGCAATCATGGGCAGATTCGACGAGCGCTTCGGGGGAATGGCAATCTCCCGCAGCACCTTGAGGGTCTCGGCATCGTAGACGGTCACCACGTCCGTGCGCGTGCCGCGTGTACCGCGCGAGAAATAGGTCTCGGGCGAATAGATGAGCTTGCCGTCCCGCGAGAGCAGCACATGAGCGAACCCATAACCCGTACTCAGCGTCCCGAGATAGCCGCCGGAATCGCCGTCGACGAGATAGGCCATGCCATCGCTCATGTGGGGGAATACAAAATCGTTCACCCAAACCCAATGCTTCGACGGCGGCGGCAGAACGGCCGTCTCGGTTCCGACTCCGATATCCGACGGCAGTTGCGCATGCGCCAGGTTCGCAAGGACCGCCCCGACGGCCGCGACCGCCATACGCCATCGTATCGATCTAGTGGGCGACATTGAGCACCTGCAAAGTCGTGTATTCCTTGAGGCCATCCACATTGAACTCGACACCGATGCCGGAATTCTTGATGCCGCCGAAAGGCGCCAGGGGATTCAAGCTGCCGTGTTGGTTCACCCACGCCGTGCCGCATTCCAGACGCCGCGCCGTTTGCGCGGCGAGTTCACCGTCGTTGCCCCAGATCGATCCACCCAATCCCACATCGAGCGAATTCGCCCGCGCCAAGGCTTCCTCCACGTCACGATACTTGAGGATCGGTATGGCGGGGCCGAATTGTTCCTCCTTGACGATGAGCATGTCGTCGGTCGCATCGGCGACGACGGTCAAGGGATAAAAGAATCCCGCACCTTCGGGACGAGCGCCGCCGACGACGATACGCGCACCGCGCAGGCGCGCCTCCTCCACGTAGCGAGTCACCTTGTCCAATTGCATCCGGTTGCTGACCGGACCGATGAGATTCTTCGGGTCCATGCCATCGCCCACCGGTATTGCGGCGGCATAGGCGGCAAACTTGGCGACGATCTCTTCATATTGACCTTCGTGCACGTACAACCGCTTCAATGCGGCACAAGTCTGTCCCGCATTGATGAAGCAGCCCCAAAAGAGTTTCTCCAACAAGGGGTCGATATCCGTCCCGGGGAGCACGATGCCTGCGTCATTGCCGCCCAGCTCGAGCGTCACTCGCCGCAGTGTCTGCGCCGAGGCACTCATGATCTGCTTGCCTGTGGCGATCGAGCCGGTGAACACCATCTTGTCGAGACCCGGGTGGCGTGACATGTGGGCGCCGATCTCCGCGCCGCCGGTCACGATATTGACCACTCCGGGCGGCAACACCTCATTCATCAGCGAAACCAACCGCAGCGTCGACAAAGGCGTGAACGGCGACGGCTTGATGACGACGGTGCATCCCACCCGCAGCGCGGGCACGACATGCCACACGGCAATCAGCAGCGGCCAGTTCCACGGGGTGATCGACCCGACCACACCCACGGGTCTCCGCCGCACGATGATCTTGCCGGCGGCATCGTCCTGGATGGTCTCCTCCGGCAATGCCAGCCCGCAGGTGACGCGTGTCCACGCCACCGCACCGCCGACTTCGAAGTTGGCTCCCGGGCCGCTCTGGGTCTTGCCTTGCTCGCGGGTTATCAAGGTCGAGAGTTCGCCGCGATGCTGTTCGATCAAGTCGGCGATGGCCGCGAGCTTTGCAATGCGCGTGGATTCTGCGAGAGCGGACCATCCGGGTAGCGCGCCGCGAGCAGCCGCCACGGCGGCATCCACGTCGCTGATCGTCGCGTCCGGGCATGCCGCCACCACCGTCTCGTCGGCGGGATTGACCACGTCGAAGGTTCTTGGCGTGGAGACCGCGCGACCGGCAATCGTGAGGGTATAGGCGGACAGGTTATTTCCCGATCGAATGTAACGACGCGGCGCCAGCCGCACCGGCAATGACATTAAAGAGGCGGAACCGGCGACGCTAGTCGCATTGCGAAAGCGCCGTACAAGATCAGAAGACCGTTGCCCACGCGCGGCAGATACCGGCGTCAATATTGGGCTTTTTCTCTCAGGGTCACCGAAGGGGAGACGCCCATCTGTTCGCGGTAGTACTGGGCATAGCGGCCGAAATTCACGATACCGACTTTCATCATGAGATCGGTGACTCCCGCCGACCCGTCGGCCGCCAGCAGAGCCCGGTGCAATGCTTCAACGCGCGTACGGCGGATGTATTCCGCCGGACTGAGATTGAAAGTCCTGCGAAAGCCGCTTTGCAGCGTGCGCGCGGTCACCCCCACCCTTGCCGCGATATCGCTGACGGAAATATCCTCGGCGAGATGCTCGTGAATGTAGTCGCGAGCATGGCGCACGTGCCATGCCGCGGCACGACTCTCACGACTCTCACGACTCTCCCGTTCTTCGAGCGACGCCGAGTGGCTGTGAGGAGCCGCGCTCAGCATGATTTCCATCAACGTGCGGGAATACTGGCTACGGACGTCTTCGCTCGCCATGGCCGCGGGCGCCGTTGCGGTGACGTGGCATATGTGAGCCACCAGTTCACACCAGGCGCGGGCGAAATCGCTGTCCATGGCTATTTCGAGATCGAATCGCAGCGCCTTGCGCGGCGCACGCTTCAACTTGGCGGCCAGAACCGCCAACAGCGCCCTGCGTGAAACACGAACGGTCAGATGGTGGCATTGGGAAGTCATGCGAATCTGGGTGCGTTCGGTGGGTTCGGTGATGACGATCGACCGCGGCGAAGTAATCGCCGTGCGCTCCCCGCATTGCAGACGCCCCTGGCCGGCCAAGGTCCACTTCACCAAGTACGAGTCCTCGATGCAACCGGCATCGATGTCGACGTCGAAACCATATTGCAGGCTCGCCAGACCACACGCTCCCAGATCGAGCGATGACAGAAAAGCAAGACTCTTGCGAGGCGGAACGAGCACGTGCAACCGATGCGGACAAATGGCCGCTCTGACCAGTCCCGCCGCCTCGTCCAAGGTGTCGGCGGTGACCACCGCTCGCGGATTGGGTACCGGGACTAACACGCTCATCCTCCATTCAAATACAGGGTCGAAGGTAAACCGATTGCGCATTCGGGGCAAGAATCTTCGCGTTTCGGATAGCTTCGTCGCTTGCAGCTGGGGCAGCCTCTCCCAAAAGGGCGCGAGCATGGGGCTTGCGTTGCAGGGGATCGAGACGAACATGGGGATGACACGCAGGTATTTGCTCTGGGGATGGATCGTGGCCGTCTCCGGCCCGCTGCACGCGCTCGCCGACACGGCTCCCGCGCTGTCCTCGGAACTCGAGGAGATCACGGTCACGGCGGAAAAGCGCACGGAAAGCGCCCAAAACGTACCAATGTCCATGACCACCTTTGGCGCCGCGGCTTTGGCGCAAAAAGACATCAACTCTTTCTTCGATTACGCCACGAAGGTGCCGAATCTGGCATTTGCGCCGACGGGTGACGGCATCGGCACGGCGCGCACCATCTCGATCCGCGGTGTTTCCGGCAACAACGTCACGAGCTTTTACATCGATGATACGCCGCTGCCGGATTCCATCGATCCGCGGGTCCTCGACCTCGATCGCATCGAGGTCTTGCGAGGACCCCAGGGCACATTGTACGGAGCACGGTCGATGGGCGGTTTGGTACGCACCGTCACGAAGCAGCCCGACCTCGAGGAATTCACCGCGGCCGTGCACGGCGGCGCATCGGACTCGGCTCGCACCAACCAGCCGGATTACGAGGTGGATGCCGTCGTGAACATCCCCTTGGTGAGGGATACGGCGGCATTGCGAATCAGCGCCTTTGACGATTATGAGGCGGGGTATTTCAAGCGCAGCTTCTGCACGAATCCCACCGCGGCGATGAACCTGACCTGTACCCCCCTCGCCACGACGGGAATCACGACCGTGGACAACGTCGGTGCCATCGACACCTCGGGGTTTACCGCCGCTCTCACCGTCAAACCCGACGACTCCTTGACGATCACGCCGAAGTTCATTTTGCAGCGAGCCGGCTACAACGGATTTCCGATGGCGGACTACCTGACAAATACCGCCAACGGCATCGGCTATCCCGTGCCGACACCCGCCACCGGCGCCTCGACCCCGAACACGCTGCTTCCCACGAACTTTACACAGGCGCGCTGGTTCAATGTTCCGGAAGGTGGCTTCGATGACTGGGGTTTGACATCGATCGCCGTGAAATGGCGGTCGGAACTGGGCGAGTTGGTATCCTCCAGCTCCTATTTCTCGCGCAAGGTGGTCGAGACCGAGGATGAAACCGACTTCGTCTACGCCGCGGTGACATCCGGCGCCGGAGGCGTGCCGGAACCGAGCGCCATCACCGAGGAAAAGGATTATCAGGAATTCGTGCAGGAGGTGCGCTTCGTCTCGGCTCTGCAGGGACCCGTGCAATTCGTGTCGGGATTGTTCTATTCCGATACTCACGGCCGTCTGCCATTCGCGGCTTACTATCCACCGGCGACGGCGCCGGGACTCGATGCTACGTTGCTCGGACCGGGGGGCGGCGAACTGACCCCCGGCTACCCGAATACGGTCTTCGCCCAAGATTTTCACACCGACATCAAGGAGCCTGCGGCATTCGGCGAGATTTCCTACACACCGGTGGATCCGCTCAAATTGACCGCCGGCTTGCGTTGGTACCAGGTGAAGAACTTCTCCGCGGGCTATGAGGCGGGCCTCGCCGCCGGCGGTGGAGCGGCGGTCGTCAGTCCGCCGGAAAGCACCACGGAAAGCGGTGTCAATCCGAAGTTCGAGGCCGACTACCACCTGACGCCCGACCACATGATTTACGCCAATGTGGCCAAGGGGTATCGGCCCGGCGGCATCGTGCCGATCGTGCCGAGCGGCGAAGCGGGCACCGCAACCGACTGCACCGCGGCGCTGAAGGCCGTGGACCCGAACATCACAATCGCACAGACTCGCACCTACCAGTCCGACTCTCTGTGGAATTATGAGCTGGGCACGAAGACCGAATGGCTCGATCGCCGTTTGTCGGTGGATGCGGCCGCGTTCTACATCAAATGGAAGAATATCCAGCAAGAAATACTGCTTTCCTGTGGTTTCCAGTACACAGCCAATGCCGGCGCCGCGGTCAGCAAGGGCGGTGAACTGGAGGTTCGTGCAAAGCCCGCGGACCCGCTGGAGATGTCACTCGGGTTGGGATACCAGGATGCCAAGATCACCCAAGCGAGCCTCGAGTCTCCACAGCCGGTAGGCTCTCCCATCTACCAAGTGCCGGACTGGACCGGGAACGCCTCGCTGCAGTACACGACGCCGCTCGGCAGCGAATGGAATCTGGTCAGCAACGCCGACTATGCCTACGTCGGTCGAAGTTTCAGCGGCAACAACGAACCCGGGGACCCGCGCCTGCGGCCTGCTTATCGGCTCATCAATGCGCACATTGGATTCGACCGCGGCAAGTTCGAAGTGGCTCTGGTCGGCAAGAACTTGGCGAACGAGGTGGCGAACCTGGGCGACAGCCGCTCGATCGCGGCCGAAACTCCCGGCCGTCCCCGTCTGTTCGTGAATCAGCCAAGAACCCTCGGCGTCGAATTCCGGCAATCGTTTTGACATGGCCTCAACAGTTGAAATTCGCTCAATGTTCAGGGGTACGCCGCTTCGGGTCGGGCCCCGACTTCGGGTAGACAACCACCCACGCGTTGCCGCGCTCTTCGACATCCAGACCGAACGCACCTCTCAGCACCGCTTTCAGCGCCGCCATATCTCCCGTCCGCAAGACGGCGGAGACGTGCAGTTCACCGATGGCGGGTGTATCCGCCCGCAGCGGCAAATCGGTGTAACGACTGAGGTCGCGCAATACCACCTCCAGCGGTTCGTCGTTGACGTCGAGCCGCCGCGCCATCCAGCTCAATGCACCGTTCAGGTCAACCGAACTGAGATCCGCTTGGACCTGCCCCGCGCGCAGCTCCGCCCGATGTCCGGCATCCACGGTGACCCCCGATCCTCTCTCTGCATTCCGAACCAAGACCCGTCCGTCTTCGGTGGTCACCGTGAGACTCGCCGGCGCGACATAGACGTCGAAGCGGGTGCCGATTGCGCGCGCGCTACCGAGCGGCGTGACCACCGTGAAGGGCCGCGCCGGGTCTTTGCTCACCTCGAAGAACGCTTCGCCCTGGGCCAGGCGCACCTGACGTGCGTGCCACGAGATGCGCGCGGTCAACTGCGTGCGCGTATTCAGGATGACACGCGACCCGTCGTTCAGAATCACGGTCCGCTGCTCACCAGCCGCGGTTGTCCAGGTATCCGTGCGCACCGGCCAGAACCAGATCGCGATTCCCGTCAGTGCCGCGGCCAGTGCAATCGCGCCGAGCGTGCCGCCGCGAACCCAACGACGTCGCGCAGTGCGCACCATCGGCATGGGTAGGAGCGCAGCCGGCTCGCGCGACACTTCCCAGGCGATCTCGCACAGCGCGTAATCCTCCGCGTGCCGTGAATCGGCCGCCAGCCAGTGGCGGAATTGCCGTTCGAGGTGATCATCCCGTGCACCCAAGCGGGCCGCGAACCACTCCGCGGCCGTATTCGGGACGAGCCGCCTCGCGATCCAACGCATCATGGGGCACCCCGCAGTCTGTCGGTGAGAAATGCAACGGCTTGCGCAACGCGCCGCTCGACGGTCCGGCGACCGATGCCGAGTTGTTGCGCGATTTCCTCATACGGCAACTCGCGCGAACGCGCGAGGATGAATACCGCCCGCGTGTCCTCCGGCATGGCCGCAATCGCGGCCCGCAAGGCACACGTCAGCTGTGCGGCGGCGAGTACTTCCTCGTGAGGAGGCTCGCCGGTGCCCAATGTCTCCTCGGGCGCATCGTCCAACGTGGCATGCGAACGATGTTTCCGCCGCCGCAGATGATCGCGAGCAAGATTGGTGGCCGTTTGAAACAGATAAGCACGCGCCTCGCCATCGAATCGCGACAGGCTGATCCTGCCCATGACCCGCAGATAGGTGTCTTGAACGATATCAGCCGCATCCTCGCGGGACGCGGCAAACCGACCCACGTGGCGCAGCAGCGCGCTGCGATATTTATTGAACAGCAGCGTGAGAAACGCGCGTTGTGCGGCGTCGGTCGGGTCGACCTCGACGGTATCTTTCGACTCGCTGTCAATGAGCTTGCGCATGGCTCCGAGGATCAAAGGATGCACGGCCGAAAGGCGGTGTTCGCCAATATATCTGGTACGCACGACCCGCACATGTCCGCCAGAGAATTCCAAAAGACCGGCTGCCGTCATCAATGCCGGTACCTGAAGGTCAAACCCAGCGTCCTCGGGCGCGACGTGATGACATAGAACAGCGGGGTGCCACCGGTGGGCGTACCCACGTCCTGATTCACGGACAGCCGCGGATGGGAGTCGAACAGGTTTGCGACGAAGAAAGAGATGTCCCAGCCATCCCGCTTCAACCCCATCCGCAGGGTTGCATTGCTCTGCATCGGTGCGCTGGGAAACCACAGTTGGTAGGAACCGTTTCTGGAATCTTGATTGGGCACAGCGTCGTCCTGCTTTGCCAGATACTGGTAGTCCGCTCGCGCATAGGCCGATTGCGCAAACACCGTGAATTCCGATTGCGTGAACAGCGCCACCGTCCACGGGGACCCGGCGATGTGATCGCCGTCCTGTACCAGCGACGCCGCGGTCGGGCTCAATCGCACGGTTTGAGTATAGCGGGCATCCGTATACCCCATGGTTGCGCCCACGGCTAGAGAGTTGCCGAGATCGATCTGGGCCTGCAGGTCGAAGCCCGTGATGAGAGCCTTGCCAAGGTTGGCCGTGAACTGGAAGCCACAGGCCGGCAGCGGCACGTTCTGCTGGATATTGCGCCAGTCGATCGCGTATGCGCTGGCATTCAGCAGAAATCGGTGCTCATCGAAATAGCTCTTGCCGCCGATCTCGTAACTCACGACGCTGTCCGAGTCGTAGCTACGCGGTACCTGGCTTAGGCCGATGGCTCCCAGGGACGAGTCCGGACCGCCGTAGCAAAATTGACCCACGGCGGGGTTCACGCCGCCGATCCGGTAGCCTTTCGCAACCGAGGCGTACAGCAGGCTATTCGGCGCCACCCGATACGTCGCGCCGAGCTTCGGTGTCACCGGATTTCCCGCCAGGGTGCCGGTACTGGAGACGGCCGGCCCCACGGCCGGACCCGCATAGTTCGAGTGGCCGGTGAAATCGGTGTGCGTATAGCGCAATCCCGCCGTGATCTTGACCGAGTCGGTCAGGGCGACATCCGCCTGACCGTACAGAGCCAATTGGCGATCGAGTGAATCGAATGGCTCTTGATAATAGAGATATCCCCCATCGAAATCCTGAAATCCGAGCTCGGCGACCAACGATGGATCGAACACGTTCTCGAGCGTACTTTCGAAGGCATGCTGATAAAACGTACCCAACGTCCAGGATAGTTGCGGGCCGGTCGACTCCAGCCGCATTTCCTGGGTCCAATTCGCTTGCTCGTCCTTCCAGGATGTCGCCGCCCGCACCCCTGCCGGCGGGAAGGGATCTCCCAAGAAAACGGCGCGGTCGTATTCCGTGTAATCGGTGATCGCGCGTTCGTCGCGCCGATAGTACGAGGTATTGGAGACGAGCCGCACGCCGCCCAGCGACCACTCGATTTTGACCGCACTCAGCGTGAAGCTGTCGGTGCTCGGATTGGCGATGGGATTGCCGTTGCGGAACGGCACGTCGAATTCCCCCCGCGTAGGGCCTTCCTCACCCGGTGCTATCTGCCACCACGCGGACGTGTCATCGACATGCCGCGTTTGATAATAGAACGACGGCGTCAACGTGATGTTGGACGCGACATTCCACTTCATCGCGATGCGCGCCGCTTCCGTGGCCGCCGCATTCGACGCCGGATCGACCACTTGTTGCGTGTGCCAATTCACACGGTCGACATAGCCGCCTTCATACCGGTAGTAGAGGCTGGCACGAATCGCGAGATCGTCGGGAAGCGACGCGGTCCCGACGGCGAGTCCGGCCTCGCCGACCGGCGTGCCGTGATCCTGGCCGGCCGCCTCGGCGCGCCCGTAGAGGGAACGCGTGGTCCAATCGGGTTCGGTGGTGATGAACCGCACCGTGCCCCCTTCGGAGCCCGAGCCGAACAAGGTTCCCTGGGGCCCGCGCAGCACCTCGACGCGCTCGATGTCGAATAGCGCGGGATAGGCATTGAATGTGCCGAAGGACAAATGCCGGCTTTGAATGGGCGTGTCGTCGATGTAGACACCGGTGGTCGCGGCACCGACGGTGGAATCCACGCCGCGTATGGCGATGCGCGAAGACTCCGAGTTGTAATTGATGCCGTGCACGAAGGTGAGTCCGGGCGTGAGCCGCGCGATGTCATCGAAACTGCGCGTCCCCTGTGCATCCATCGCCGCGGCGGTGAATGCGGTCACGCTGATGGGGACATCCTGCAGCCGCTCATCGCGTCGCTCGGCGGTCACCCTTATTTCATCCACTGCGGCGCCGTCGCCGGGCGAGCCGGCTCCGTGCCCGCCGGCACCCGAGGATACGTTGGCTGCGGCTTGGGGAGATTCTGCGGGACGAATCACGACGACACCCGGCATTTGCTCCTCGGATTCGAGTCCCGTGCCGCGCAGCAACTGACGCAACGCTTCTCGCGGCGAGTGCACTCGCGACACCGGATTGGACTTGCGACCCGCCACCAGCTTCGGGTCATAGAGGATCTGCAAATTTGCCTGCCTTGCCAGATCGCGCAGCGCGGCACTCAATCCCATGGCGGACGACGATATCGTCATTTGCGCGTCCAGCGGATCACGGGAGGCGACCTCGGCGCACAGGATCAGCCCGGTCGGCCATGCGCAAACCAGTGCGGCGAGGACCCCGTGCGCGGCAATTCCCGAGGGGCTGATCCGCGTTTGTCCCGGTTCGCCGCCAATCATGACCCGGTGCACCGCTGGCGGCACCGCCCGGCTGATGCGTATAGACCCCCATGAGCAACACCGGATTTTTCACCGACGAACGAACTTTTTGGCACAGTACGGGCGCACAGGCGCTGTTTTTCCCCGTAGGCGGCTGGGTGCAGGCGCCGAATGGGGCGACGGGTGCCGATACGCCCGACTCCAAGCGTCGCTTCTTGAACCTGCTGCAATTTTCCGGTTTGGCCAAGAGCCTGGTGATGCCCGGGCCGAACCCGGCCACCCGGGAGGACCTGTTGCGCGTCCACACGCAGGGCTACCTCGAGCGCTTCAAAGCGCTGAGCGATGCCTCCGGCGGGGAGGTGGGCATCGTCGCTCCCTTCAGCAAAGGGGCATTCGAAATCGCGCAAGTGTCCGCGGGCCTCGCCATCGCGGCAATCGACGACGTGATGAGTGGCAAACTCGACAACGGCTACGCCTTGTGCAGGCCCGCGGGACACCACTGTCTGCCCGACCAGGCGATGGGTTTCTGTCTGCTGGCCAATATTCCCATCGCGGTGGAGGCGGCCAGGGCCCGGCATCGGCTCGACCGCGTGGCGATCGTCGACTGGGACGTGCACCACGGCAACGGCACCCAGGCCATCTATTACGAACGCGCTGATACCTTGACCCTCTCGGTGCATCAAGATCGGTGCTTCCCCCCGGGATATTCGGGAACCGACGATCGAGGCACGGGACCGGGCATCGGCTTCAATCTCAACATTCCGTTGCCCGCCGGCAGCGGCCACGACGCCTATCTGGCCGCATTCCGGCAAATCGTCATTCCCGCGCTCGATCGCTATCGGCCGGACTTGATCGTGATCGCCAGCGGTCTGGATGCCAACAGCGTGGATCCGCTCGCCCGCATGTCCCTCACCAGCGAAACCTACCGCGAATTGACGCGCCTGATGCTCGATGCGGCACGGCGGCTGTGTGGGGGAAAGTTGGTGCTGATACACGAAGGCGGTTATGCGGAGGCGTACGTGCCGTTCTGCGGGCACGCAATCGTCGAAGAACTCTGTGGAGTTCGCACCGACGTCGTCGATCCCGGGCTGGAGATGTTCACCGCGATGCAGCCCGACGCGCGGG
>Ga0116229_10004336_pt1 | contig 23248 bp, 17 predicted proteins | sample S1TSphgellanicum_3_FD_87313 | JGI IMG/M metagenome (GOLD analysis project Ga0116229, IMG submission 87313) | Host-associated microbial communities from peat moss isolated from Minnesota, USA - S1T2_Fc - Sphagnum magellanicum MG | ecosystem: Host-associated > Plants > Peat moss > Unclassified...
AAGGATGGTCTTTACATCAAATGGATGTAAAGAATGTTTTTCTTCATGGAGATTTACAAGAAGAAGTGTACATGGAACAACCACCAGGTTATGTGGACCAAACACATCCTAATTTGGTTTGTAAGTTGAAGAAAACTTTGTACGGCTTGAAACAAGCACCTAAAGCTTGGTCAGACAAGATAGGTCAGTATCTTGTCACAAATGGATTTCAAACATCCAATGCAGATTTTTCACTATATGTGAAAAAGACATATCATGGGATTGTAATCATAGTCATCTATGTTGATGACTTGTTTATCAAAGAGATAGTGATGCAAACATCTTTGATTTGAAGAAGCTTTTGAAGCAAAAGTTTGAGATGAAAGATTTGGAAGAGTTGCGTTACTTCCTTGGCATTGAAGTAATCCAATCCCCTAAAGAGATATGGTTACTATAAAGACAATATGCCTTGAACAAATTGACCGAATATGGGATGACGAGTTGCAAACCCATTTCAATTCCATTGGAGCAAAATGTGAAATTAAGTGTAGATGAAGGAGACATTGTGGAGGATACCACTATGTATAAATGCATAATGGGGAGTTTAATTTACATGACCATCACAAGGCCAGATTTGAGTTATGCAGTTGGAGTGATGAGTCAATTTAGGCAAACACCATGAAAGCCACATTTGGATGCAATGAGGCACATATTAAAGTACATAAAACATACATTACAGTGTGGAATTTTTTATGAAGCCAAGAACCAGTTACAAGTACATGGATACACGGATGTTGATTGGGCTGGCAATGTTTTAGATAGAAGATGGACCAGTGGTTTCATGTTTTGTTTTGGAAGTGGTGCTATTAGTTGGAGCAATAAGAAACAACCAACAGTCACAATATCAAACACAAAGGCAAAATATAGAAATGTAGCAATTGTTGCATGTGAAGTAGTTTGGTTACAAAAAATACTATTAGATTTGGGATAGTCCATGGATGCTCATGTTGTCATTTATTGTGATAACATCAATAGCATACTACTTGCTAACAACCCGGTCTATCATGTTAAGACAAAGCACATTGAGGTGCACTACCACTTTATTAAAGAAAAAGTCCTAGCAAAAGAAATTGACCTTATTCATGTCAATACCGAAGATCAAGTTGTTGACATTTTCACAAAGGCTTTAGGTACAAACAAGCTAAGGAAGTTTAGAAAAATGTTTGGTGTACTAGAAGTGGATTTGAGCTTGAGGGGGAGTGTTGAAAATTCAAGCTCAACTAGTTAGGTTTCATTAGTTACTGGAGTAGGAAAGTAATTAGGTTACTTTCACGAGGTTAAATTAATTTTTTTACTTATATTAATTTGGTTATTTGTGGTTTGTTTTTTTAGTTAAATACCTTCGTGTTGATGGTTTGGTTCTCTTTCTTTCATTACACAAGTTTGTGTATTTCATGTGATAAGAACTTTAAGGAGTTCTTGATGTTATGTTTTGTGCTGTGAGCATCATGTTGTAGTTTCCTTTTAATAAATATTTATGTTTGCACTTGAGTAGATCTCCTATTTGTTAACACCAATATGTTACGGTAACTCAAAATCTATTCATGAAATTCATATAATGTGATCATATCACGTGTAATATATATTTTTGAATCCTTTTCACATATTATTCATTTATATTTTGTTCCATGGCCCATGATTGATAATCCAACAAGTTGTGACAAGATTATGTACTCCACTTTAGTATGTTTTCACCCAATATGCTTCTACTAATAGATAATATTTTGCCACATAGGACATGTCTGAAACAAAGGGGCACAATTTTTAATAAATGTGCCAATTTTTTATTTTTCTTTCAACACATGGGGCACCAACCTTGGTAGATTTTTGTATTAACGTTTGATTGAACAAAAACATTGTTGTTGGGTGTCCATGTGGCAATGATGACATGTGAGTTATTGTTTATAAGGTAGAATATACTTTTGTTAGGGTATATTTTAACATGTCATCAAAAGTTGTTAAAAAATATTTTAACCAACATGGATGGAATATAATTAAAATATGCCTTTTAGTTCCTACTCATAGGTTCATGCTCTTGCTCACATGTTCACCAAATAATAATCCCCTAATAAGGGAAGCTAATTACCTAACGTAGCGAAAAATCTAGAAAGAAGGGAAAAGACATTAAACAATTATGAGGGGAAAAAAAAGTGTGTAGTGTGAATGTGTGATGGGAGGGGATTGCTAAATTGTAGCCATCGTGAGGAACTGCATGGTACAATAGTAGTAGGGACATATTTGAGGATTTGTTTTCTTTCAACAATTTATGGAGGCTTTAAAAGTATTCTAATATCTTTGATAGATTACAACATTATTGTAATATTTGTTTTGGTCTATCATTCTTACATGTGCATTTATCATAGTAGAAAGAAAGTAATTGTTTGCTTTTGTTTATTTCTTCAAGTTTTCCTACTTGTTTTTTCCTTACATTGTAGTTATAGCCATTGATTCAACAAGTGAAAATTTATAGCTATATCTTCATGCCTAGAGGAATTCATTTATTTGTCCATCCCAATAGAGGCACTTGTTCGAGGCCCTTTCTATTGGGTCTTGGGAAAGGGAGCTTTTCCACATTCCTTTGACTATGACTATGCATTGCACATCCAATTATTTGAATGAACAAAAGGCAAAATTTCAACCCAACAATTAAAATGAGGAAAAAAAATTGAGCCCCATATACAAAAAAGTCAAAGATTAAATTTATAAATCTTTGATGAGACAATTTTAGGTGACCACTAATAATTTGGGATATGTAATTATGGGTAATAACTACAATGTTGATGGCACAAAATGGTGGAAATGCAACTTTTGTGAAAGAAAACATATAGATGAGGCAACTAGAACCAAATCATATATGGGCTTCCATCTATGTATGTGACATATTACTTTCACATAACAAGCTACCATGGGCATTGGTCAACATTTTGCACATGCAAGATTCTTTCATGTTGCAAGGACTTCAGCTTGGAGGACTGATCAATTCAATGGTGAAAGTTAGAGTGAACATTTTCCATGGACTAAATCAGAAAGCTTTGACAACCAACATTTTTTGAGATTGGGTACACAAAGTTTTGCACAATTTGGAGGTTCTCATCAAATCATTATGCAAATATGCATGTAGCATTGCTTTCAATGTTTGGAAATTTTGAAGAAAGACTAATCATCAATATCCTGATTGCATTGTGTAAGGGCACTATGTATGGATGGATGGACATCATTAACTGTATCTATTAAGGATATTCATTAGGTTTCTGTGGGTCAAAGATGTGGTAACAAAACGAAAGGGAACAATACAATTTGTGAGACAATAAAGGTTCTAAAATCAAGTGTGCTTCTGCATTTCCAGTTTTGGGAAGGCATATGAAATGTTATGGTACTATAAAGTAGATGTTAGTATGCAATGCTTAAGCTTGGCAAAGTTCTATGATTCTTGAAGTAAGGGAATTCAAAAAGCTTACATTGATTGATTTGTGTTTTTTTTTCGGTTTTTTTAATGTGAGGATATAACGGCTGATGTGCAACTGGAGGTTCTTTGATTGCCAGGGTTTTTACAAACTGAAACCCGAGCTTATTAGAAAAATCAGATAACCACCCAATACTGATAGACACCATACTATTTCTGCATATCCATCTCAGGACAATATATCTGTCATACACGTATACTGGTTTCACCAACCTCTATAAGTAAAGATGAATATAGAAGGCAATTGTTGCAAAGGTTGACAATTTCAGCCACAGTGAACCAGCACCTACCAGTGCACCATGAAGGATGAATGGTAATTGGTCAGTAAACAGTTCTCTGTTGGGTTTCAGTTCCCTAGCTAACCATGGTTCTTAGCTCAGTTGCCTTTTTTCTACCTAAATACAACAACCCACAAGCAGGTTGTTAATAGGTAGCCCCTAAAAACGGCCCTTACATATGTATAGACCATCTAATTACCTAGTAGTTACCTATTTTCTTACCTACCTATGTATGAGACCTATTTCCTACAGAATTGATTACCAAAGTGAAACCAAATATTAAATCAGGTGAGGTTCATCCACAACTGAGTAATAATAGGCATCCAGTGGATGGTGCACTGTGGGTGCTGGTTCACTGTGGCCGAGTTTTTTTTTTGGGCAACTGTTCACAATATTGCAGCAAAATGTACCAAGTCAGATCAAAATTGCACTTTATTGGAAAGCTTATATATGTATCTTAATTCTTAAGTTGAAATTCTAAAATATACACCTCTATAGTGGAACTCTGTAACAATTAGCTGGATAATAATATTTGAATTATCAGTAAAGTACTCCTAACTGTGGATACTGGCCCTGAGTTTCACTGAAACCGGGAATGAAATGAGAAGTCAGGATGAAAACAGTACAAGGGCAAAAACAGGGGATCGAACTAGTTTTGTCACCTGAATTGGTCCTCAGGGGAGTTTCAACCCCCAGGGTGGGATTTGTCTCACATGTGCCTTGACTACTGCTCAAAACCTTGACTAAATTTAGCCTTGTCAGGATAACATTTTGCAATCGTCTGAACTGAAACCTAATTTCATGAACCGGTACCCAATTTGGCTCATTTTAATGATGCACTCAAATTGGGGATGAAACAGGGAATAGAGGGTCAAACCAGGGCCAGAATACAGGGTGAATTTATGGATAACTCTACTAATTTGTCCCCAAGTTCTGACTTCTGACTAGCAGTTAGTGAAAATTTGCAGGTGATGCTGTTTGTCATGATATTTGCCACACTTTATGCATGCAAAGTGGATCCATCACAGAGATAAATTCATTTGAAATTTATCAATGAATTCGCTCAACAAACAGCTGCAAGACATAGTGGGAGAGAGATTGCTGGAGTTCCTACAAGCACTGCCAAACATCACTCAAACATGCAAAATCTGTATTGAATCATTCCAAATATGTGTGATCATCTGTGCATAACTTAACCCAGATGAGAGCATCTGTCATTTAAGGACCTGCTTCAGTAGTTAGGGCAGCTCACCTTAATCTTTTACTGTGAAAATAATTGTAGAAGTGAGTCATTCTAAATGCAGCCACATGCAATCAGTGTGAAATTTCCGGCAATCTGTATTTCATACACAGATTACTCAATTTTCTGACAAATTTGGTTCAGTCTCTTGTCATGTTTTGCATTCCTCTTCTAGGTGATCGTGGCACGGGAAACATTGAAATGGCCCATTTACTAAAGGAGAATAAGCAGCTCATCCTGTAATAGTTCTCCAGTTAATGGCAGATTCAAAACAGAATCGTGAGTGATAATAGAACCATATAACCATGGTTCTTTTTTTCTCAAATTTGTGAGGTAGATGGTCTGGCAATCATCCTATAGAATAGTTAGCCAAATTTGCCTACAGGTTAGAGACGAAAGTTGGAAAAAATAGGGAATCTTGTTATATTTTTGGTGGCATGCTGCAACCTATTTTCTAAACCTGGCAACTTCGAAAAGATTTTTCTCAAAATCTGGCCACTTTGGGCCAACATTTTCTCCAAAAATATCCATTGTATGTGTCACAGCATGTAACATGGTTAGGTAATTTCAAATTAAAATGGACTTTTTTAAAAAAGCTAGCGAAACAAAGTAAGTAAGTCTCCAGCTGTCGCCCACACATTGGTTCCAGTTTCAATGAAAAAAATATTAAAGGGATGAAGGCCCTTTGCACAGAGCCAACGACTGCGTTTAGCCCCCTAGTGATCACTAGTATGCTTCGGTGCATCATCATGGGCAAACTATAAGAGTCCAAATAGCCTAGAACTAAATATTGCCTTAGTGGTCAATATTAAGCTCTCCTTAGTACACTTGTGTGGAATTGATGGCTGCAACGCCCCAAGGCATTTCACTGATGACACTAGATTGAATCAGCGATGTTCCAAGGCAATAGTAGAATGATACCCTTCACCCTTTCCTGATAGATAAAACACAGAATAGATAAAACCCCACCACCAAGAATTGGAAGGTGCAGATTAGGCCTGCTAGCGGCAACACACAGAGAGTAACTTACTAGACAACCCCCAAGATCTCTGGCCTTGCAAAAGTGGAATACATCTTATCAGTTTGCCAAGAGGGGCCTACAACCTAAAACCACAGATTTATACGCAAGATACCTCTGCCAGGGAAGCCTACAAGCAGCAGGAAACCTTAGAAAGAACAATTCATTTTTAAAATGGGAAAAAGCTTGTCAATTTACAAGGAATCTCAGAAGAATTAAACATCCTTAGACAAGGTTTCTTTTTAGGTGGGGCAGTAGAGTTAACATTAAAGTAATCCTGGCTTTGGCCCTCAATGTACTAATTCATCCTCCATGGGGCAGTTTTTTGTTTTTGTTTTTTTTTTTGGGGGTGATAGGCCAACCAAATGGCCCATTGCAAACCAAAAAAAATCAAAGATCATCAAAAAAATTGTGTTTGGGGATGCACCACAACTAATCAAGTTAATTTATATGAATCACAATAAGCACCGAAGCTCTTGTAAAAACCAAAAATAAGAATAAAAGCTCTACTCAAGCAAGGAAGATAAACAAAATGTGCATTCAAAATATTCCTTGAAATATCAACATCATAGTCCCATATTTGGAGAAAATGCTAAAGTTTGATGAATATCAAAGTATCAAGATTTTTTTGGGTGAAAGGTGCAATCATAGTGGCTCAATTGTAAGAAAATAAAATTGACCTTTGGGATGCACTCACAACTAATTAATATGGATTTGCAAGAAGGTATAATTGTCAAAGGCATATACTATATACACTTACACTCATTTCACACCAAAACATTTACATGGGGTCATATAAGTGTATTTGACAAATATTTACACTACCATTATGAAAGTGTAAAAAGTTCAAACATGTAAATGTAAATGAATTACATTTACACAAGATTTACATGTTGTATATACAATTATTGACACTTACATGCATAACACTAATAAGCATTATGTAACCTCCTAAGTAGTCATTAGTTATCAAATCATCTAGGTAGGTACTTAGGTGTGTCCTTAGATAGGCTTTGTATAATACGTAAGTCTCCCTTATGCATCCCATGACCTAGGTAAACCCCTAGGTAGACACATACAGAATATAAAAAACTGAAGGAAACTCAAATCATTATGAGTTGAAAGAAAATTTGAGTTCTTTCTTCTCTTATTTTCTTTTGGCATAGTCCCATCCTACATTTCAATCATCATCCTTGATTTTAGTTTTAATGAAACCTAGGGTTCTACTTTGGGTTTTAATGTCTTTATGAATAACTTTATCATATAAATAAAAACATAAAATTGAACAGTTTACACTAAATTGCATCAATTTTTGTTTCTATTACATGTCTTATATACACCCCAAACAGTGATTTTTAAAATGAATTTTCGCCATTTTGAGGAAAAATATTTTGAAAAAGGAACATTTTGTTTACAAATTCCCTATTCTTTTGAAAAATATAATGCCTAGATATATAATTGCCTAAAACATGAAAGGGTGCTAAGTAAGATCTTTCTACATTCATGTTTTGAAATTTGGCTAAATTATCTTCTTCTGGATGATCACCACTTAGCCATCCAATTTTTTTTTTTAAATCACACCAACCCCAATCTCCCCCAACAGATCTTATTCTAAAGGAACTGAAATGGTTACTTGCCCTTTTTGTCCCAATCCTGTACGAGCCTAACGTCAGTTGAAGACCAGATCAACTAAAAGCAAAAGTGTGAATATGGCCTTGTAGACGCCACCCTCCAGGTACTGGGTACTACTGCTGGAAACTGCAACTTTGTTTGGTAATAAGGTTGGACCCACTGCTCATGTAGTCCATCCAAACGCAAAAGACTTGTAATTTGACACATCATGTATACCAACAAGTTGGACCTTGTAAGCTTTCTACAGCTTATGAGTAAAAACTACATGGAGCTTAATACGATACCATTTTGAAGGCCTCCTTATTCATGAAATCCATAGCAATTCTGTAACTTCCCTGAACCGCCACCACCACCCAGAAAGACTACCTCAGTACTTAGAGTTCTGTTCTTCCTCTCCTCCAGATCACTTTAATCCTCCATTAGTTACAGGTACATTACACTCTGTCCTTGCAGAATATGTCATTTTCTTCCACAAAAATAATTTTTGAGTTCCCCTCTTACATTTCCCAAAAAAAATTAGAAATGCCCTCTATGAAATCAATGAATGCATAAATCCAATATAAGATCTTACTCAATAGGATAATGATGTCGGTTTTTTATATTTATGCCCTTTGTGATTTGCTTGAGAAATTATTTTCTCCACTTAGTCCCGTAAGCAAAAGTTGACCAAGGTGATTGTCAAAACTTTCCTTTTTGAAAGAGGGAGTCTAAATAAAATAGAGGTCTAAATTTTTCATAAGGAAAGCCTGCTTGATTAGTTGGTTTAGACAAATTAAGGTCCTGAATTGGATTATAAGGAGAGGTTTAACGTTCCTACCTTTAAAGGGGAAACCATCTTTTCTCTCTCTGACAAATCCGTGCTTGTCCCACTTTCCCCTCCAACTACATACATCCAGGGGTGAAGCAAATTATGGTGCAAATCCCCTTTCATAAAGACAGGATTTGTTACTTTCTCTCGACAGGGGTGCTTGTACCACATGGTATATATATAATAATCATCCGGTGATAATCATACGCTTGTAATAGTGACCAAATTGTGTCTTTTCAACATAAGTTTTATTTATAAAAGTTGTTGAATCTGCCACCCCAGTGATGGAGTGGCCTCCTTCACACCCATTATTTTGGGTGCATTGCCTAACTCATCCTAGCTCCTTACACGACATAACAGGCAGAGGCTTGACCAATCTGTAGTAATACACCACCAGTAGACGTCAAAATTCTACTGAAAAGTCTCTAACATAGATGGTTCGATGCTTAAAACGACATTTAAAAGGGTTTAAAAGACATTGAAAGCAACGGAAATTCTGACACTTATGTTGAGCATTGTTCCTCCATTGACACTCATATTCAGTAGAGTCCATATTATTCTCCAGATCCTCCTCCCCCAACCCCACAACCCTTGAAAAAATACTACTACTCAAGAACATTAATTCTGCAACTTCTTTTCATCAACTTCTTATGTGGTTTACATATATCATACACCAGAACATGTCAATGCAGAATTGAGAATTCTTTTCTGAGCCCCATATATTCTAAAAGTTTTTGCAAGGCTAAGTAGTCTGTTTGCATTTGGGCAACTGATGACTACTATAATGGGGCTACCAACAGTGTTTTGCTGCCCCCATTAACTAAACAGCAGAAGTCTATCAAAGAGCTCGGCCTGGTGTACAAATGAACTGCAGCCCAAGATACATAAGAAACTTGCTTCGTTCCAAGAGTGAGACGTTGTAGTACTACAACTTCAGAATCATGTGTTTGGCTACAAGTCTAAACCATTTGATTAAGCATCGCCAGCTGCAGCAGCTACTAAATGCTATAACGTGTACATCAAGTATTACAAACTGAAGATGATCCAAACCTTTTGAAGCTTAGACTGTAATGCCTTGTATTCTATTTAGTTGTGAAGAGGGTCAGGTCCAGTGGGAATCAAGCGATAAGTCGACCCAAATCTAGACCCAAATCCTTGGCTGTCGCGGCCGTGACCATGCAGGCCTCCAAGCTGCCTGCTTCTACTGCCAGCGCCTTTCACTGCAGGCGGACTGGTAGTGGATCCCACAGAATTAAGGCCATGAGCTGCATCCGCACTGCTCATCGACTTCTTCTCGTTCGTCATGTAACCCCTTAAGAATTTCATGTCGCCCTCCCAACTTAATTCAGCGCCACCTTCAATGGATCGAGCTGGTTCATCAATTTCCGTCACGCTAGAACCTAACGTAAGTGGCATCCTGTTAACGTGTAGAGAGTTCTGCTGTGTGTCGTAGTACATGAGAGATTGAGCTTTCAGTTTTGTTGCTGCAATCTGGAGTTCAGCTCCAGCGATAGTGGCGCAAGTGGATAGTATTAGCAGAGTCAAAAGTATGGCCATCGTGTGGATGATTGAGCTAATAAATCTTTGCGCTGCTGCAGCTGCCTGAAGCTGGACGCTGATCATGCTCCATCTAATGTAGCAGCTAGCATTGACGACTAATTTGTACTATCTTATCGCTCCAAAAGACTCAAGACTAGCTGATTCTCTTTGACTATAATGAAAAGCAACCACGAGAGCTGCTGCACAGGGCAACATGGGTAGACAGAAAATCTCGCTACAATCCAGCTTCCCTTGACCATCACTTACTCTGCAAGTTCTCATTGCCAGTGTCTGTCAGCCTTCCCGACCTGTTCTAGCCTCAGCCACAAGCTGTGGGGTACAAGTTCATGTTGTCTGCTGATCATCTGCAACTCAACAACCATATAACAACACAATAGAAACAAGACTATCACCTCTCACCCTCCTCGATCCTCACAACAGACTACTCAATGCAGCAGGCTATACTTGAGAGTAGATAGAAACGTTTAGCGGCAATTCTGAGACTAACAACGGATTGCCCTTGAACCAGACGATGAGCATTTGTGTGAAACAATTTTGGAGAACTCGTGCGAGGAGCAGGAGAGAAGGGAGAAGATTATAGGCATCGAGCAGGTTCGAGTGCAGCAGCAGCTACGGCGGCACTACTCTCCTGACACTCTGTGACGTCTGCTTTGATGATGCGTCCCAGTGCAGCAGCTCCATCCGACACCCGCCTCATCAATCCTCGCACGTACAAAAACCATTGCCACTCTTCGCCACGCCCCTTTGTAAGGACAACTTGGTACCCTCCGGATCTTATTTTCCAAACTGGTTATTTGATAACTACCATGATGCATAACCAACAGTTATGACTTTTTTGATAACTTATCTGGCACTATTTTTTGATATTGATATTGATATTGATAACTTGTGGGATCCCGAAAAATCCAGAAAAAACCTACCTGACAGTTATTGAAAATAGCAATAACCAGCAAACTGTCGTAGCAATTACTGTCTTGTGGTTCCTTGGTTTTGCTAATAGCCACCGGTTCTGATTTCTCCTTTGTTTTTTTAGAATTCAGAATCACAGAACTCTGGTCCCAAGTTTTGAAAATTTTCAGGATCAAAGAATCTCCAGCTCCAGGTTTTGGAGGAACCAACACGTTTTATGAAAGAACCAGCAAAGAACCCATGGATGAAAGTAGGTGTGTTTTTGGACCCTATTCTTTTATGTTTTTTAAACAAGAGTGAGAAGTCAAAACCAGTCCTTCGATTTTATACCCTTTCTTACCCGCCCGGTTCCATTTTCCAAAGAGAGAGAATCTCCCAATACTAATAGCAGCCTGATGTCCAGTGGTTTTTTGCCTTTTCCAAATTTTCTTGTTTTTGCGAAAGTGGCCAAGTGTTGTTGGAGAAACACATTTAACACTGAAAACCCACATCCATCCAAGTTTTACTACAAAAACCCTTCTTTTTTTTTAATAGACGAAAATTCGTGTCACAATCAATCTTTAATTGGATAGATTTTCTGTGTCTTGGAAAATGGAGGGAGTTATGATCTCGAGCACCAAACATTAGCTGAACCTTTAAATAGTATTGATCCTTAAATATCTAGCTGAACTTGGCTTTGAGTACGTACTATGTACAAAGATCCCTCAATTTCTTAATTACTTTTTGGCTGTAGCACTTATTTATGAGGACAGTTTTTTGATCCACAAGTCCTATACGAAACCCCCAATGCCAAAACTAATATGTTACTGAATATTACGTCCCTATGCATAGCTAGCAACAAGGAATATCCACATAGTCTCTAAAGGGTAAATATCTTGGTTGTATTCGCAACTCTATTAACGAACTTTAAATTATGCTCTCGAAGCCCTATACTTGCCCTAAATACCCGGGGGAGGGCCGGGTGATTAGTATCTCCAGTAATATCCGTCCCACTCTTTTCTACCAAGGATATTCATGGATATAAGGTGATTTCTAAATCGGTGCTTTCTAGGGGCAATTTTTTTTTAATCTTGAAGAGAGCAAAAAAGTAAAACAGGAATATTCTGTCGAAATTCTCAGTTTTTAAGGGAAGAGTCCCCAACTTTTTGAGAAAAAATATTTGGAAGAAAATTTTGTCACATTTTGATTGAGTTTTTAGTTGGGAGGCAGTTTTTCCTTAATTGTTTAGGGTTTGGACAATTTTTTTAAAACTTGTCACTGTTTAATTCTAAACCTTTCTTGAGATGCTTGTAGGCCGAATGATGTTAAATCAAAAAATTGAAATAAAAAAACAGTGCTCCAACCACACTTTGAGAAAATATACTCCAATTGCTTTAGTTCTACTTAAAGCTCCCCTCAAGGGGAAGCAGGTGTGCCAAAAGCTAGAAGCTGTAGAGAATTGCAAGCCTTGCAACGAATATTAGGGTAGAACCAGTGTTCTATATTGTTTGATTCCTTAAATAACTGATGTTTTCAGTTGTTTAAAAAATTCAGAATCAAAGAACACTCTGTCAGTTCCAGTTTTTGAGAAAAATCAGATCAGAGAACGATTGGTTCTGTTCATTTCAGAAACATCAATGAACCTGTAGTTTTCATGAAAGACCTAGGCAAAGAGTTAACATTTACAAAGGCAGTTTAATTTAATTTATTTTATTTTAGTTTTGAGAACCAAGGTTCTATGGCAAAACCGATTTGACAACTGGCGGATATCTGTAACAGAGTCTAATAACCGCGGAATACTGTTTAGAACTCTAAAAGCAGACTACCATTTTACCATGAATGGTATATATAGAATATAGGCCAGCTACGATGGTGCCAGATGGGTGAAAATTCATTGTTTAATGATACACAGAAAGTGTACAGAATGAAGGGCAGGGGCTCTCTGCAGTGCTTTTACACTAGAAATAGTGGACATCCATCGAAGTCTTCTCCAGTTGTTAACACTTGACGATAGAGTGGATCTCATGCGGAGGAAGTTCAAGAGTAGCATCACTATAGCATCATGCAGGTTCGTCAATAAGAGATAGTAGCTTCAGTTATTTCTGTGCTGTATAGCAGCCGTTCTTTTCAATTCCCAGAAGTGAGGGGAAATTTTTGTAAAAGTCATCAGATTGTTATGTTTGGTTTTCAGTGTGTAGTCAAAAATAAAAAAGGATGATTAAAGTTCTGTACTTCATATATAGCCAGATTTGGCTAAATATTCGTCTGAATGATCGCCACTTTGGCTAAAAGAAAAAAATCCCTGAAAAAAGCATTGCTTTGATATTGTAACTTGTGTGTCTGCTACCTGTATAGCCTTGAATGCAGCAGTCCTACAAATGAATTTTGAGGGAGGGAGAGGGGGCAGCACTTTTATGACCATTCTTGGAAATGTCTCTCTGTTGGCAGGCGAACTTACCATTAATGTGATCTTCCTGAACGGCTTTCCATTGTTGCAATCATGACGATTCTTCCAAAGATTTTTCCCTTCAATGCATCTCTATGCAGCAAATGATCTTTGCTAACGCCTCCTCCCCAGTCCAAATCAAACATCAAACATCAAACCTTCAGCAGATGAGGAAAAAAAACTCTTGCCTCACGTGTTGGAAGTTTTGAACTGGTGAACTGTTTCACCTTAGTTGCTCCGGAGCCATATTCCGGTGTGGTCGCCTTAGCACCCCACCCACCTGAAGGATCGTGGTTTTGTGGTAGATGAAACCCTAAAACCCTCAACCACGAGCTTTACTGGAACAAGGACCCATGTGAATCAGAACCAGAATCCAGTAAAGCCCACAGAGGACTTCAGGGCCACAGTGAACCAGCACCCACCAGTGCACCATTAAGGATGGATGATATGTGATCAGGAACAGTTTTCTGTTGGGTTCCACTTCCCTATCTAACCATGGTGATTAGCTCAGTTGGTTTAGTTACTACCTACCAATTAGGTAGGTAGTAAAAACATTCCCTACCTACTCTGTATAAACTATCTACATATCTAGTAGTCCCCTATTTTGTTACCTACCTATCTATATGTTAGACCTACTTCTTATAGAATGGGTTACCAAGATGAAACTGGGTAGTAACTCAGTTGAGGATCATCCACAACTGAGTCATAACATGCATCCAGTGGATGGTGCACTGGTCGGTGCTGGTTCACTGTGCCCAGACTTTCAGCATACATAAGTCCTTGGGTCTTTTCTCCATTTTTTCTTGTTTTCTTGTTATACTTGTCTAGTATTATGAGAAAACAAGAAAATAAGTTGAAGGGCCTTACAAAAACTGGATCACCATTTTGTTTCTCAAAATCCTCCTCGAAGGAGGGGAACCAATATGTTGAGTACTGTGCCCTCCAGATATATAAAGAACTGGTAGATTATTTTTTGTGTATATGTAGAGGGCACCCTAAAACACAGAATTAGGGTCTTACAGTGATTTCACTATAAGATAATCTTACAAAGAATTTCCCTGTAAGACATCAGTTCTTTATGCAATGGAAGTCCCCTCGCCAGGGAACTTCTCTGCATTCAGGTGAGAAACCCTCCGGCTAATGCCCTCATGCCCTACCTTCACTTTGAACCCCACTCCCAATGTCTCCCCATCTGATTCCTTGCTGGGAGATCAGTCACATGTAGGCCAGTTGTCTCGGTCTGGCCCTTGCAAATTTCTTCTTTTTCACAATTAAAAACATGGGATTGCGAGGTCCTTGCTTAAATCTGGGTTGAAAAATGAGAGGCATTATTTTGGAGGTCTATAAATTTTGTGACCTTTTATATTATACATAGTTAGAGTACTATATGACTTATAGTAATTAATTGGTTTCAAATGATTTCAGACTTTTGGTTTTCTTCATATTAATATTTCAAGTTCGAAATTTGAAAATAAATTTTTATCAACTTAAGGCACAAAATTGGTTTGTTTGCAAGATGAAACAGGATAATATAACTATTCTAATTTGATCTGTTGAACCTTGGTCGATCTCAGCAATTCAAATTTCTTAAATGATCACTAGGTCCAATAGCTTTTGAAACTGGTTCCTCATCCCCCCTACATCCCCAATATTTTTTTCTTTCAAAGTTAACATTTTGGCATAACATTAAACCCTCATAATACTTCATCATATATTATGAATCAAGCTTGACCTATTTTAAACAAATAATGAGGACAAAACAATACCATATGCTTAGTGCTAGTTACAAGCTATAAACCATAATTGAAACATACATGTCTTATCATTTAAACTAATAATTCTGTAACTTTTTTCTCACCAGCATAAATATATTTAGTCTCTCATGGTTTTCAAACACACCTTTTTATCTCCCCCCATAGGGGCTTGTTGTTTCTGATTGGTTGTGATTTTCAAGTACCCAACCCCTAACGATATTGAATCCTTGTTTTTAGTCAAATGTGTTCATTATTTTCAACTCCGCAATGCATAACATATGCATCACTGCCCACTAAAACACCTTGCTTCCATGAATTATGTGGCACACATTAAGCCACATTCTATTGAAATTGCAGTAAACTTTTGCACCCAAATAGTCAGTGCAAATTACATTCATGCTATGTAATGGACTACAAGAGGACTTTAACTTTATTGTGTATCCACCTTCCCCATTCAATACATAATTTACGCAACGTTATTGAATCTTTTGTTGTTTGGTTATTATCTCAATATGATAATTACATCTCAATATATTTGTTAATGCAAGCATTAATGAATCAAAATATAACTATGTTAAGGGTGTTTTCTATTCCTTTTTATTTTACATGTTCTTTTATATTTTCTAATTCTGGTTTATTAAAATTATCAATAGGTATGGTTCATTTTTCCAAATGTGAAACATCAAAACACAAGAAGCATAGAAGTCCCTTACTTATTCATCAAGAACAAACTATTCTACATCTTGCATTCCAAAGAATAGAAAGGAAAAGTATTTAAAAAATTCAAAGTAAACTAGTTTAAAATTCCAAAATTCTCCAAGAGTTATAAAAAATAAAAAATCCCCCTTAACCTAGCTCTAAGTCCTCCTATTTATACCAACTCATAGTGTTGTTTCAACTTAGATAATCACTAGCTAGTATAAACTTCAAAATCAAAATAACAAAATTACTAGTCACAAGTTTAAATTAGCACGTTCTATTAATAATCGATTACCAATTCATGTAACATACCAATTAACTTTAAACCTATTATCTAAAAACTAAAATAGTCTTAGGGTTATACTGCCTCACTAGTTACCAATTGGTTTTAACTAGTCACTATACATACTAAAAAATTGGGTTAACATTAACCCCCCTTTGAAAACCAAATTTTGAAACCTAAAACTACATGTTTAACTCTTGCAACTAAATCATCAATAGTTTGTTCACTTGTGGTATCAATAGGTTCAACCAAAGGAACCAATTGAGATCCTAGTCCCTCAACGATATGTGTGTCTCTTAATACTATATCTAGAGTCTTTAAAACTTCAAAGGCATGGATAATATTGTCAATCAAAGTAACCTATGTGCCTATTCCAATTTATAGTTTTTGATTATTTGTGAGACACTAATTAATGGTATGGGTTTTGGAATGACAAGTTTTTCCAATGCTTATATTTGTTGTAGTTCTTCCAATCTAACTACAACAAGTATTTCCACAAATTCTATGGGCAAAGGCAAAGTATAAGAAACAACGGTCAACTCTACTCTTCTTCTAATGGGTTCAGGTTCTTCAATAGTAGTGATAACATGTGCACTCCGAAAACTTGTAGATACAATTGTTGTTTCCATAGGTGAAAATTTCTAGAAAACAGTAACAAACACCTCAACCAATTTACCAATAAGTTGTTCATACTTATAGCCTTCAAATTGCAACTAGTATGCAACCAATTCATTCAAGTAGGCTTTTTCATCTATATAAGAAATCTCCAAATTGTCTTAGATCTGTTCTTCCGTAATCTCATGTACAATTTGCCATCATTCCTTCCATTTAAGCTTTTTATCAACCAATGTTTGGTTCTATACCTTAAATAAGGCATTGTCCAAAAGAAATTCCTCAAACTTTTTAAACTAATTATCCATGTATGTGGTTTGAGAATATTTACCCGATGTTTTACAAATTGTCTCCAATTCGCCCTTTAATTTTTAGATCTATACCCAAAGTTCAAGGGTATGATTCTCCATGTCAATGTTGATTTCCATCAACTATTCCATTTGCTGCAAACATGTATTCTCTAGCTCCAACAAATTCTTTTCTCGTTATACATTAATGGCCTCCATCTTGCCATAATTGTTTGTTAACCAATCAAAATCAATTTGCAAGGTCTTTAGGTCATTTTTTTTAAAAATGAACCTAGGTTAACTCATTATACTCCGACTGTAGGGCTTTAGCCTTTTTGATTGCCCTTTTAGCTTCAACATTTTTAGTAACTAGATGTTCGTTTATGCCTATAATTTAAGGAGTTGGGTTTTCATAATAATCAAGTCCTTATTTTTGTTCTACAAGGCTTGTTTATGACTAACCAATTATAGGCAATGGGCCTGTAACTAGTTATTGGTGTCCTCTAACACAACAATATTATATTTGATTCTCAAATCAACTAAGTTGTGTAGTATCTAAGGCCAAGTATAGGCAATTAGGGCTACTTGCTCGAATAAAAATGTAACTTGTTTCAAGCTTTCATGTTCAACATAGGCTATTGATGTTTCAAAAATTAGAATCAACAGGCCTAAGTTGAACTGGTTCAACAAGTTTAGGGTGAACTAGTTGAATTAATTTTATCCATATTGATAACAAGTTGCTAACATGTTTTATAGGAACAAAAGTTTCTTGAACAGGTAAAGGTTTTTGATTTAATACTTGTTCAAAGTTAGGTTCATTTCAATCCTCCATGAATTGGTCAATTTCCATCCTTATCAATTTGTCATCTTATTGTGTAGTGACATTAGCTTCCATGTCCTCATCACCTCCCTCCATAATCATGATTCGCTAACAAGTGTGAAGTTTATTCTTCAACGGTGAATTGGTTGGCTTTGGACTCAACCAGTCCATGGGCATTGACTATTCAGTTCATATCTTCACCCATTGTGACTACCAAATTGGTTGTGGCGATATGTTAGCTGAGCACACCAATCATCACTCATTAATGAATTATTTCTTGGTCACAACCTCAGGAGAAGGTTCTTTAGATTGTTCTATAGCATTCTTTTTCTCTTATCTTTCCTAAATTAGATGTGGTTTTGGAGGGTCAATAGGTGTATCCTCCTCTGACAAGGGAAATTAGTATCATAATCAAACCTCTATAACTGATCTAAAGTAAAAGGTTGTTGCCTTCCTACCAAGTGTTGTTAACCTTGTTGCAATCTTTTTTTAGTGCTCAATCCATCAAGTCAATTTTATTGACATTTGTGTCAACATAATGGAACACCATTTGATTTTCTTTCCCTTGTTTGTCAAATTCAAAGTGATGGCAATATGGTTACTAAAATCGGCTAACCTTTTTCATTGGTAAATAATTTGCAAGATTGTTACAAACCTAGCATGGTATTCTTCCTTCATCCGAAAAATGTTCCATTGTTCTTTATTGACAAATGCATATGATCCAACTATGTTCTTAAGATCAACTTGAGCCTCTTTGACCAATGTGTTTACTACATTAACAAATATTCTGTAGGTAGTAATGAATGTAATCCGTAGACAAGTTGAAATGGAGTGCAACCAATTCCAACCTTAAAAGCAAATGTATAAAAGAATAAAATTGTGGATAGGTGCTCATCCCAGTCATTCTGATTCTCGTTCACTAATTTCGTGAACAATGTACCAAAGACTTTGTTGGTAGACTTGCTTATCCATTCCCTCGTGGATAATAAATAGTAAAGCTAGTATGTCTCAAGATAAAATGATCGGTTAAATAACAAATAACATCATTGATGAAATGGGTACCTTGATCTGTCCCAATGGTAAGTGGACAACCAAACCAAGTGAGCATATGGTCATATAAGAACTTCATAATAACAATAGTTATATTGGTGCACAAAGTTATGGCCTCCACCCATTTGGAAACATAATCAATGGCAATTAGAATTTACCAATCGCCATAATAACTTGTTGATTTAGTAAGTCCGATAAAATTTAATCCCCATTTCTCGAATGTTATTCAAGCATAATAGTAATTAACTTTGCCATATTTTGTGTTGATAGGTTACCTATTCGTTGGCACAAATCACAGGTTTGACAGAATTCATTCACATCTCTGTTCATGGTTGGCCACCAATGACCAACATTAAAGATCTTCCTCGTCGTGATGTTTGAAAAAAAATAACCTCCACCAAGTTCACTATGTAGCTCCTATAGTATAGTTGGCACATGTTCAAGTTGCAAAACACAATGAAACCTATTGTCTTGTCCAAATCTATAAAATACTCCAATTTGTAACACAAACAATTTAGCTCTCTGAACTAAATATTGTCTTTGTGAAGTTGTGAATATTTTCGGCATCATTCCCTCTAACAAATAATCATAAACACTTTATAACCACTCTAACTATAAAGTGAACATGTGAACATTAATGGTCTAATCAGGTACACCAACTGATTATACTTGATTAGGCAATCTACATAATGTGTTTACCAACAAATGGGATCTACTAGGCTTACAAACAATTTTGAAATCAAACTCCAAGAATAATAGTAACCACTTAGCTATTCTACCAAAAACTTGTGGCTTATTAACCATGTACATAAGGGCCATGTGGTCAACATAAAATATAAACTAATTATGCAATAAATAATGTCTAAATTTGTGTAAAGCATAGACCATAGCTAGGGCTTCCTTTTAAGTAGTAGTATAGTTTCTCTTAGTTGAATTTAACAATATGGAAGCATATGCGATTAGTTGATCAAACTTAGCAGTTGAATTTTGTGCAAATATGGCTCCTATTACTAACTAGATGCATTTGTATGAATATGAAACTCAAGCTCCTAGTTTGGACTTATCAAAATAAAGGCTTGTATATACCAATTCTTAATATCCTCCCAAGCATTTTGGCATTTTTTAGTCCATTCAAAGAGTTCAAACTTTTTGAGCAACTTAGTGATAGGTGGCATGATTGAAGCAAAGTTTTTGATGAAACACTTATAAACTTGGGCCATCCCATTAAAAACTTGGATCTCTTTGGGGGTAATAGGTATTGGTATGTTTACTAAAGCTTCAACCTACTTAGGATCCATGACTTTGTCTTTTTTGGACATTATGAAACCTAAGATGGTTCCTGAAAACACCATGAATGCACACTTGTTTGGGTTCAAACTAATACTGAACTTACACTTAAGAAAACACTTCTTTAGCTTATTGAAGTGAGTTGATAGGTCATTGAAAACTGTAAAGTCATCAAGAAAAGTCTTCATGAATACATCAATGTATTCACAAAAAGCTTTAGTTACTACCCCTTTGATAGGTGGGTGGTCTATCTTTGACACCAAATGGCATCACAACCCACACAAAAGCCCCCCCAATTTGTCACTAAAGCAATTTTGTGTTGGTCTTTTAATGGGATTGATATTTGATGATATTTTGAAAACTCGTCCAAAAAGGTATAAACTTCGTGCCCAACAACTGTGTTGATGACTTCATTCGTGAAAGGTAACATGTAAAGGTCCTTATTTGTTGCTACGTTGAGTTTCCTAAAATCAACACAAATCCTCAACTTTCCTTTCTTCTTAAGAACAATTCCAATATTGGAGACAACCAGGTTGCTTCCTCAACCAGTTTGATAAAACCAATAGCAAATAATTTTTCTATTTTTTTTTTGACAATAGCAACATAATTAGGATTCAACCAGTACCTTGCTTGATGAGCAAGTGGTACTATGGTATTAATTCAATCCAGTGTTGAACAATTTCTAGTGGAATACCTTTTAGGTCTTTATATGTCCAGGCAAATACATTTTTGAACTCTTTTAAAAGCCCAATCAGTCAATTATTTGTATTAATTCACTTGCAGAATTAAATCTTGTTTTACAAGATCTTATATTAGCTATACATCCCTTTACATCGCCAATGCCATTGGCTTTCGTCTATGTTTATCTAGAATAATGAACATTATTTTTGCATTCTATTTGTTGATGCAAAAGGAGGGCAGAGCTGAAGATAACCAAATGTTCGGTTCAATGACAATTGATTCAAGTGTAGAGTTCACTTTCACCGGTTACACGTTCTCCTTGGTACCCAAATTGATTTTGGTTAATTGTTCCTCTTTTTTAATTGTCCAACTTGCTATGGTTAAATCTTGTACTTGTTCTCGAGTAGATGTCTCATCAATAATCATTTCTCTAACCTCTGGATGGAAGAAGGTTTTAGGTAAATGTCATTTGACAATGTCAGGTGGTATATTAATTTTACAGTTAATACACCTACCATTTTAATAGGTTTTTTTTTAATCAGTTCTATTATACCAATATTTAATATGTATAATGGTTTTAGGAACAAGTTCAATATGAGTAGGTAATGCTATGGTTCCTATTAAGAACATGTCTAACTTTGTGGCAAACATCACATCTTCTTCTTCATCAAATATTCCAAAATGGAAATCACAACATACTAAGACTTTTGGTCTTTTGGTTTGAACACCAAGTTTCTTAGTAATAGGTATGGTTCTTATTGTACGTGTTCCTTGTATAATAACACTATTAATTCCCCAATCGTGGGATATTTTTGCATCTTTTAACCATGGGCATTTTAATAACATTGAATAATTAGAATCTAGAACATTGATGTTGATAATGGTAAATGTAACCATATAGGGAATTCCATGAACAAATATCTTCACATCCCTAATAAGACCAAGTGGTTTGGCTATAAGGTGAAAGCACAATTTGGTGGATTGTTTAGACTATCATAATTATAATATTTTTGGATTATAAATGAACTTAAAATCTAAAATCATATCAAACATTAAAATTTTCAATTTTTTCATTATCCATGTTGTAATAAACTATAGTAAAAATCTTATTATCGCAACCCTAACATTGGGTTTGCGACTAAGTGTGAAGTGCAAGGGCCCAGGAGGCCAAAAATGTGCTTCGGTGTGAAACACACTCTCACGAATGGGAGAGAATGCAAGGGATGAAACCCAATGACTCCCAAATGCACTCCCATTTTGGAAGTTGTATTCATGCGAGAGTTATGAATGTTTAGAGCCTTGGTTACAAAACCAAACAAATGCCAAATTGGGCCCCCAAGACACCATTAGAAAGGCCTTGAAATGCAGATGCTTAAAATGAGCTCACATTGTTCATTTAGACCTTATTTGGATGAGTTATGATCAAAAGAATGTTAACAAATAAGAGATATATTCAAGTGCAAACATAAATCTTTATTGAAAGGAAACTACAACATAATGCTCACAACACAAAACATAACATCAAGAACTCCTCAAGGTTCTTGTCACATGAAATATACAAACATGTGTAATGAAGAAAAGAGAACCAAACCATCAACACCAAGGTATTTAACTAAAAGACTAAACCACAAATAACCAAACTAATATAAGTAAATAAAGTAATTCAACCTTGTGAAAGTAACCTAGTTACTTTCCTACTCCAGTAACTAATGAAACCTAACTAGTTGAGCTTGAATTCTCAACACTCCCCCTCAGGCTCAAATCCACTTCTAGTACACCAAGCATTTTTTAAAACTTCCTTAGCTTGTCTGTACCTAAAGCCTTTGTGAAAATGTCAACAACTTGATCTTTGGTACTGACATGAACAAGGTCAATTTCTTTTGCTAAAACTTTTTCTCTAATAAAGTGGTAGTGCACCTCAATGTGCTTTGTCCTAGCATGATAGACCGAGTTGTTAACAAGTAGTATGCTATTAATGTTATCACAATAAATGACAACAAGAGCATCCACTGACTGTCCCAAATCTTATAATAGTTTTTGTAACCAAACTACTTCACATGCAGCAATTGTTGCACCTCTGTATTCTGCCTCTGTGCTTGATAGTGCGACTATTGGTTGTTTCTTACTGCTTTAACTAATAGCACCACTTCCAAAACAAAACATGAAACCATTGGTCAATCTTTTATCTGAAACATTACAAGCCCAATCAGCATCCGTGTATCCATGTACTTGTAACTGGCTCTTGGTTTCATAAAAAATTCCACACTATAATGTATGTTTTATGTACCTCAGTATGCGCTTCACTTCATCCAAATGTGGCTTTCGTGGTGTTTGCATGAATTGACTCACCACTCCAATTGCATAACTCAAATCTGGCCTTGTGATGGTCATGTAAATCAAACT
>Ga0116229_10004338_pt1 | contig 23240 bp, 12 predicted proteins | sample S1TSphgellanicum_3_FD_87313 | JGI IMG/M metagenome (GOLD analysis project Ga0116229, IMG submission 87313) | Host-associated microbial communities from peat moss isolated from Minnesota, USA - S1T2_Fc - Sphagnum magellanicum MG | ecosystem: Host-associated > Plants > Peat moss > Unclassified...
AGAAGTTATTCCCAACGACGCATTGTATTCTTCAAATTGTACGTTGTGTTTTTAGCTAATGGTGTGTATTATCACAAAATTTTAGGGCATGGGACAACACCATGTCCTTGGATGATGTAAGCATTACCGCTTAAGCAGAGCCCAAGTATTAGCTACGAAATAACACACAATCCTTTGAGTCGATTTCTTTAAGCTCACGATCCTCATGACAGTACCATCAAGCATCCACAACACCATCGTCATCTAGTACAACTCCTACCAAGAATTCAGGTTCAGGTTACACTACATCAACAGTACATCAAAGTCCATTTGGAGGGGTTAATTAGTGGGGTACAACTGTTGCCGCACCTACTTTCACACCATCACTATATATTCCATTGCAAGCTGTGACCTCAACACCCATATACACCATGGAGGTCAGCAGTTCCTCTAGGAGAATTGAAAAATTCAGCGAAAGGCCATGTACTATTTTTTTGAGGGAGTTCAAGGCAACTTTCTCAACTGTGGTTTGTGAATTGGAGCTCAAGTATGGCGTTAATTACACCGAGGTGTTTACATTCAAACAATTGGCTCGTTATGTGCACTATGAAACATTAGATGTCTACGAATAACATTCTGCAAGGATTTTAGGCATCACCTAGATTCCCAATCCAGCTTACGCCATAGCCATCGCCACTGCCTCTCAAGCTACATTGCAAGTTGCAATTGCACATCACGGGACTATGCCCAATAATCCAGACTTGGTACCTACCTCAGTAAACCTTTCTCCTCAACAACTCATTGATGCTACCACAAACATTCCTTCCAGCATTGATGCGCCAGCTTTTGTTGATCCAGTGGGAGAATTATTTCGAGTTTTTGAGCTGGAATTTCAAGTCAAAAGTTTTGAAAAAATTCTGCAGTTCGCCAACTTTTCTCGGTAGAAGGATGAAACCTTCAAAATGTTCTACAGGAGGTTTCTCAAACTCAAAGAGGATACCCTGAGCATCATCGACCTGGAAGCTACCCATCGATATTTTCGTTCGTTGGAAGGTATTCCAACACTCCACGCGCAGGTTTTGCAATGGGTTTTTGTAGAATTTGGAAACTCGTACACTTTGCTAAATGTGTACAACATTTCCAAAAAGCTAGAACTAGTTCATGCACACTATGAGGCCAGTATTATGAGGCATCCATCATGTTCAAGGCCTCAACCTACACTAGCTGTGCCAACTAAATCATCACATTCTTTTTCAAGGACTAAAGTGGTGCATTTGGCTATACCCATCCTACCTTCTTGCAACTATTGTGGCAATCCTGCCCACAAAGCTAGTGAGTGCAACATTCCTTCTGAAGATTTCTTTTGTGATTATTGTGGGAAAGAGGGACATCAGGAATCTGTCTGTTTTGCCAAGTTCCCGGAACGGAAGCAACTCTAATTACAATGGCAAAATCTACCAACATCTTCTATTGTCCCTCAACCAAAAGCCAAGGCACCTTAGCCTTCCACTTAGGCTTTGCTCACCAAGGGTAATTCTAACAAGAATGCTAAGAAGAAGGAGCACAATGCTAACAAGAGGGAGGTGCTTCAAGCCCATGTAATTCAAGTTCAAACTCTACAAAATGAACTCGAATCATTGAGGGCCCAACTTGCTAATTTAAAAGGGCAAGTCCTCCCAACCAGCTAGTCATGCCCAACCTGTACCAGGTTCAGGATCACGAGAGGGACCTCCTAGGTCGTTCTATGGCCTCCCACATGATGCCATGGTTGGGGAGTATGTTCTTTCCACCCCACACAATTCTAGTCTCACACCAGAATTTGTTACTTCCTTTTACCCTTACTATGCAAAGGCTTCAATAACCATCCTATAAATTGGGATTTTTGGGTCAAGGGTGGGGTGATTATTTGTTGCATATTGCCCAACTTCTATTTTTTGATTGATAACTCTGTTATTTGGTGTCATTCCTTCTACTAGTTTTTGGCCAATCCAAACAACCAAAGGACCTGAATGAACATGAACCTTAATCAAAACAATGTTAATTTAATCTGCAGGGCGTATGTGCATTTAGAAAAATCCATTTATCCCACCAATACTAAAATCAAAATGTTGAAAATTTGTATACCACCATTAGCCACTTGAAATAAGGATCACACCCATTTTGTCTCAAATGTTTCTTGATGGTGTTATGTTGTTGTGGTCTTGCACCATGGCATAATACATGGGCATTTATAACTTGTTAAGCCCTATTGGGTTGCTTCAAGATCTTCAACTTCAAACAATGCTTGGGCATTAATAAGCCTTTGCATTTGTGTTAAAGCAAGTGGCCTTTTGTGACAATCTAGCAAAAAAAATAGTTTGTGTAAATACTTCAATAGAAGAATTTTAAGGTTATGTGCTGGAGCATTGAGACATCATGTTCATTTGCCATGCAAGGAGGAAATGATTTTTTTATTCATGAATTAATTGGGACTCATGCACATGACCATAAACACTTGATCAAATTACTTGAAACATTTTTGCCAACAATAGGATTGTCTTAATTGTTATACATACTATTGATAGCTAAGACACCTTGTACACAAATTTTGCATCTTAAACTTTTTGATGAATTTTCTTAACGGAAACTATAATGTACATGATGATGCCAATGATGATCAATGCATTGAAGAATACTCTAGACTGCAAAGTTACAGAATGCAAGGTTCCAAAATGCGAGACTCTCCATAATGTGAGGCTCTAGAATATAAACATCCAAAATGAAAGGTCTTGGAATGCAGGGCTTGATAATTTATAGATTTCTAAAATGTAGGACACCATAATTCATGGAGGTTCCAAAATGCACTCTAGTTCTAAAATGTAGGCTCAAAAATTACTTGTTATAATTCAAAATCTATACATAACACACTTGTCATCACCATCAAGTTCACACTTCGTAAAAAAAAATTCCTAAGTTGGCACTCATATCAATTTTCATATGTGGATTCATTATTCAATTAAGACCTAAAATTTAGTTAATGGTAAGTAAATGCATAATTAACATTTATTATTGGACATTCATGCATCATAAAATTAAACATGGGCATGGGTGTAGTCGGTTATGATTTAAAAGTTGGATCATTTGAAATAATTGTGGAATGTAGGGTTCTAGAATGCAGGCCATCCTTACATCAAGCTCCATAGCCAATTGAGCTTGTCAAATGTAAGCTACAAGCTCAAAATCCAAATGACTAAAATGTGTGCAATTGCAATTCATGATCAATCTCAAAGTCCAAATTTCAATTCATTGAAACTAGACCTTGCATTTCATCCTCTAACCAACCAGTTGATCAAAACTTTCAAGGGAATATGACACTGACTAGTATATCGATTGATGAAATGCAAGGCAATATGGTGTGCATGAATACAAATTGAATTGTTCAAGATAATGCATATGTCATTAAAGAATTAGGAAATTCAAACCATGGTTTTTAGCACATTTGTGATCAAACTCAAATTCTTGAAATAGAAGGAGATTTATAGTGGTGGTTGCTCCTTGAAATTGAAAACAATCAAAACCATTTCATTTTTGAATTTTGAATTTTACTTTTTGACAAGAATTTTCCCAAAAATAGAAAGATTGATTTTCACTTCTCATTGTTTCAGATTGGGAAGTACTGAATTATGGGCCCCGAACAATGTTGGCCAATTTATTCCAATTGAGTGACTTTACAATTACAAAATTACGTAAAATCATTTCTTCAAATTTTATTAGTTTGGAGAAATGCTTGCATCAAAAAGGCCTTCTCCTCCCACCAAGAAGGGGTCCCTGGTGGCTCATTCTTGTCCTTGTCTTTAGCAAAAGGGCAATGAAGGCTAGGCACAGTTGCAACCAGAATGAGCGCCCAGGCCTAGTGGACCACCAACTAGTGGGTGGACGTAGCCCCAAGGCACAAAAAAAAGGTTGATTTTATTATGCAAATGTAAATGAGAGGGGACCTACTCAAAAAGGAAGGTTGTAACTATAGGTCAATATAATGGTAATTGTGATGATTTTATTCCATGTGTGTTGTGGAAAAATGATGAATTTTGTTTCCCAAAAAGAACTGAAAACAAAATTCGTCATTTTCCAGTGTGTGTAATGGTATTTACTGGTTTACAATGAGTGTTCTAGTTTTTGCTGGTTTCTAGAGCGTGTGTAGGGCTTACCTTAAATGGGCTTAACAAAAAGAGCATAACAGAGAGGCGCACTGGAAGACTCAGGCTAATTCTAGGGATTGTTGTTGAAGGAAAACCTATAGTGCTAGAGGAAAACCACATAAAGGGTTTTGTTGGCAACTTGTGGGAAAGGGCCACATAAGTGGATTGTGGACATTTTGCTGGAAATTCCAGAGGTTGTGAATGGCTATCTCTAAGGGGGGGGGGGAAAGATATTGAACTTTGCCCAACTAGTTTTACTTGTTTACAAAAAACTAGAGACTTAGGTGTGATCTAATAAGTGGTATTTGTTTTATTTTTGCTATTTTCTTTTAAATTTTTTGAAGTCACAACATGGAAGATTATATCATGATTACATGAATATATATGAACTTTGACTCCAACGTGAATATCAGAATTACTTCTAATATTGTTAAAAAAAAGTTAAATGGGATGCTATACAATAGACAATTTTCTTCTTAATAAATGAAAATTAACAAAATTGTTTTTCTATGCATGGAATTTTATTTTAATTTTTTATTATAAAAAACCATATATGTAAATATGTTCATTCATACCTAATAAAAAATGTTGTAATATTGTTTCCACTAATTAATAAAAGTCTAATTTTGAAAACCAATTTTCATTGACTACACAATTAATTGTAACTATTTGTTATTTCTTGGTGATGACTTATGACCTTCTAATGTGCACCACATTGTTATGGCATAGATTAGGCCATATAAAAAAGAAGTTTTTAAAAAAACCATTTGATATTTTGGCTACATAATAATAGAAACATGATTTTTTTGCAATTTTTTTCATTTTTTGATGAATTTCTTTTAAATTGTAGAAAAATCCTGTGTTGAAATTGTGATGCAAATATTTGAAACATAGCCCAAAACCTAAGGAAATGAGTTTATGTATATTATGAAAAAGCGTCAAGTCACAAAACGTTTCTACAATAAAGATACTAGTATTTGGGGTCTAATGTCAAATTGTCATTGAATGTGTTATAGTCGTTAGGTCCTATGCTACATAATTTACATATGAATTTATGTTCATATCTATCATAGAGATACCTTTGAAAACCAACAAAAACTATATCAAGTTTGAATTACATTTCAAAAGGTTAGAAAGTTTTCACATCTAGTTTCATACAATATGGATGATTGTTTTGATGTTGACAAAATCTATGGAGTGGATCTATGTTTTTTCCAACATAGATCCTATTGTTCATTATGCACATAATGGGATAAACAAAGTGACATTGATATTCTAATGACGATTGTTTTTTGTTTTGGAACTTGTTGAGTCCGTCAAGTTTTTCATTTTGAAGGTTGAAATTTTCATTGTTGCATTAGTGTTTGTGAAATTGTTGTTTTTTGCTATGCAGTTAATAGTATTTTCCATGTTTTGGAGTAGTTGTTTGGCTTGGTCAAAAATCGGACCAAACCATGTTGATACGTATCAATATTCCACTGTGTTATAACATTATAGTGTTATTTCTAGTGGAATTTTTATAACACTATAATGTTATAGTGTATCCACTAGAAATAACACCATTTGATATGGGGCCAAATTGCCTGGGATGACCTTCCACAACATTCTTGTAGCCATGTATTATGTATGTTGATTTTCAATATCAATGTAGGAGATATTGAAAGTGTTTAAAAGCAGTTTCACATGTCCTATCATAATAAGATTGACTAATATGTGAATATGCAAGATAGTGTAAAAAGGAAGAAAATACTATAGTATGAAAAATGAAATGAGAACAAAAAAAGATAGACAAACCTGGGGTTAACATTTTTCCATGATCTTTGAATATATATATATATATATATAATTTATTTTTATTATTATTATTTTTTGTAGTGTACGTGTCGACAAAGTGGTTTATTTCAATCGATGAATTGAATGATGAAGGCTTGTTGTATTTTTTATAATTGCAAACATTTAAAAGTCGAAGTTGCTTTTCGATTAGGAAGTATGTCTACTCATCTTTTTTGGTTTTTTTTGTCCAAAGGCGGTGGAATAAAATTGATGAGGTCATGTTTCAACTTCTTTAGAAGCGTTACATAATTCGTTATCTTTCGTGGTGCCATGTTGTTTGGTTGTGCATGAATGATAAAAAATGGTATAGAATGTTGTGCACTAGAGAAAAAACAACTCATATTTAAAAAAAAGTTATAAGGGAAAGAAAGTCAAAGATTTTAAAGTTGAAATGCAAAAGCCATATTTTTCAGAAATGTAACTTGTGGAAGAGGCAATCATTTATTATTGGTGAATGATTCGTTTGTTGTGGTGACTATGTTAGGACTTAAGGAAAATATGGTAAAAAGTGATGGGTAGAAATGTGCATGAGATGGTCAAATTGATTGTTTTTTATGTCGATGAGGTGATGAGAATAAATTAGTTGTGGTGACAATGTTGCTATTGTCGATGATGAATGTCATAACCCTAGCTTTGGGTTTGCGACCAAAGCAAGGGCATGGAAATGTGTGGGCCAAGAATGCAACCCGAGAGTCACATTCACATTCTTGGGAGTGTGAGAGAGTGTGAGGGAATGAGCCCACACACTTGGAATCCCTATGGTCTCCCAAATGTTCAAAGAACAATTTGAGGGGTCAAAGCTCATTGGATTGAAATGTTCCTTATACCATTGAAAAGCTCTTAAAATGTAATGTTGAAAATGGGCTTGCATGATCCATTTGAGTGCTTACAACACAAGTTATGTCTAAAAGAAGGGGTGGGAGTCAAAATGTTAATTTGACTCCTGACCATTAAAACTCAAAAATCTCCCTAAATTACATGTGTGTAAGTGGTGTGTCACATATTGTTAGAAAGATTTTGACTAGGGCTAAAATTTTACTTGAGACTTCACTTCAATCAAAGGTTTTCATAAAAAGTTATGGGCCTTCAAAGTGGTGAACATCCCAATTTTGAGAATTTCAAGATTTTCGATTTAGGAATCCCGGGAAAAATGACATTTGAGTGTAGCCCTTATGGCTAATCACAAATAATAATATAAGGGGGAACGTGGTGGCTTCCCCCAAGTCTGGGTTGCGGTGATTTCCCCCAAGTCCGGGCTGTGGTGAGTCTATGTATGTTTATGGCTCATCTGTGCACCAAAAGTGCTCTAACTATGCACTAACCAACTTGTTGTTTGGTTTGTGTAGGTCCATATGAATAATTGATTCACTTGTCACTTGTCCTGGTCCCCATCCTGGGGCTTTAGCATGCCCCTCTTAGATTGAAGTTTTGCGAGCTAAAGAGCATAACCCCAATTCTTTTTTCTTTTGATGTTTTCACTTTCGAATTTGCATTTGAGTTTTTCAAGGAGTTTGGGGTGTGTCAATGAATTTGGTGGTGGACAAATGTACTTTCAAGCATGTCACCAAAGTCATGGTTTTTTTGGATGAAATTGTTTAACGTTTAGATGTAGGAAAATGAGCCTTGAAAACTTGTGATTGATTCAATTTATAAAAAAATAGGATTTTGGTTTTAAGGTTTGGAGTGCCAAACCTTAAAAATGATTTTTTCCACTACTTTGCTTTTCAATTTTCCCTTCGATATTATATGAGATTTTGTGTTTTGTTTTGTTTTAGGGGGATTGACTAATTGGTGCAACTTGTGGTGGCATTCAACTTTTCAAGTTTAAACACTAAAAGAAAAATGGGGTTTTGTAACTAACTTTTGGAACTATTTTTATCCAAGGCAACTAGTGTTTTAGTTGCATGTGATAAAAATTAGTCACATTGGACAAGTCGAAAAAACCCATTTTTCTTCTAATGAAATGGAAAATTTTTAGTACTATCATGCATGCAAAGGGGGTGGTAAGAAAATGCACTTTCTCAACTCTATGCATACATTTGTAGTTGTTACATTGTTTTTATCATGGCATATAAACTATGTTGTCCTTATCTTATACTATATGAAAAGAAGGCATGTAAGCTACTTAAGAATATGTAATGCTAATGGTGACATTTGTGAGATTTGTGGTGGGGAAGAAAACAAGGACCCTTTGATGAAATAAAGGTATGTGGTTATTTGTAGGTTTTTGAACTATTGAAGCAATCCAAAAGAATGTTAAAATTGGGTTTGTAGACTAGATTATTTTGAAGAATTACCTAGCTTTTGTGAGAAGCAAAAAACCTACATGCAATTATGTCAATTGTCATTATAGCATGTAATGTGTTGCTTTACAAGCTTGTGTTGTGCTTGGCAATGTTACATTGGATGTCAAACCTTAGAAGTAGCCAACCAAGATGTTTAACCATATGTAAAGCTTTATTGAAATTGTCATGAAACTATCACATTGTTATGAAAATTTGAGATTTTTGGATTATTTCTTTTGAATTCTAAGTGTGAACTACATGCAAAGGTTGACATGGCTATTCATGCTATTAAGAAACTTTAAGAATTTTCAGTCTAAGACATTTTGTGAACAACTTTCATGCCAGGTTATTACCATGTTCATTGTTGTGTTATTTTTAAAGTGTTATTGTAGTTGGAAAATTACAACCACGATTCTAGCAATGATGATGATGTTTGGTGTTGGACGTCCATTGTAGTTCCTTGCCAAGGTAGCTTGGTTTGTTTATTGTGACTGACTTTTAGCTTTTTCTTCTTCATGGTCTTCTTTTTCTTCCTTTTTTTCATGGCTCTTAATTCTTTCAAATGATCACTACAAAAAAAAGGGGTGTTTTGCAACTGGCCTTGCAACTCAATTTTTGAGTGGTAGAGGAAACTTGTAACTCATTGTATTTATATGTCGTGAGTGCTAATGGACAAGTTGCATGAGCTGTAGAGTTACAACTCACCATATATATGGTGCAACTCATTGTAATTCAATCAAAACAAATCATTGTAATTTAGTCAAAACAACTCATTCTTAATTAATATTCAGCTCCATTATAACTACACCCATGATGTCATGTTGACATCATTAAAATTGTCATCCATCTATTAAAACTTGACATGTGGCATTACGAAAACTTTTGGACATAAAAAATCAAAATACTGATCTCCATTGTCCATAACGATCATTAATGACGGTTCGAGATTGTGACATGTGGCACAATTGAAAATTTTCACATTGGATATTGATTATATTTTGGAAATAAATAAATAATAAAAATTTAGTAGCTAAGTAGGTCGTACATAACCATAGGTAGGTAAGTTGATAGGTCTTAAGACTTACATACCTATGTATTTACCTAGGACCTACCTACTTACCTACCTATAAATAAGACTTATTTATTTAAGTAGGTAAATAGGTAGGAAAACATGTAAGATTAAGTGCACTAAAAAATAACTATGAAATTTTATTTTTTATTTTATGTTTTGCCTTTAGGTTAATTTTTTTCAATTCATCCCAAAATGGCACATGTATTTTAATGTGAGAACATAAGAGAACAAGCCTTCTTTATATAGTTTGTAACATGAGATTGAAAACAAAACATATGGGTTAAATCTTTTAATTGTTCATTAGTTGCAACTAAGTTGTAACTATAACACTTAAGTGTTCAAAGCAAGCCATATCCAAGGGGAGGGCTCCATTATTTTTTATGTTTAAACAAAACTTGAACCCCTCCTATTGGCGTGTTTAATGCACTAAAAATTGTCAAAAACAGAATAGAATTGATAAAGTTATGGCCCCTCAAACTAGAGGGGGTCAAGAACTCAAAAAAACAAACCACCAAATGTTACAAAGGCTAGTTCCCAAGCACCCACAAAATTCCTTGTAAATTGTTTTATTGTTATTAAAGTTCAAAGATGGTTTGTAGAATTTTAGGTGGCACTCCTATAACATTTTTAATTGTTTTCAATGAATAAGAAATAAGAAAGTTATGAGGTTTGAAAGTAGGAGGGGTCCAAAGAAAAAAATGTGTTTTATAAGTTGGAAAACTAATTTCTCTTCTTGTTATTTTTTCATTATTCATTTTCCTTCGCACTTCAAAAAAGATTTCTAGAACTTGCGGAAGCACTCCCATAACATTTTAAATCACTTAAAATGAAACACATATGATGAAAATAAATAATTGATGAATATGTATCCTTATTAAATTATAAGTAGTTGTATTATAGTCATAACATAGTTGAATAATAGTATTTTAATAATGGCCATACTAATTGTATCAATGGGAATCATAATAAAAAACTAATTACAAACGTGTCCCATAATGGGTGGTGGAGATATGGACATGTGGTATGATTGCATGTATGTACATTGTACATTGGTTGCAACATAGTTGTTGCTTTAATGACACATTTATAATAATTCTAAAGTAGTTATCACATGTAATTATAATGCAACTCTTGAAAAAGTCAAACATGGTTAACTGCATATGTATGTATGATGTGTATAAATTAAAGTATAGAAGACCATTTTCAATTCATTTATAATTATAATACAATCAATTGATTTTTTGATATGGCAATTTATTTATTAATACATCGTATTTCTAAGGGGACAATTGCATACTAGTTGTAATACCCAAGGGATAGTTACATAACAATTGTATACAAGTTGTTTTTTGAGTTTTAGTTGCAACGTAGTGCGGTTTTTGCGGACTCGATTTCTCATAGTGGATGGTGCCATATCAAAGGTATGTTTTTTTGAGGATTTCATTCTCTTAATGTAATTAGTAATAGGACATGTAGTTTGTAAGACCAATCTTTTAATGATAAATTCAAGAAGAAAAAAAATCTTTTGAATGAAGGTTTTAACATATTGATCGATTACAACTTCCACAAAATGGCAAAATGTAAATTTTTTTCTGGTAATGATGTCTATCTCTTACTTGGTATCTATCAAGGGTTTGAATCATGGGGTATGTTAGTTGGTGTGGTTTGGATTTGGTAATAGAATTTAATGCCAACAACAACCAGAGGACAAGGAGGAAAAACAGTACAATGTTGTTGGGGAAGGGAGGAAATGAAAGCAAGTAGGAGTTTAGAGAAGCAATAGTGCAATAACTTCATAAATTGCAACTTTTAAACCCACAATAACAGGTGTAACAGCAAAAACAATGGATGGAAGTTGTTGTTGCTCCTATGTTGTTGTAGTCATATTAAGGAAAACATCTTTCACATATGAGAGGATAATTCTATTATTGAAAATTGAACAATAACAATAATGCTTTCAATGTGCAAGGAGGAGGAAATGGTTTTTGGCATTCTTTGTGCCAAGTAGGTTTGCTCAAAACTCAACAATCAATTGATTTTGTTTTTGTAAATTTAAGAATTTGAATGGGAGAGCTACACTAGAAGGTAAGTTGGCCAAGGATTTTGTGTGTTTGGAGAAGAAAAGAAAAAAAAAGTAGGTGACTTCTATGGGGTGTATTTACCAAGTACACAACATGTATACAAAGGTATTGGGGTCCAAGTACGGTTAGGGTACCCAAAAGGACTGTTTCATTTAATATCAAGTGGACCCTTTCACTTGAACATGTTGAAACTTAATAACACATTCATATTGAAAGGTTTTTTCCTTCACAAATACATATATTGTTAAGGTACTATTTTATGCATAGAACTTCAAATTTGAACAAGTTTAAAGATTCTTAACAAGTCCTAGAAAACTTTCCAGAACTTTGTTTCATGAGAAAAAAAAAGTTCAAGGAACCATGAGGAATGTTTAAATAAATTATTTTTCCTCACGATTTTAAAGACAAACACCTTAGTTTGCTAATGTATATAAAATGTTCAAATGTGACAATAACCAAACGGCCTATTGCAATGTACAAAATTTCAAAAAATGAAAATTTTGGGAATTTGGGACATTGATAAAACATAATTCACATTGGATAAATTTTATGTTTCTTACATTCATAAGTGAAAAATAAAAATAAAAATTTAGATGCCCATATAAAATTTGAAGCAAAATTATTTCATTTGACATGAGAAAAAAAAGGGAAATCTAAAACATGTCATAGGTTTCTTGAACAAAAAGGTGAATTTGGGGGTCTTAGGAATGAGTCCTTATGTTTCAAATGGGGTACCCCAACAATACTTAGACCCATTGTGTTTTGTTCATTGTGGTCATGAAGTTGCAAAATTGCCAATTGGTCATAACAAACGTGTCTTTTGTTTAACATATTTACACATAATGGAGTTTTGAAGCCCAGGATGGATTTTTAATTACTTTTATCCATGGGCTCATTTATAGGGTTTGAAATGTGTTGACATCATATGTTTAACCTTATCTGTATTATGGTTGCCCATGCTCAATTTCATAAGGTTTAGGTCATACTAATTAGAATGTTGAGATATGTAAGAGAAAGCTCCCAAATTTGCATTACCAATGTTTGCAATTTTACTTTTACTTATATATGTGACAAAATTTAATGCAATTGGTGAGATGGTTAGTTGTTCAAGATTTGTAATTGTCAGTAAGTGAAAAATTGTTGACAAATTCTATTTTTGTTTGACTTGTTTAGGTTCTTTTCATATTTTTGTTTGTTTAAATTTTCACCCATTAAGAATTTTGCTTTGATTGATGCAAGAAGTTAACCAAGAAAAATAAGGTGTATGAGAATGTCTGAACAAATGTATTGTTGTTATATTCTTCTTTTTGGAGTTATAAATCCATGCAAATGTGGCAAGGCAAATTTTGGTAGCTATCCTTTTGCTTATTTATGTTGGCTAACCCCTAACCAAATAAGGTGGGGTGAAGAAGTCTCTTCAATGCTCTTTGCTCATGTAGTTATTGTTTGTTAGAAGGTAAATATGCACACATGGAAAGTCCATCTAATGTCAACTTTGTTTTGGACAAATTTTAAACTAGGATTAAAGAAGCACATTGTGGAGGTTGTTGTGAGCAGTGATGGAAATGCCAAACTAACATTGGGTGTTTTATAGTTGTTTGTATTAAAAACAACTTAAGTAGGGTGTTCATCATCTTGTATTAAATTGTGGTGCATAGATTATTGTCTTTAAGTTGTCATGTCCATGACATGTGCCTTCAACTTTAAGATTTTATATAATTCCTCATGATGATCCACTTTAAGTTTAGAAACCAATTTCTATTGTATGTGGGTTCTTTTTCATATACATTCATCATTAGAATTTGTGTATATAAATATTGATGTTTATACCATAGTGATTTGTTTTGCATTACTTGCATTTGCATACCATGGAAGTTTTCCATCTATTATATTGCATTGTATAAATACAACCATTTTTTATCTATATTTTTTTTCATGTGAAGGCAAGTTTTTGAAGTATGACTCCAACTTGAAAGACTTACTTTTGTTTTCATATGTTTCCTTGTTTAGTTTGGGGTGAATGCACTTTAAGGAGGACCAAAAGTGGCACATGTGGTGTCCACAAATTTCATTTTTCATAATTTCTAATGTGAATATTTGATGTTTTGGGAATGAAAATTAATCCATTTGAAAGCATGAGGCAAGAAAAATACCTAAACCTTAAACTTACAAGTTTTCAAATTATGACACGTGCTCTGATTTGATTAGCTAGGGGAAAAGTTAGAAGTAAAAACATGGGTTTGTTGAAATTTATAATTCACAGATGTTATGTTGGGTAATAATGTCACTTTTTACAAAACAACAATTATCAATTTTTGCATTGCAATAAATTATGGATTTTTTAGGCTATTGATAATCTTGCAAAATCTTAATAAACTAGAATATTAAATTTGATTGGAAACTTTTATTTTAACATTGCAACAACCTCACAATCATATAAGAAAAAAATTCAACAATTAAAACATGTTTATTATGTAATAAAAGTCCATAACACTTTTTATGGACTATGACAAAAGATCTTACATCACCTAAAAAGTTCACCTTGTAATGAAATGATGGCATTTTATTTTCAAATTTTAAAATTAGATTTTTCAAGTGTTATAATTTAATTAAGAGTGTCATTTAAAAAATTTCAATCAAACCTCAACACATATTATACCAAACTTAAAATACTCCCATAAAAACTGTCCCTGCACCAAAAAATGAATTGTTTAGTGGTTAATTGCCCTTTGGAGATGATGTTTTCATTCCAATTGGTGAGCACCATGGTTCCATTGAAACATGATTAAGCAAGACACCAATCCCAATTTCCAATTTGTGAAATGCTATCAAGGTATATTTGATACCTGCTTTTTGGCTTTTCATGATTTTGATATATTGCACTCCTAGTTGTTAATATATCAAAATAATAGTCTATAGGATAGTTATGGGGAAATTACATATATGATATATACAAGAATAAATATTAATATACAATATATTATAGTTTATAATATGTAGTTCAAATAGAAGATGGGTTGTGGAGATAGAAAGGGGATCACTGAACAAAAGACCATCAACCAAGATAATCTATAGGATTTTTTAATGTTTTTTGAATGGATAATTAACCATTATTGTGATTTATTTTGAGCAGATGTTAACTTTTGCTAAATGTAATAAAAACATGTTTAAATGAATTTGTGCAATGCCATGTGTTTAAAATTGACTTTCACCACTTGCTAGAAGCTATTCAAGTAAAAGGGAATGTTATATTTTGTAGTTAGTACCATACATTTTGCTGTTGTTCAAACTGCCCTTTGATTCTTGGTTTTTTTAAAAATTTGTTTTCAATCTTTGTAGGGTTAGGTTTGCTTTATTTCATTTTTGCTGATTGGTTGTTGTTTGTTTCAAATCATATTTGAGATACCTATATCCTTATCATCATGTTGTCTCTCAGTGGACTTTAATTATAATTATGGAGAGATTCTCTATATTTGTAGAGATGGGTGCGCATGGTGACATGAAAAACGAGATGAGAGTGCTAACCTTCATCTTGAAAAAAAAACTTTTACAGAGCAGGAAAAAGAATGTATGCATGAACATGGTGTGGTTCAACATATGATGAACAACAAGAGACAATAGTGTATGGTCAATGGATTCTTTTAGTCTTCATTTCACCGCACCCTTTACACACAAGTGTTGGGAGTAAATTTCAAACCGCTCAACTCCAAAGTGATTCTAAAGTGTCTGTGGTGCATGTAATCCTGGTGGGTACTTTCAACATTGTCCTTTTGTTGTCTCTTGGCACCAATCCTCGTCCTTTGATTTCAAAAGAGATAATTTACAAGTGGAAGTGCTTCATGTTTATAATAGTTTATAAACTTTTGTAAATAGGGTTTGTTACCCTTTGTAAATAATACTGAAATGTTGAAAATTATAAATTTTTTGTTTCATGTGAATATATTGAAAATAAAAGAAATTGGAAATTTTGTCAAAATTTGTTACAATTGCCTATTTTATAAAATAATATTTAAAGGATTTTTATTTCATATTTTTATATTTTCAAAATTAAATAAATATTCTTCAGAATGATTGGACTTCAACATTACATAATGAGGGAAATTTTTTTATCTATAAAGGTATTGAATTATTGAGTTTCAAAATACATATTTTTTCAAGAGACACTTTGCTATTTCCAAAGGTCCATTTTACTAATAAGAAGGCATAATAGGTGTCTTACTTCTAAATCGATTTTATAGAGTTATTTTTGGCATTTGTCCCAAGGTGCAATGGCCTATAGCAGACAACGTTTTTCTTTTCCCCCAAATTTCTCATTTGCATATGTTTTTAAAGAGAGCTTTTCATTCACAAGGAATAGTAAGAGTAATTTGGTTGGTTTTTAGTTTAGTTTTTTTTGGGTTGTTTTTTTTCTTTTCTACATATGTATATACTATATACATTACAAATGGAAAAAAAATAGAAAGGAGGCCGGTTATACCTATTAATAAGTAGGCATAAACATTTTCTTACTTCTAAAAGGTAGGAGTAAATTGTTTTTTGGGCTTTTATTACATATGTCCCAAGGTGTGCAATGACTTTGAAATATAAGACTAGATTAGACAACCATGTCCTAAGCACTTTAACATCTATATCATAGGCTCTTATATGGGTGTAAGTGTTTCCTTTTTGTCATAGTAGTGCTCCCCTTAGGATCCAAGAGATTACTCATTGCATACCTAGTATATTTAATTCACTGAAAATTTCAGAAAAATTGTTGGTCTATAAAGAAATACTAAAATGATCAAACTTAAATTTAGATTGTTAGGCCAAGTGAACCAACAACTTTACCCATAAATTCACTTTTAACTTGGACACCCTAATGTACTCTTGAAGTCACATAATTATAATACTTAGAAACAAAATAGAAAAATTAAGGGTTTTTTACATTGAAAATTTTGTGGATAAAGTTACAATTAAAATAAAAGGGGTTTTTTATTAGTGAGCTTTTTGGCTGAATTTTTCATGAAGATTTCATAAAGAAGGGAATAGCCCAAAATATATGAACACCATAATATATATTTTTTCTTTTTTTCTTTTTCTTTTCCTTGTTAATTAATAATAGATCCAAATAATTTCACATCATAGGGAACACATTGGGAAATCATAAAATCCAACACTCAACAATGTTCTCAAATTTCTATAATAATTCCTACTTTCAAAAAAAGATTAAAAACAAACTCACTTTTGATGTGGTGTATTATAATAAAATAAGGTGTGTGTGTGTCCATAAGCTTATCACCGGAATCCTAGAATGAACAGTGGCATGATATGAGTTGTTTTCACATTAAAACATTACCAGTAAGACTCTTTGCTGAATTCAATAAGGAAACAAGATAGAAAATCAAACTTCTATAATAATTAGAAAGTTTATTTCCAAAAGATTAGAAATAAACTTACTTTTGATATGGTGCATTGTAAGAAATAAAGTGTATGTGTTCAAAATTTTTATCTTTCAAATCCTAGAAACAACACACCCCTTGGATATAAGTTGTTTTTCACATTAAAACATCACCATTAAGATTGTTTTTGTTCAGTTCAACATGAAACAAGATAAAGAATAAAACTTTTGTAATAATTACTAAAGATTAAAAAGAAACTAACTTTTGATGTGGTGCACTCTAAGAAATAAGATGTATGTTTTCAGAACCTTATCATCATGTTTCACTTTTATGAACTTAATATTTGAGAATATTTTGTTACATTTGGGAATATAATTTTAAAAATTATATAAGAAAATTTAAATTTTTATAAAGATGATGTATTCAATTGTAAAATTTATGTATGATTATAAAATCAATATTGATAAATACATTTAAAATCAAAAGGTTTTAAAGTCCCTTGAATATTTAAATTTGAACGATTAATAACTCTTGATAACATAACATAAGCAAGATTTGCAACAAATGAGTTTGTAATATCAATGACAACTTTTGATTTAATTGTTGCACTTTGTGCTTTATGACCTATGATTGCATATGCTAATATAATTGGAAATGATGCTTTATAGTAATATGTTTCATAGGTATATTTATATTGAAATGTTTGTCTTTTTAATGTCAAAAACATATTGGTGCTGAATTTTTTTATATTAATACTTGTAACCATTTTATTATTATTAAATACAATAGATGTTATCATAGCAATGGTTCCATTTGCAACTCCTTGGATATATTTATATTTTCTGTAAGCATAACAATTGTTCCAATAGCTACATATTTAATATGATTAAATTTTGGATCATGCAACCCGATTTTTACATTTTCAATGTCCAAAGCATCAGTTTCCATTGTTACATCAAAAATTTCATTTGAAAGAAAAATCTTATGTATTAATAAGTCATTACATTTTTTGACATCTTCTTGATGTGAACATAAAATATTTGTGCCATAATCAATGTGTGATAACAAATCCTTTTCTGAAACATAACAACTTGAAAGTACTTTATCAATTTCATTTTGTGTTGGTTGTTTGAAGCAAATATTATTTAAAAATTGAAGAAAAATAGGATTTATAGAATGTTTGATAGAACCTATTAAAACATGATGAGTTGCCATTGACCAACATGGAGCCAATGAAACGTGACAAATGTTACAATATAATTCATTCTTTTTTAAAAAATGTCTACATATTGCAAATAATTGTGCCAAATCACCTACTAATAATAAAACATCTGTAAATGGATTTATATTACCTTGAGCTTGTTTTGAACATTGTTTAATTGCACATAAAGTAGTACTAATCATCATTGACATTTCATCAATAATAAGAACATGTGCATATTTCAATGTTTGTAATATGTCACTTGGTTGTGGTAAAACATAAATATAACCATGTAATAATATTTTGAATTGAGTATGTACAGTGCAAACATGTTGTGATAATTGTAAAACAACAACTCTAGTTGTTGTGGTTAATAATAAATTCTTATTTTGTGTTTGGAAATAATGTGTGAAATATTTCCAAATTTTTTTTTCCCACTTCCAAGTGTTCCTTTTAATACATGTAATCTTGTTGAATGTTCATTAAAAATATAAAATATTTTTAATGATTAAAATTAAATACACAAATTTGGATTTCATCTTTAAATTCATGTTGAATATATTTCATAATATTTGATTTTTTATTCATATTCGTTTCACATATTAATATAATGTTTTCATTGTTCAAATTTGGATTTAAGTATGGATATTTTTCCAAAAACATTTCAACAAGTTGTGTCTATTTTTCATTTTCAAACAAATTATGAGTTGCATATTGCATCAAATATGGATATGAAGATTCAATGTTATGTAAAAATCTTTTTATTCGACATTCACGCACATAAGATAATTCCATATTATTTTTAGAAAATAAGTCTTTTGCATCACGAAAAAAATACTTCCAATGTAGTACAATATTGAAAAAAAAAGCTTTGATATTATACATAGGGTGACAATTTGCAAATTGCATTAATTTTTTATTTTCATAAATAATGAAACCAAGAATATTTTTTCCTACATGTGAACAATTAAGATATAATTTACAATCATGTGCATATTGTTTAAATATTAGATAAATGTTAATTTTCAACTACAATTAGTCTAGAAATATAAATATCAATTAGATGAGAACCTAATTTTTTTGATTTGGTAACTAATTTCATACAAAGTAACAATGGTTTTGTGTAAATATATTTAACACCTCGATTTTTTTGTGCAATTGGTATTTCTAAACATATAAGTGTTGCTTCTATAGGTGATACCTGTTTTGATATAATTAAATTAGAAATTAATTATAATTGTGTTTTCGATGCATTTTGTAAACCAAGTCATTTTGCATTTTAGGTATCCAAATTCAATATTCCAAGTGGTTCACATTTCATTGCATATTTTAAAAGATAAAATGACCAATAAGAAGATGTGATATGTAATATATTTAAATGTGTTCCCCATAATAATAATAATGTAAGATGATATGGGATAACATTTTGATTTTCATTACATGGTCTATAATATTCCGATTTATTTATTTTTTATTAAAAAAAAATTGGGCTCAACATATGGCAAAAGCAAAAAACCAAATTAAAAATTTCCATTTTGTCCTTCTAATACAATGATTTTCACATTCATGAAGTTGTTTTGGTCAAAACATTAAAAATAATTTAAGTTGTAAGCTATCATTTGGTGGAATTAAAAAAAAAATTGTTTCATATGTTGAAGAACTTGTGCATTAGTCATTTTTGGATTTTCTTTTTTTGCATTTTTTTATGGTTTTTGAAAAACAAGTATTTGAAGTTTCTTTAATCGATTGGATTGATTGTCAAAGATCATACATAATAAATAAGTATGGTTTATACAATGTAAATGGTGAAAACAATGGACTCATGTGATATTTTAAATATTCATGTATTGGTATTTTACCATCATAAACACCATTCCCATGTGGAAAAAGGAATGGAAACAAACTAAGTTCTAAATTTATGTTTGTAATATTTTTTTGTACTCCATTACATTCAAGCAAAAGTCGTTCATCACATGTTTTGTTTTTAATTAATCATTTTTTCAAATTTCCCATGATAAGAAAATCTTTAAGAATTTGTGAATTGATAGACATATTAAATAATAATGATAAATTTTGTATTTCATTAGTAACATGCATACTTTCAAATCTACCATTAGAAATATCATGTTTTCTAATGATGTTATGAATAACATTTGAAGACAAAATGCACATATTTTTAATATCATTTGATTGTTCAAAAACAGTCATGTATTCATACCATTGATTATTTTTCAAAATTTGTGATAAAATAGGAAAAATAATACTTGAAAGTTGTTCTCTAGAGATATTTCTTTATCTAATATACCATCCCAGCCTAACAAAGGACTATTTAATAAACTAACATCTATGATTCACCAATATTAAAACCCCAATTTTGACTTTGTATATGTAATCCAATATTTTAAAAAGATAACAATTGTATATAAAGTGGTGTTTTGATAAAATTTCTTTCATGTATGTTGGTGATTGAAAATCAACATATTTTTTCCATATGTGGGTGCATCATATTCATTATAACATTTGAAACATAAAATCATGTTTTTTCCACTTGAAGAGGTTGTATAATTAAACAAAAGACATTTATCAATCCCATATCAATCCATCTAGACTCATCAAAATTTAATTTGTTAAACACATTATTCATTTAAAAAAATCATTTGCATTGTTTCAATTTGACTATTCCACATATTGCACAACATTTCATCATCCAAAACACATTTGTAGAAGAGTTAATCCATTTATCATATAATTCATGTCAAACATTCCAACTTTTAGCATAAGGTTGATAATGTTGCATTGGTTGCAACCATACATGATCAAAAATATCCTTTTTAAACCTCACTTTTGATTTACATGCCAAATAATGTGCATATTGATATAAAATAAATCCCTATAAAACAATTTTCAAACCATAAGTTCATCATCAAACATATAAATTACTATATACTTTTATATCAAACAAAATAACATATATAATAAATTTTAAAAACTTATTGTTATATTTACATAAAAAATCATGAATGAAAATGATGAAAACTAACTACAATAAATATCAAGAATGAAATATTACCCTAGTTATACAAAACCTCTTCTAAGAACCTCCTGTAAACAACACAAACCAAAACATTTAAAGTTGACCAATACATTTAAAAAAAATAATTAAACAAAATTAACACAATTAACATGGCAAGCTAATATAATTAGACCTAGGTGGGCTAGCTACATAAGTACTAAATTGTTGATTTTTTTATGAATGTGATCAAAGTAATGCCATTTCCCAATGTAAATCTTGTGAATTACTTTTCATTACCAGAAGGTTCACATTGAATTATTCCTCATGAGGTATGGCATAGTAATTTGTTTTGTCATACCAATGTTAATGATAGTCCATCCAAGACCTCCTGCAAACTAAAGACCTTAATGAACAAAATATTTTCAATTTTTATTTTTATTTACAAAATAATAAAAATACATAGCTTCTCTAGGTGTGAATGAAAGTGATTTACAATTATGATACTAAAAATTGTGCAATCAAAGATATGTGAGTAGTGCACAATATGAGAGCAAATGGAACTTTCCCACCAAAAAATGAATTGTTCACCTCAATCAATCCAACCATTTAAACCTTTTTTTTGTTCATTGATTGTTAGTGAGATTTAAGATGATGGATTATTTTGAGCTTTGTTATGAATGGTAAAGGAAGTTTTACCGATTAATGATGTTATTCTTGAGGTGAAAACTAAGTATCATAAATGTAACAAATGTGAGCATGAATCTTCAAATTGCAAGAAAAATATAGGTCTACCACAAGAATTAATATTAAACGACCATTTGAAATACATAATGTGATCATATATGGTATACCATGAACAAACACCAAGATTAAATATTGATTTTGCATTAGAAATAATTCTTTGCCTCTCAAGCTCTCCAAATCACAATGGAAGGATCTTTCATCCTTATGGATCAACCCAATGAAAGATAATTATAGCTCTTGATGGTTTTGCTATCAATGTAATTAGTTTATGTATGTTGTACATTATGGTATGGATTTGAAACATATTCAGAAAGCTTGATCTATTCAAAAATTGAAATCCAAAATAATTGGAAAACTTTCAACATTGGTTTAATTTTTCAATGAAACACCAACTTGTTAAAAAAATTTTGCAAAACAAACACTACATGCATGCACAAACTTTTGGAAAGACTCATCAATGAGACTAGAAAATTGACAATGGCAAATTAGTAATTTGTAGAAATCGGATTACAAAAAGTAAGGAATGGGGCATGCTTTGACATAATGATTTGATTTCCATTCCATAAACATGAAAAATTGAACAATTTAAAATTACAATGAAGATAAATATTTAATAATACACATTTTGTTTATGTACCAAATATTCTAAACATTAATAACCTTTTTCTCATCATGTTCATTTAATTGTTCTACAAGTCTTTAATCTATCACTATGAAGAAAATTACAAATTTAAACCATGTCTTCACAATTTCTAAACTATCTTCCATTGTCTTTACATCCATCCTTTCCTCTTTCTTCTTCTGTGAAACAAATTCACACTTTTTAAAAAATCGCTTCTTACAACCATAAAGAAAATCTTAATAAACTACCCTATTTTCCCAACTCATTACAAAAAATGTGGATGAAAACTTACGAATCTAACACAAAACAAAACTCCCACAAAGCAAAACTATTTTCACATATTCTAACACATTATTTTCATTCATAAATTTCTCTGCAATTCTCTATCATTACAACAAAACAAAAATTAACACCCTAAAACAGACCATTCCAAAAACAAATTATCTTTAGTTTTTTCCTCCAACCACTTTCATCTCTTCATTTGAAAAACCATGCATGTAACAAGCACTATATGTCAGAAAATCCATGGAAATCACAAAACAAATCTTTAGAAACGTGACAAGTCACTTATTCTCTCTCCAAAAGTCTCTTTTCGAAAAGGAACAAGACAGCCAAAAGCAACAAATCCCCCGCTACATAAAACAACTTCACAAACAAAATATTTCTATTTGCAAAACTTTTCTTGAAAAAGGGGAAAAAATAACAGCCAAGCAACACATCCCACACTACATAAAACAACTTCACAAACAAAATATTTCTATTTGCAAAACTCTTCTTGAAAAAGGGGAAAAAATAACAGCCAAGCAACACATCCCACACTACAGAAAACAACTTCACAAACAAAATATTTCTAT